>WBZX01001366.1_pt1 | contig 18576 bp, 14 predicted proteins | sample 5204211 | NCBI WGS metagenome assembly WBZX01 (sample SAMN12344362, study PRJNA552823) | activated sludge metagenome | biome: Activated sludge suspended growth; feature: Nitrification reactor; material: Wastewater; isolation source: activated sludge from nitrification reactor of wastewater... | reverse complement strand
GCGTGGTGTGGAAAAGGCTGTTTCCGGCTTTATCGCCGGTCGTGCCGCTAATCCCAGCTACAAGCAAGTCTGTGGTAGCGATACCGGGCATGCGGAAGCCGTTCAAATCACTTTCGATCCATCTGTGATTTCGTTCGACGAACTATTGGCTGTATTTTTCTCCAGCCACAACCCCACGACGCTCAATCGCCAAGGCAACGATATCGGCACGCAGTATCGGTCCGGCATTTTTTATCACTCTGCCGAGCAGCTGGCCTCGGCGCGTGCCATGATTGCCGAACTTGATGCTGCCCATATCTGGCCGAACCCTGTCGTGACGGAAGTAACGGCTGCCACGACTTTTTATCCGGCCGAGGATTACCATCAGGATTACTTTGCCAACAACGCACAGCAACCTTATTGCCAGGTGGTGGTGGCGTCCAAGGTGGCGCATGTGCGAAAGATGTTTGCGGAAAAAGTCCGATGACATTGGTATCGGTATCCTCTTTTGGTCGCGCCACATCATCAATTTCAGGTAAATGCACATGGAAACACAAGCGCGTGACTTGATAACCCGATTCCCAATGTTTCATGATCTTTCCCCGGCATATATCGAGAGGCTTTTGTCGGAGATTAAACTGGTCAGCCTTTCCCGGGGGGAGGTGCTATTCAATCGGGGCGAGCGTGCTTCCGGGTTCTACATTCTGGCTGCCGGCCAGATCAAGCTTGGCTTTAGCTCTGCGCAAGGGACCGAGAAGATTATCGATATTGTGACGCCCGGCAAGAGCTTCGGTGAAGCAATTGCTTTTCTGGATCGGCCTGCGCCAGTTACGGCTCAGGCATTACAAGCTTCGACGCTGATACTGGTTCCGAGAAAAACCCTGCTGTCCATCCTGCACGAAGACCCTGGCGTTGCCTGTAGTATGTTGGCAAGCCTTTCGGTCAGGATGCACCATTTGGTTAATAGCATCGAATCGATCTCGTTGCTTTCCGGCACACAGCGGCTGATAGGATACCTGCTGCAGTTGAATTCGCTTACGCCCGGCGCCTCGACGGTCACACTGACTTCCACCAAAGCCAATATCGCGTCGCTGCTTAACATTTCCCCCGAAACACTTTCTCGCATTATGCAAAAGCTGACCGAAGCCGGATTGATCGCCGTTTATGGCAAGGATATCGATATCCTCGATATGGATGCCTTGCGAAATTTCGAGTGCGATTTTTGATGTTGATGTTGCGCTTTATTGACCTGAATCAAAGTTATTTTCTTTAAGAGGGAATAGCCTCGCCATATCGGTCTGGAGTGAATAATGGGAAAAATCGCTGGCGTTCGCGTTCCGCAGGTGCCTCTCAACATGGGGTGTGTAGGGTTGTTGTTTAAAAATGGGAATCTCCGTTTCGTGACAAATAACCGTCACAGGAGTTTGTGACATGGCGAGCTTGCTGCTGACCCCCGCACCTGATTTCACTCAACCACTCGATTTGCTCAGTGCCTGCCACCGGCGTATCAATGGTTTCATCGATATGCTGCTCAGGTTGCCTGAACATCTTCTGCAACATGGAGCCGACGCTGATGCCATTCAGGCGGCTGAACGGGCGCTGAAATATTTTAATAGCTCTGGTCAGCATCATCACGAGGACGAGGAGCAGGATCTTTTTCCCATGCTGCGCGAGGCGGCGCAGTCGGCCGGTAATGGCGAGATTCTGATGCTTCTTGAGGATCTTCTTGCCCAGCATGCCGAGATGAATCAGGCCTGGCAGGACTTGCGTACATGCCTTGTTGCGCTGACGCGTGGCGAGGCTGACGGTGCTATCGAAGCGCGGGTGCGCCATTTTGCCGAACTCTACCGCAAACATATCCCGCTTGAGGAAAATTTTGCACTACCTTATGCCGAGAGAACGCTCAGTTCTCATCAAATCGAGAATCTCGGCAAGTGCATGGCTCGTCGCCGTGGAATTGCTCCTTAACGCAGTTCTCCATCTTTAGCACCCGGTCAAGGGTGCGATCCTTGTAAGCCTGTTTTGTTCCTTGATCAAAATCAAGGAATCGTTCGTGCGGTCGTATTATCGTGGCATAATGCTGCGACAAATTGCCGCACGTTAGGGATTACTTAAGGAGAAATCATGAACACGAACGATCAGGAAAACAACAACGTTAAGGGCCTGCAAGATGAAGGCCGAAGAGGGTTTCTGGGAACAACGGCGGCAGCAACGCTGGCAGGCGCCGGTTTGGCGATGGGGTTGACTTCGTGCAAGAAGCCCGAGCAGGGAGCTTCTGCCGCAGGTGCTGCGGCGACCACCGGAGAGGCTGCCGGCCACGCTGCATCAGGTGCGTTTGAAGTGCCGCCAGGTAAGCTTGATTCCTATTACGTCTTTTCCAGTGGTGGTCACAACGGCGATGTGCGGATTTACGGCTTGCCGTCTGGCCGCACACTCAAGCATATTCCCGTTTTTAATCAGGATTGCATGGTTGGCTGGGGTATCACTAATGAGTCCAAGGAAATACTTGGTACCAACCCTGATGGCACCCTGAAATACACCACTGGTGACACCCACCACGTGCACGGCTCCTATACCGATGGCACTTACGACAGCAAGTATCTCTGGGTTAACGATAAGCTTAACAACCGAATTGCCCGTATTCGCATGGACAGGATGGAGTGCGATGTGATTACCGAGATTCCCAATGTTCAAGGGTTTCACGGTATTTTCCCGGACAAACGCGACCCGGTAGACCAAAGCATCAATCATACGACACGTGTGTTTTGTGGTGCCGAATTCCATATTCCCCAGCCGAACGATGGCCGTGACGAAAATGATCCCAGCAAATGGTATTCGCTGTTTACCTGTGTCGATGCAGAAAGCATGGAAGTCCGCTGGCAGGTCAGGATTGACGGTAACTGTGACCTGGTTGCCACATCTTACGACGGCAAACTCGCTGCCACCAATCAATATAATACCGAAAACGGTGCTATCCCGGCCGACATGATGTCTGCCGAGCGCGATGCCTGTGTGTTCTTCAATATTGAACGCATCGAGTCTGCAATCAAGGCCGGTAAATCATTTACTGTCGGCGATTCCAAGGTGCCGGTGGTCGATGGGACCTTGGCTGCCAACAAGGATCCGAAAACAGCCCTGACCTGTTATGTGCCTGTGCCAAAGAATCCGCATGGCGTCAATATTTCGCCTGATGGCAAGTATTTTGTCAGTTCCGGCAAGCTCTCACCCACAGCCTCCGTGATTGCGACTGAACTGGTGCACAAGTGGTTTGCCGGTGAGCTTAAGGATGCACGCGAAGCCGTAGTGGCTGAGCCGGAAATCGGCCTGGGCCCACTGCATACCGGCTTTGACGGCAGGGGCAATGCATATACCACACTGTTCCTGGATAGCCAGATTGTTAAATGGAACGTCGATAAGGCGATTGCTCAATTCAAGGGAGACAAGTCTGTACAACCCGTTGTGGATCGTATTGATGTGCATTATCAGCCGGGCCATGGCTATACCTCGATGGGGGAAACCAAGGAAGCAGACGGCAAGTTCTTTAATTCGGGCAACAAGTTCTCCAAGGACCGCTTTCTGCCAGTCGGTCCGTTGCATGTTGAAACCGAGCAGTTGATCGACATCAGCGGCGACAAGATGGGCCTGATCCACGATCACACTGCATACCCGGAACCGCACGACGCTATCATCGTGCGGGCAGACCGCGTGAAGACCAAGCAAGTATCGGACATGAAGGACTTCCCTAACGCGGTTGGTTTCAAGGATGCGGGTGTTACAAGAAATGGCAACAAGGTAACTGTGAAGATCGCCTCTCAGGCACCGAGTTATGGTATTGACGAGATCAAGGTTAAACAAGGCGATGAAGTGACCATCATCCTGACTAACCACGACAACGTGGAAGACCTGACACATGGTTTCGGTATCGAAAAGTACAATATCAATTTTATCGTCCATCCTCAGGAAACCCATTCCGTCACTTTCAAGGCCGACAAGGCTGGTGTATTCTGGGCGTATTGCACGCACTTCTGCCATGCCTTGCATCTGGAAATGCGTAGTCGCTTTGTTGTTGAGAAGTAAGCTGATTGTCGTAGCGTGATCAGACCCTGGGGCGAACTGAAGGTGGTTCGCCCCATTTTTATTCAGAGGAATGTACGTTTGCTGTTCTTGTTGAAAACCTGTTTTCTTTCCTTGATCTTCGTGTTTGGTGGTGTTACGCCGATATTGGCTGATGAGTCACGTCACCACGCCATTAAAGGAGCAGAGTCCTACGAAGCACCCTTGCCTGTGCAATTGCAGACAGACCCTGATCTTTGCGCGTACGTGCCGTGCGATGCGGTGATGCCACAGGCAAATTACTTTTCCACTCGCAAGGGCCGTCCGGCCTATGTGGAGGCTTATCACGACGAGCACGGTCAGCGGAAACTGCTGGGGTACGTGTTTCTTTCTACCGATATTGTCGATATTCCCGCTTACTCCGGTAAACCGGTGGTGACTTTGATCGGTATGGATGTCGCGGGGAAAATTCTTGGTGTCAAGGTTCTCCGGCACAGTGAGCCGATTCTGCTGGTGGGGATTCCCGAAAGCGAACTGACCAAGTTCATCAAGCAGTTTGTTGGCAAGCATGCGTGGGACAAGATTGAAATCGGCAAACCACGTGCCGACGGCGGCTATATCGGTATTGATGCGATCAGTGGGGCAACTGTTACTGTAATCGCAGAAAATCAGGTGGTGATGCGTTGTGCCTATGAGATTGCCAAGCAGGTCGGCATCATCAAGGCGACGGCCAGGCCGCAGGCTCGATTGACCCCGGTGGCTTCCGTGCTGGATTGGGATGCTTTGGTGAAGGAAGAAAGCATCCAGAGACTGACAGTTACGCCTGAAGAAGTTGGTCGGGACAACACTGGGCAGCCATATATCGACCTTTATTTCGGCTATCTCAATGCCCCTGCCGTTGGTCGCAGTATCCTGGGCGAACGTAACTACGTTGATCTGATGGCCGGACTCAAACCCGGTGAGCATGCAATTTTTATCGTGGCCAATGGTGCCGCTTCTTTTAAGGGCTCCGGTTTTGTGCGCGGTGGCATCTATGACCGCATCCAGATCAGCCAGGATATGGATAGCTTTACCTTCCGCGACACTGATTATCGCAACTTGTATACGGTTGCGGCCGCGGGTGCGCCGGAGTTCCGTGAATCCGGTATTTTCATCATTCGCAGCCCCAGTTTCAGTGCCGCTTACCCGTGGAGCCTGGTGTTTCTCGGCAACAAGGTTGACAAACAGACCGGTACTAAGGCGTTTGCTAATTTCGATCAGGAATACTGGCTGGACGCCGGCTATCTGCAAGGTGGGCGGCCCGTTGTCATCAAGCCCGATCCGGCCTGGTTGAAAATCTGGAAATCGCGAGCCTGGCAGATCTCGGCTTTTGTTATGCTTCTGCTCTTTACCGCAGCGGTCTACGCTAATCGGGATTGGCTGGTGCGGCATAGTAGCCGCAAGGACAAGCGTTGGGTTAGCATTCCAAAATATGCTATCTGGATCGCCAGCATCGGTTTTGTTGGTTTTGGCATGCTGGCGCAGCCATCCATTACGCAAGTTCTGGCCTGGTTTCATTCCATCCTGTTTCACTGGGAATGGGAGTTGTTCCTTTCCGACCCGTTCATATTCATTTTCTGGTGGTTTATCATCATCACGGTATTTGTCTGGGGGAGAGGGGTATTCTGTGGCTGGATGTGCCCTTTCGGCTCGCTGACCGAACTGCTTTACAAAATCGCGGGCAAGATTGGCTTGGCGCGTTTCCAGTTCAAGCTTAGCGGCGCAGTGCACGACCGGTTGAAGTGGTTGAAGTACGGTATCTTCTGGGGATTGCTGGCCGTGTCGTTGTTTTCGATGGGGCTGGCGGAGAAGCTGGCCGAGGTGGAGCCGTTCAAGACGACGTTCCTGGTCGGTATCTTTAACCGTGCCTGGCCCTACTCGCTATTTGTTGCCATACTGCTCGGGTTGTCGCTATTGACCGAACGGCCATTCTGCAAATACCTGTGCCCTTTGGGGGCGGCGCTCGCCATGCCGACCACTTTCCGCTGGTTCGGCCTCAAGCGCAAGGTAGAATGTACGACTTGTCACGCCTGTGCGGCCGGGTGCGGTTCGCTGGCGATTGATGAACAGGGGGTTATCGATCATCGTGAATGTATGCTATGTCTTGATTGCATGGTGCTGTACTACGATGAACATACTTGCCCCCCGCTTGCGCAGGAGCGCAAGCGTCGTGAGAAGTCCGGCCAGCCGTTGACGCCTATCGATGCGGGTGGCTATTACATCCCGATTTATCCAGCGCAGGCAAGAAAGGGTGGCGAATGAAGGCAAGAACACTAGTCCCGTCTTACGCCGAGAGCCGTGGAATGCGGTGGATGTTGAATGAACTCATCGACCATTTGTGGCCGTGGACGTGGCAGGGATGGGCTGCGCACAAAGTGGCTGAAAGCATTGGGCTGACCGTTGCTTTCGCTGCGACTGTTGCCTGGGCACTGGCTGCCAGCGGAGAGATGGAGGCCATTGCCGTGATTGGTTGGTGGCTGGGCTGGAGCGTGTGTGAAGTCATCATTCGACTGCAGTGCAAGCCGTATATCAAGGTTGGGCCATGGTGGGGGCACGCTTACAAAGCGGCTGGACGAATGGACATGATTTGCTATGTCATGTTCAAGAATTTGCTGATAGGAGCCTCCTTGTTTATTGTGCTTCGTCATCTCGGCTTGCTGAATACGGTGGGTTGATGCGCCTGATTCTAGGCCTGGTTGCAGCCGGTTGGTTATCCAGTTTTTCAGTACAGGCGGCAGAGCATTCTGTTTCGCATGGGCAGTCGATTGCAGCAGTGATCGAACAAGCTGCGCCAGGAGATACGGTGCTGGTGCAAAGAGGCTTTTATCCGGCGCATCTGGTCATTACAAAACGGCTGCATCTGAAAGGCATCGGTCGGCCGAAATTGGATGGCGGGAATACTGGCGATGTTATCCGGATCAAGTCGCCGGATGTCGTCATCGAAGGTTTTATCGTCAGTAACAGTGGCAATGATCTGACTGCGCAAAATGCCGGAATTTACCTCGAACCTGGCAGTGACCGTGCCGTTATTCGAGATAACACGATCAGCTATACCTTGTTCGGCTTGTGGATCGAAAAATCGAAAGACGTGCAGGTGAGCGGCAATAACATCACCGGTATGCGTGACTTGGCATCGGCACAGCGTGGCAATGGGATTCAGCTTTATAACAGTCACGGTGCGAAGGTTGTCGATAACCATATCAGTTTCACCCGCGACGGCATCTACGTCGACCTCACCAACCAAGCGCTGTTTCGCGGTAACCGCCTGCATCATCTGCGCTATGGCACGCACTACATGAACTCCAACGATAATGTCTGGGAAGGCAACGAAACCTACCGGAACCGGGGTGGGTTGGCGCTCATGGAAGTGCGCCACCAGACGGTACGGAACAACCGTGCCTGGGGAAATTCCGACCATGGCATTATGCTACGCACCATCGTCGATTCCGTGGTCGAGAGTAATGTTGTTGCCGCAAATAGTCGCGGCTTTTTCATTTACGATGCCGAACATAATGTTCTGCGCAACAATCTGATTGTGAACAATCATGTCGGCGTTCATCTTTGGGCGGGATCCATCCATAATGAAGTCGATGGTAACGACCTGATCCAGAATCGCCAGCAGATCAAGTATGTTGCCACCAGAGACGAACTTTGGGGTGAGAAAACCGGTAATTACTGGAGCAATTATATCGGCTGGGATAGAAATGGCGATGGGATAGGGGATGTACCTTACGAGGCCAACGACATGGTGGATCAGCTTACCTGGAAATACCCTGTCGCCAAGCTTCTGCTGAACAGCCCCGCGGTGCAAACCTTGCGACTGGTCGCCCGCCAGTTTCCATTGCTGCGTGCGACCAGCATTGTCGATCGGCATCCCCGGATGCAGCCTTTCAACAAACTCTGGAGTACCTGGCTTGAAAAATAACGTCATTGAGGTCAACGACGTATTCCGCTACTACGGGGAAGTGCTCGCCGTAGATGGCGTCACGCTGACCATACGTAAGGGCGAAACTCTAGGGTTGATCGGCCACAACGGTGCAGGCAAAAGCACTTTGTTCAAGATGATGCTTGGATTGATTCGGCCGTCTTCCGGCGAAATCCATATCAACGGTACACCTGTGCATGGCACGGCGTTTCGCGAGCTGCGGCGCATGATTGGCTACCTGCCGGAAAACGTGGTGTTCTACGACAATCTGACAGGGTTGGAAACGTTACAGTTCTTTGCCAAACTCAAAGGGTGCGATCTGACGAAGTGCCTGCCGCTGCTGGAAAAAGTCGGGCTGGCGCATGCGGCAACAAGACGTGTGGATGGTTATTCCAAAGGCATGCGGCAGCGTCTCGGCTTTGCACAGGCATTGTTGGGAAAACCGCGTATCCTGTTTCTGGATGAACCCACCACCGGCCTCGACCCGGAAGGAATACGCGAATTTTATGCCGTGCTGAAGGAACTTAATGAGCAGGACGTCACGGTCGTCATTACTTCGCATATCCTGGCGGAAATCCAGGAGCGCGTGCAAAGATTGGCCATGATGAAATCGGGTAAACTCCAAGCGCTTGGCACGGTGCAGGAACTGCGTGAGGCTGTCGACCTGCCACTGATGATCCGCGTGCGCTTGACCGGCTCTACCGAACCATTGCACAACGTGCTCCAAGGCCTTGCCATCGAGATGCCTTTGATCGACGGCCAGGATAGCATCATCCGCTGCCACCGCGCAGCGAAAATGGATATTTTGCAACGCATCGGCACGCTGGGAAGCGCTGTCGAGGATGTCACGGTCAGAGAGCCTTCTCTGGAAGACGTATTTCTTGGATATTCAGAGCGATAATCATGATAGAACCCGGACAAATCAAGGTCATCGCCGCAAAAGAATTCCGCGACCGCATCCGCAACCGCTGGGTCATTGCTGTAGCAGTCATCTTCACACTGTTTGCGCTGGCGATTGCCTATTTTGGCTCGGCACAGCAAGGTGAAGTCGGGTTCCATAGTATCGAACTGACAATTGCCAGCCTGGTCAGCCTGGTAATTTACCTGATCCCGCTAATCGCCCTGATTCTTGGCTACGATGTGATCGTCGGCGAGCGCGAACGTGGCTCGCTCGACCTGTTGCTGACGATGCCGATCACCCGGCTTGAGCTCTTGCTTGGCAAGTTTCTGGGCTTGTCTGCCGCACTTGCCAGTGCCACTTTTGCAGGCTTCGGATTGGTTGGACTATTGCTGGCCTACCAGACCGACATCAGCGCACTCTACCACTATACCGGGTTCATGTTTAGCGCCATATTACTTGGCATGGTGTTTCTCAGCCTGGCCGTCATGGTGTCGGTGATGTCCAAAGACCGCGCTCGCGCCAGCGGCGCCGCGATTGCCGTGTGGTTTCTGTTCGTGCTGGTATACGACCTGACTTTGCTGGGGGCGCTGGTGCTTTCCGGTGGCAGTTTTGGCGAAGAATTGTTTCCCTTGCTGTTGCTGCTTAATCCCGCCGACATTTTCCGCATCCTCAATATCTTCAGCATGGAAGATATCAAGGTGCTTTATGGGCTGGCCACTGTTTTCCCATCCAGCCTGGCCAATCCGTGGCTGCTGGGTTCGATGATGATTGCATGGATACTCATGCCGTTGACTATTGCCTTATGGAGATTCAAATGAAAAAACTTGCCTCTATGCAACTGGCCGCACCGCTAGTTCTCTTGATTGCGCTGGCTGCCTGCCAGAAATCTGCCGCACCGGTAACCCCTCAGGAAATTACTGCCGGAACGTCCTGCTCGCTGGATGGTATGATCCTGGCGGATTTTCCCGGGCCCAAGGCTCAAATCCATTATGCCAGCGGAGAGCCGGATTTCTTTTGCGACACGGTCGAGATGTTTTCCATCTACCTGAAGCCAGAGCAGAAAAGGCGCATTACGGGAATTTACACACAGGATATGGGCAAAACAGACTGGGAGAAACCTCAAAGTCACTGGATTGATGCCAAGAAAGCCTACTATGTACTGGGTAGCAAAAAGACTGGCTCCATGGGCCCAACGCTGGCTGCATTCGCTGAACTCCAGGCCGCAGAAAATTTTGCTCGGCAGTTTGAAGGCAAGGTTTTGCGTTTTGATCAGGTCACGCCCGACATGGTCGACCTGAGCGGTGGCGTGGTGCATGACAAGCCGATGTAAGCGCATTTTCCTGCCGCTTTCTTTATGATATATTCAATCCCGGTTAAACGAGCAGGGACGGGCGATTGAGGGGATGGGCGAAAGGTATTCGTCGTCCGTTTAACATTCCGGTAAGCCCGGCATCATTCATGAAAGGCTCACGTACTGTGGGCCTTTTTGCATTTCAGAGGATTTGGCAATGGCCCAGTATGTGATGTCCATGCTCCGCGTGAGCAAGGTGGTTCCGCCCAAACGGACGATTATCAAGGATATTTCCCTGTCGTTCTTTCCCGGCGCAAAAATCGGTCTGCTGGGCCTGAATGGCTCGGGCAAATCGACCGTATTGCGCATCATGGCAGGTGCGGACAAGGAGTTCGAGGGCGAGGTGCAGTGGCAGCCCAATGTTTCTATCGGCTACCTGCCGCAGGAACCGGAGCTCGACCCGGACAAGACGGTGCGCGAGGAAGTCGAATCCGGTCTGGGCGCAGTGATGGAAGCGAAGCAAAAGCTGGAAGAAGTCTATGCAGCCTATGCCGAACCGGATGCCGATTTCGATAAACTGGCAGAAGAGCAGGCCAGATACGAAAATATTATCGCTGCAAGCGGTGCCGATCTGGAAACCCAGTTGGAGATAGCCGCCGATGCACTGCGATTACCGCCATGGGAGGCTAGAATTGCGCCCCTGTCCGGGGGCGAAAAGCGCCGCGTAGCGCTCTGCAAGTTGCTGCTGTCCAAACCCGACATGCTGTTGCTGGACGAGCCGACCAACCATCTGGATGCCGAGTCTGTCGAATGGCTGGAGCAATTCCTGGTGCGCTTCCCGGGGACTGTGGTGGCCGTCACCCACGACCGTTATTTCCTCGATAATGCCGCCGAATGGATACTGGAACTCGACCGTGGTCATGGTATCCCGTGGAAGGGCAATTACTCCAGTTGGCTGGAGCAGAAGGAAGCCCGACTGGAGCAGGAAAACAAGCAGGTCGATGCCCACATGAAGGCGATGAAGACTGAACTGGAGTGGGTGCGCCAGAATCCCAAGGCGCGTCAGGCCAAATCCAAGGCACGTTTGAGCCGCTTCGAGGAACTTAATTCGGTTGAATACCAGAAGCGTAACGAAACGCAGGAAATCTTCATTCCCATCGGCGAGCGTCTCGGCGACAAGGTCATCGAGTTCAACCAGGTGTCAAAAGGATTCGGCGACCGTCTGCTGATCGATAACCTGAGTTTTAGCGTCCCGCCTGGTGCTATCGTCGGCGTCATCGGCCCCAACGGCGCGGGTAAATCCACGCTGTTCCGCATGTTGCAGGGCAAGGAGCAACCTGACAGCGGCGAAATCGTGATCGGCCCGACGGTGAGGATTGCTGCGGTAGACCAGTCGCGCGAAGGCTTGGACGACAGCAAAACGGTGTTTGACGTGATTGCAGGCGGTGCGGATATTCTTTCTGTTGGCAAGTTCGAGATGCCTAGCCGCGCCTATATCGGCCGGTTCAATTTCAAGGGCGGCGACCAGCAGAAAATCGTCGGCCAGCTTTCTGGTGGCGAGCGCGGGCGGCTGCATCTGGCCAAGACGCTGATTTCAGGCGGCAACGTGCTGCTGCTGGACGAGCCATCCAACGATCTCGACGTGGAAACCCTGCGTGCGCTCGAAGATGCGCTGCTGGAGTTTGCGGGTTGCGTGCTGGTGACATCGCACGATCGCTGGTTTCTTGATCGTATCGCCACACATATCCTTGCGGCAGAAGGTGATTCGCAGTGGACTTTCTTCAACGGTAATTATCAGGAATACGAAGAGGATAAGAAGAAGCGCTTGGGCGAGGAGGGCGCCAAGCCGAAGCGGATCAAGTACAAGCCGATCAGTCGTTAAATGTGGGGATTGCGATCGAATGGCTCAACGGTCATTTTGTCGGATTGATGAGCTTTGATGTGGCTGCCTTGGGCGCTGTGTCGATTTTTGGTTGTTTTTAGTACGTTTTTATAGAGGAAGAAAGAGATGAAAATAGTGAATCAAACGTTGCTTGCGATGTTGCTGGGTTCCGCCATGTTGACCGCGTGCGGTGAAAAGGAAGAGCCTAAAGTCGAGACGGTGGCGCCTGTTGCTGCACCGGCGCCGGAAGTGAAGAAAGAGCCTGTGAAGGAGGAGCCTGGTGGCTGGGAACCACCACCAGAACTGCGTGTGCCTGGCACAACTATTCCGGCTGAAACTGCGCCAGCCACCCCGGAAGCTGCCACTGCGGCTCCTGCTCCAGAAGTGGCGCCTGCGGCTGTAGCAGAAACACCGGCCAAGTAATCAGCTAATGACTGGCGGGGCGTATTGTGGAGATATTTGCAACATGCCCCATTTTATTTCAGCTATTTAAAGCTTGGCACACGGGGTGTATGGCTGCCATTGGCCGGGTGATTCTATACCGTGGGTCGTGTCGGTAGCTCGTTTTCCGGTTAGCCTTCGCCCTTTATCACCAGCATGCCGTATTCGTCGGGGGTGATGGTGCCGCCCATCCGGGCCGCAACGTCTGCATCGCAAGGCGGTAGCGCATCCTGTACGGCATCGATGCGTTTCCATTGGGGTTCCGGAGTCTCGCCCCCGGCTTGCGGTACGTACTTCGAGCTTTTGACACGGCTCATCTGATGGATATACCGCGGGCAGTTGAAGAAAATCTCGGTGACGCTGACACGGACAATCATATCCGCCTCAGGGTATTCGGCAAGCAGAGGGTCGTCAGGCAGAATCCTGGCTTCGCCGTGAACGCGTACGCGGTGTGGCGTTTCGAAATCGATGAATAGCATGCCGATTTTTGGATTGCCCTGGATATTGCCCATCGAGAAAAACATGCCGTTGCCGTCGTAGCTGGGGAAAGCCAGCGTTTGTTGATCGACCACACGCACCACCCCCGGATTGCCGCCCTTGTACGAGCAGGTGGGATAGCCTCGGTGATCGATGGTGGTCAGAAAGAAAAAATCCCGGCTTTCGATAAACGATTGGTGCTGCTCGCTGACCTGGTGTTCGATGATGATTTGCTGTACCCGGTCTGCCAGATTGCGGGTGTTGCGTTCATCTTGCAATTGCCGATGGTGGGTGCTGTAAATTTCGCTCATGAAGTTTCTCCGGTAATGGGTGGCATGATTGTGCCAGAACTCGTCGTATCATGGGTGGTAGTCGCTTGCCCGCTCGTGATATAGTGCGCACCTCGTTGATTTAACAGCTTTTCCCATGATTGATACGCGCCGCCACCTCGAACTGCTCGCTCCCGCCAGAAATGCCGATATCGGCATCGAAGCGATCAATCATGGGGCAGATGCGGTCTATATCGGCGGCCCGGCGTTCGGCGCACGTGCCAGTGCGGATAACGAGATCGGTGATATCGCCCGGCTGGTTGCCCATGCGCACAAATTCAACGCCAGAATTTTCGTCACACTCAATACGATTTTGCACGACAACGAGCTGGAAGCCGCCCGTCGGCTGGTCTGGCAGTTGTATGACGCGGGTGCCGATGCGCTGATCGTGCAGGATATGGGCTTGCTGGAACTGGATCTGCCGCCTATCCAGTTACACGCGAGCACGCAGACCGATATTCGCACAGTTGAAAAAGCCGCGTTTCTTGAGCATGTCGGTTTTTCGCAAATTGTGCTGGCGCGGGAGCTGGATTTGCAAAGTATCAGGAAAATTGCCGAGGCAACGACCTGTCACCTGGAATTTTTCGTCCATGGCGCACTGTGTGTGGCCTTCAGCGGCCAGTGCTTCATCAGCCATGCCCATACCGGTCGTAGCGCCAATCGCGGCGAGTGCTCTCAGGCCTGTCGCTTGCCGTATGCGCTGGAAGACGCACAGGGTCGCATTCTCGCCAACGACAAGCATTTGCTGTCGGTCAAGGATAACGACCAGAGCGCCAACCTGCGTGCGTTGATCGATGCCGGGATCAGCTCGTTCAAGATCGAAGGTCGCTACAAGGATATGCCGTATGTCAAAAATGCTACGGCGCATTACCGCACCTTGCTGGACGAGATTCTGGAAGATCTGCCCGGTTATCGCCGGGCATCGAGCGGGCGCTGCACGTTTGCCTTTACGCCGCAGCCTGAAAAAACCTTCAACCGCAGCGCCACGGATTACTTCGTCAACGGGCGCAAGGCCGATATCGGCGCGTTTGACACGCCAAAATTTGCAGGAGAAACGCTGGGACCGGTCACAAAGGTCGGCAAGGAGTTTGTCGAGGTTGAAACTGATGTGGAACTGCATAATGGCGATGGCATCAGCTTTTTTGACAGCCACAAGGAACTGGTAGGCCTGCGAGTCAACACGGTCGAAGGCAAGCGATTGTTTCCCAATGAAATGCCGGAGGACTTGCGGCGCGGCATGACCTTGTACCGCAATCGCGACCACGCTTATCTGCGCCTACTGGAAAAGAAGTCTGCCGAGCGCAGAATCGCGATCAGCATGATCCTGTGTGAATCCAGGAATGGCTTTGTGCTGACCGTGACCGATGAGGACAACCATACGGCAACAGCAGAAACCGTACTGGAAAAACAGCCCGCACAAAACCCCGAGAAAGCGGAGGCCGGGTTGCGAGAGAGCCTTGGTAAGGTTGGCGGCAGCGATTTTTTCGTGCGCGAGATCTTTCTCGAAATCGCACAACCGTGGTTTATTCCAGCCTCGGCGGCCAACCAGTTGCGGCGCGACGCCATCGCCAGCCTGGAAGCCGCCCGCGCGGCGACATATCAGCGCCCGTTAAAGCGTGTCGCCGTAGAGCCACCAGCGATTTATCCTGAAGATACCCTGAGCTATTTGGCCAATGTTTATAACGCCAAGGCAAGAGCGTTTTACGAGAAGCACGGCGTCAAGGCGATTGCTGCAGCCTATGAGGCCAACGAGGAGCAGGGCGAGGTTTCGTTGATGATTACCAAGCATTGTCTGCGTTTCAGCTACGCCATGTGCCCTAGGGAGGCCAAAGGCGTGATTGGCGTGCAGGGCACCGTGACTGCCGAGCCGATGACACTGATTAATGGCAAGGACAGGCTGACGCTGCGCTTCGATTGCAAGAAGTGCGAGATGCATGTGATGGGAAAAATCCGCAAATCGGTATTGCAAATGCCGCAACCGCAGCCGGTGCGTTTTTTTGCCAAATAAAGTTATGGGCCGCGCGTAGCCGAAAAACGTTTCGAGACCACGGGGCTGGCCGGGTTGGGCGCTACTGGAACAGGCTCTTGTTCCATCCTTCCAGATAACGGATAAAGTCATCCGGCGGCATGGGGCGGCCAAGGTGATAGCCCTGCAGTTCGTCGCACTGCAATTCACGCAGGCTCTCGACCAGCGGTTGATTTTCAACGCCTTCGGCAATTGTCCTGAGATTGAGGCTGCGAGCCATCTGAATAATGGCGCGCACAATCGCGGCATCGTCGGCATCATCGTTCAGGTCACGGACGAAAGACTGGTCGATTTTCAGTTTGTCCACGTCGAGCCGCCGCAAATAGGCGAGGCTGGAGTACCCGGTTCCAAAATCATCAATCGACAGTTTGATTCCCAAGGCCTTCAGCTCCGTCACGATCATGAGTACGTTCTCCGTATCCTGGATCAGGATGGATTCCGTTAACTCCAGCTCCAGATGCTCGGGCGCCAGGCCGCTACCGGCCAAGGCCGCGATGACGGTACTTTTCAGATCGCTGCGTTTGAGCTGGATGGCAGATAAATTAACCGCTACCGTCAATTCGTGCCCGGCCTGCTGCCATGCCACCGCTTGACGGCAGGCTTCCTGCAATACCCATTCGCCAATCGAAACAATCAGCCCGCTGTTTTCGGCTATCGGGATAAACAGGCCTGGTGGAATCAGCCCTTTTTCAGGATGCAGCCAGCGAATCAGGGCTTCGACGCCGATGATTTCTCCCGAAACCATATCGATTTGCGGCTGATAATGAAGCCGCAACTCGTCGCGTTCTACCGCGCGTGCCAGGTGAGTGCGCAGCTGCAAATGCTCGACCGAGTCATGGTTCATCTGCTCGGTAAAATAATGGTAGGTGTTGCGCCCGGATTCCTTGGCGTGATACATCGCGGTGTCGGCCTGCTTGAGCAGAGTGTCGAAGTTATTGCCGTCATCGGGGTACAGGGCGATGCCGATGGAAATCGAAGTGGAAAGCTCGTGACCTTCCACCGGGATCGGTGCCGAAAGCTGCTCCAGGATCTTGGTTGCAACCTTGCCAGCCTCTTCCGGCGACCGCAGGTTATTTAACAGAATCAGAAATTCATCCCCGCCTTGTCGACAGATCGTGTCGGTGTCGCGCAGGCAGAGTTCCAGCCGGGTGGCAACCGCGCACAGCAAGTCGTCGCCAGCGGGGTGGCCCAGCGTATCGTTGATGGTCTTGAAATGGTCAAGATCAAGTAACAGCAGCGCCAGTTTGGCTTCGGTACGGTTGGCGTGGGATTGCGCCAGATCGAAGCGATCACGCATCAGCAGGCGGTTGGGTAGCTCGGTCAGTGGGTCATGGTAGGCGAGAAAGCGAATCTGATCCTCGGCGAGTTTGCGCTCGCTGATATCGGTAAAACAGCCGATGTAGTGCGTCACCTTGCCGGTTTCATCCTTTTGCGGAAAAGCCTGGCTCAGCACCCAGGCCTTGGTGCCGTCCGGGCGCAAGAAGCGGAACTCCATCCGGAAAGCCTGTTGCTGCTGTATTGCTGTGCGCCACGCGGCATTGACCGCATTGACATCGTCGGGATGCAGATATTCCTGCCAGCCGTTTTGCAGTGCCTGCTCGCGCTTGGCGCCCGTGGTGTCGAGTGTCCGGTCATTGACGTAAACGGTCTTGCCTTTTTCGTCGGTTTCGAAAACGCCGACCGGAACTGTATCAACCAGCGCACGGTAATGCTGGCGGCTGCTATTGAGCGCATCCATGGCCGTGGTCACTTCACGGGTACGGATTGCGACGCGGTTACGCAGCGACCAGTTCCACAGGAATAATATGAGCGCCACAATCGATGAGGCAAGCAAGGTGTAAGAGAACGGCACGGCCCAGTTTCGCTTGGAAGCCGTTACCGGTGTGCCCAGCCACTTGTCATCGATGGTGCGCAGTTCGGCTTCGGAGATCAGCGAAAAACCATGCGCAATGCTCTGGTGCAAGGTTTTATTATCCTTGCTTGTTGCCCAGTGCAGTTGCCCGCTATAAAGCGGGGGTGAATAGCGAAATTCGCTTTCGATATTATGTTTGGCCAGCAAGTAACCGGCTTGCGGCTTGTCCATGCAGAATACGCGGACATCATTGCCTGCAGCAGCGGTGACCATGGCAGCGAAACTGGAGAACAGCTTGATGTTGTCGATGCCATGCTCGTTGAGCCAGCCCACGCAAAAATCCTTGTCCTTGGCACCTACCGAGAATCCGCGCAGGCTGTTGGCATCGGTGATGCCGCTGATGCTCCGATGAAAAAAGACGGGGACATCAATGGTGGCGTAAGGCTGGGAGAAATCGTAGATCTTCTCGCGCTCCGGCGAGCTGAAAATGGTGTCAATCGCGTCGGCCTTGCCCGCACTCATGCTGGCCAGGGCAAGATTCCAGTCCATTCCCAGAAGGTTGACGGCGATACCGGTTTTTTTCGACCACAATGCCCAGCGATCTTCGGTGATGCCTTGCAATTTGCCTTGAGCGTCACGAAAGCTGTAGGGCGGGTAGTCATCATCCAGAACCACGGAAATGCTTTTTGTTTCTGCAAATGCAATACCTGATACCGAAAGTAGTACCAGCGTCAGCAAAAACAAAAGACGGGCAGTCAGGCGCATTGGTCGTGAATCATACCAATGATGGTGCCGGATTCATGTAAAGAAAATGTAAAGCCTGGGGTTTTTCCGGCACGTCTTTCGATGCGGGAGCATCGAAATGACTGCTCCCTGAACGGCGATATTCCATGGGGCTGGCTCATGTTAAACGGGCCTCCATTATTCCAGAAATCGGTTCCCGGTAAATAGCCTGATCGGGCATGATGGCATCTGTCTGACCATGTCTGCAGCAAATTCAATATTTGCCGTGGAGACAGGTGAGCCGACTAGCTGTGTACCGTACAATAGCGGCTTTCTGTAGGGAGGCACTCATGAAGTTATTCTGGATATTGTCGGCAACGCTATTGGCAGCACAGACCGCACCTGCGCTAGCCGCCAAGCCTGCATATGTCGGCCCTGACTATAGCGGCGTTTACGCCTGTACCGGCGATGATGCGCACGAAGGCAAGTACACCGGTACCGTCACGCTCAAACTGAATGCCGCGCAGAGCGTGGGTGAATATGGTGCCTACGACTTCAAACTCGAAGTGCCGGGTTATGGCACGTATCCCGGGCATGCCGCCTCGCAAGGCGACAGGATTGCCATCCATTTCGCACTGACCGACCAGAAAACCAAGGA
>WBZX01001365.1_pt1 | contig 18585 bp, 17 predicted proteins | sample 5204211 | NCBI WGS metagenome assembly WBZX01 (sample SAMN12344362, study PRJNA552823) | activated sludge metagenome | biome: Activated sludge suspended growth; feature: Nitrification reactor; material: Wastewater; isolation source: activated sludge from nitrification reactor of wastewater... | reverse complement strand
AAGACAAGATATCAGCGAAATAAAGCAAGAAATAGCGCGATTCAAGCCAGAATATCGCAAATCTTAACCCAATATCCCAAAACCGCTCGCTTTGCCCTTGGGGTGCGGTGAATTAATCAGTGTTTCCCTATGTTAAGCGAATTCTTGGATCAACAAGCGTATAGGATATATCTGTAAGAACTAAGCCCACGATATAAAGCATGGAACCTAAAAAAACCATCGCTCTTACAATTGCAAAATCCTGTGAATTAATGGCATCAATGGTATAGCTACCCAGTCCTGGTATACCAAAGAACGACTCAACCAGCAAGCTACCTAGAAATAATAAAGGTACCACTACAACTGCGCCCGTTAAAATTGGAATCATCGCATTCTTTAAGACATGCTTGAATAAAACAATGCGCTCAGATAATCCTTTTGCTCTAGCTGTGCGCACATATTCTTTATTCATTTCTTCCAGAAAAATTGTGCGGTACCAGCGCGTATTCGATCCAGCGTTACTCACAATACCAATTATGACAGGCAATAACAGAAATTTTCCTGCATCCAATCCACTGCCATAGCCTGATATGGGCACCCAATGCCAAAGTTTACTGATCAGAAATTGTCCCGTAATAATGTAAAATAGGCTGGAAATCGACATGAGCGCCACGCACAGCACCACTCCCCAAAAATCAATATAAGTGGCGCGAAAAAAAACCATCAGTAGTGCAAAAGTGATATAGGCAATTAATCCCAGAATGAATACGGGCAACGCAATAGCAAGACTGGGCAGCATACGTGACTTGATTTCCTGCGCAATATCACGTCCGTCATCTGCTTGTCCAAAATCGAATACAAACATCGACACTGATTTTTCAAAGAAAATTGTCTTAGTCAGTTTCCCTAATTTCTCTTCTTCCTGATTGAAAAGCAAGGGTTTATCATAACCCCGCTCGATTTTCCATTTTTCGATCGCTTCAGGCGTTACATATTTAATGCCTAATTGCATACGTGCCATATCGTCGGGGGTATTCACGATAAAAAACAAAGCAAATGTAATAAGATTAACCCCGATAAGAATCGGCAGTGCATAAAAAATACGTCGAAGAATATAGTTAAACATCGCTACTGTTCAGCCGCAACTTCAAAGTGACACCGCATTTACCGCAGCGCTGTTTTCACGACGACGAAAAGCGGTAACAGCCGGAATAAAACTAATGATCAGCATAATCAGCATTAGCATCATTGGCCACAATATTGGATTGTTCCATTCATTTCGTTTCTGATCTCTCAGACTCGCATCAATCTTGAGATATTTAAGATTGTTATTCGATATTCTGTTTGGCTTTACATTCTGATACCAGGAATGATACAGACCATAATCTTTCGGATGATACCCCCACAGCCATGGTGCATCGTAGCGTAGTATCTTTACCATACGATCAATTATTTGCTGCCTCTCCGGTCCATTTTCCATATGCTCCATTTGCTCAAACAAATGGTCATACTCTTTATTATCATAATTTGCAGCATTCTGCCCATCGCTACCTACTTTACGTTGCGGCCCGTACAATAAAAACAAAAAATTCTCCGGATCAGGATAATCCGCGTTCCAGCCCCATTCAAAAATCTGTGCATTTCCTTTACGGATTTTATCTTGGAAACGATTATAGTCAGTGCTCCTGACAACCAATTGTATATTCAGTTTTTGAAACTGTTTACGCATCCAATCAAGCCTGGATTTGTCTTCAGAACTACGTGCGGTTACATCAAAATACAGAATCAATGGTGCACCCGTTTTCCGATCTACACCGTTGGGATAACCCGCCTCTGCCAGCAAAGTCTTCGCTACCTGAATTGACTTACGCTGTGGCTGATCATTAATCCAATTATATACCACAGGATTCATCCCTTCCTTTCCCTCACGATAACCTGGGATACCTGGTGCAATGGGACTCTGAGCTGATAATCCGCGACCATTTGCAAAAATTGAAATAAATTCCTCATAATCCACTGCAATTGAAATCGCCTGTCTCAGTTTTCTAGCCGACTCGCGTTGATGTGCGTTACTTCCACCAACGATGGGATCCAGCATATTAAAACCCACATAAAAAGTGGATATCGCAACAGCTGTTTCCAATCTTATTCCCTGCGCCGCCATCTCTTCAGTAACAGTAGCTTCTCCTCCTTGCCCTCCTAATTGTACTGCCTGATCAAAACTATCTGATCCAATCCCGGTTGCGTCATAATAACCCTGTAAAAACTTATTCCATCGCGGAATACTCTCTTTTTCCCGAGTGTAAATAATTTTATCGATAAATGGCAGTGCCTTACCGGCATCTATCAACAAGCCATTCTCTTCATCTCCCATCATGCCTTCGGTCGGATAATATTCACCATGAAAATTTGGATTTTTCTCCAACACCATTCTCAGATTGGGATTATTTTCCGTGAGCATGTAAGGACCTGTGCCAATAGGATACCAGTCCAACGTGATATTTTTTTGTATTAACCCCTTCTGCGAATAAAACCGATCCGCTTCCCACGGAATCGGCGCAAAAAAAGGCATTGCCAACCAATAAATAAATTGTGGATATTTACCCTTTATTTTTATCTGGTAAGTATAAGTATCAATAGTTTGCACGCCCTCTAATGGATAATCCCTCAGATCTAAATATGTTTTTTCTTCAGATTGCGCTTGCTCAACTTCTCTAAGCACAGTTGCATGATCTCTAAGTCCTACGATGTAATCTGCCATGAGCCCATATATCGGAGAGTGCAATCTCGGATGCGCCAGACGCTTGATTTGATATACATAATCCTCTGCTGTCAATTCACGCGTGCCCATTTGCGGAAAATCCGACAGCTTGAATATTGATGCTAATTCTTGATTACTCAGATTATGGTAAAGCCACTCACCTTGACCGTTCTTTGCAAATGCCGGATGAGGCTGGAAGAGAATTCCTGGTTTGATTGAAATTTCATAAACGCTATAGGCAATATTAGCAGACGGCGTATCATTCGATAATTGGTTATTTTCACTATCAAAATACTTCACAATAGGAACTTCTTTTGCCGTCGATGGCATTAATACAAAAGGCCGTTTTAAGTAATGATATTGTAGTGGCGATTCATAAATCTGTGCAGTAAACTGAATTTCATTAGAGCTATAGGATTGCACTGGATCAAGATGTTTGGGACGTTCGCTGAATACATTATAAAGAATATTTTTTCCCGTATCGGCAGCTGCATAGGGGCTATTCCAATTATGCTTACTACAAGCGGATAGCAGAAATACCAGCAAAATCAACACCCGCGATGTATTAACCATTGTTCTCATTGTAAATTGACCCATCGGAACTAGTTTGTGCTTTAAACAAATAGGATAGACATCCCCTATATATCTTCTACTGCACAATGCCACCTTATCTGTGCTTCGGCTATAATTCGTTAATTTACTCAATTTTACAAGGAAATTTTATGGGATTTCTAGCGAATAAACGTGTACTCATTACTGGTCTTCTTAGTAATCGCTCAATTGCTTACGGTATCGCCAAGGCAATGAAACGTGAAGGTGCAATACTAGCATTTACTTACCAAGGAGAAGAAGTGCGTGGGCGAGTCGAGAAACTGGCTGCTGAATTTGACAGCGACCTGTTATTCCCCTGTGATGTAGCCAGCGATAATGAAATCACACTATGTTTTGAAAATCTGCAAAAACATTGGGATAGTTTGGATTGCATCGTTCATTCTATTGCTTTTGCTCCACGTGAAGCATTAACGGGGGATTATCTGGAAAGTGTCAACAGAGAAGCATTTCGCATTGCACATGACATCAGTGCCTATAGTTTTTCCGCACTCGCCAAAGCGGCACGACCCTTGATGCAAGACAAAGGCGGTTCGCTGCTAACATTAAGCTATTTAGGTGCAATACGGGTGATGCCAAACTACAATGTGATGGGATTGGCCAAAGCCAGCCTTGAAGCTAATGTCCGTTTCATGGCTTCCAGTCTTGGTCCCAAAGGAATACGTGTAAATGCTATTTCTGCCGGACCTATCAAAACCCTCGCTGCAGCGGGCATCGGAAATTTTGGAAAATTATTAGGTTACACCGAAAAAGTTTCACCATTACGTCGCAATGTAACAACTGACGAGGTCGGTAATGTTGCCGCTTTTCTGTGCAGCGATTTGGCCAGTGGCATCACTGGAGAAGTAACTTACGTCGATGCGGGTTTCAATACAGTTGCTTTTGATCTCACGGACTGAGGAATTATAAAAAGCAAACTAGAAGTTATCTTGCTTAACCTTCACATCATACTGTTTTCTGAGCACGGAAAGATAAGAGGACATTTCCTCTTGAGTAATCATCTGCTGTAGCTGTTTATTAAAGTTATTAAGTTTTGTTTCTTCTGCAAACTCTGGTTCTATAACTTTATTGATCCGCATCAGACTATATCCGCCTTTGGGATTAATCTCTCCAATATAAACTGGCAGACTATCGACTTCAGCTCTAAAAATTGCTCGCAAGGTTTCATGATCCAAGCCTTGCGATTGCATATAGGAAATCTGTTTTGCATCAGACCAGGTAACATCAGTAGCATCTTCACCTGCTTGCAGACGTGCAAGTTTTGCTTGACCTTCCTCAACTACCTTTGCTTCAGCCATCTGTTGCTTAAGTTTCTCAATAATTTGATCTCTAACCACCATTAACGATTGCGCAGTAGCAGGTTTATGCTCAATGACACGAGCCGACACAAATGTGTCGGGTTTCACTTCTATCGCTTCGGTATTACGTTGATTGGAAATCGCATCATCCGAAAAAATAGCTAATAATAGTTTCTCATTAGCTAACATAGAAGGTTCTGTCGAATTTCTTGTGATCCAATCACTTTGCTGTGGCATTAACTCAAACTTTTCTGCTGCCGCTTGCAGACTATCACCTTGCTCGTAAACCACATTACTAAAATCTTCAACAATTTCCCCAAAAATGCTGCTTACCATCTGCATTTTCAGTTTATTCTCAATTTGCTCTCGTACCGCTTCCAGATTAGGCTGCTTTTCTTCCTTGATATCAGTCAGTTTAATCACATGCAATCCAAAATCCGTCTCTACGATGTCACTAATCTCATGCAGTTGCATTGAAAATATGCTGTCTTCAAAAGACTTAACCATCACTCCGCGACCAAAGAAACCAAGATCTCCACCATGAGTCGCTGAACCAGGATCATTCGAATGTTCTTTTGCAATTTCTGCAAATTGTTCTGGATCTTGCCTGACCTGCTCTAATATATTTTCTGCTTTTTCTCGTGCTAGCCGCCTTTCATCCTCCGACGCATCCGCTGACACAGTAATCAGGATATGACTGGCTTTTCGTTCTTCAGGTTGACCGAATTCTTTCTGATGTTCTTCAAAATAAGTATGGATCGCTTCATCGCTGACCGTCTCATTCTTGGCCACTGCATCCAATGATAGAACCAAATATTCAACACGCACTCGTTCAGGCAGATTAAAATCAGTTTTATTTTTCTCGTAGTAAGCATTGACATCCGCTTCTTCTGGCATCATTTGCGGTAAGAAATGCTCCAATCCGATCTGAAATTGACTGATTTCACGTTGCACCTCGCTTAAATACCTTACTCTTTCAGCAACAGCTTTAGGTGCAAATCCATTCTCGCTATAACCATCTAATAATTGCTGCAATAAAAGCTCTTGACGCACACGTGATTCAAATGTTGTGGGAGTTAATCCTTGATTACGCAGTAAATCCTCATATTGCTGCTTAGAAAATTTATTGTCTTTTTGAAATGCAGGTATATCTCGAATTGTCTTAATTAATTGTGAATCCAGAACAATAAATCCATTGCTAACAGCTTCCCGGTGTAACAGTCGCTGTTGAATCAGTCTTTCCAAAACTGAATTTCTTACCTCGAAAGTATCCAGCATTGCACTATCAAAATTTGCACCAAGCATGGCACGCATTCTTTCATGATGATCGCGTAGCGCCTGTTCATACTCACGGCGCGGTATCTCTTCGCCATCGACTATTGCAACATACCCTTCTTTACCATCACTACGATACGACTCCACACCCCAAAATAGAAATGGCAACACCGCCAGGCCCATAATGACTTGAACGACACGTTTCTTACGGTTGACGAAATCAAACACAATTAAAACCTGAGAATGCTAAAAATGAAAATAAGACCAAAGAATTTTTTACTGAAAACTAAACACATTTTTTGTTTGGCGGAGTGGACGGGACTCGAACCCGCGACCCCCGGCGTGACAGGCCGGTATTCTAACCAACTGAACTACCACTCCAGAACTAGCTAAATTGACTGGTGGGTGCTGACGGGATCGAACCGCCGACATTCGCCTTGTAAGGGCGACGCTCTACCAGCTGAGCTAAGCACCCGGTCATGAAGCGCGCTAGTTTACTGCATCTTTAAGCGCTTTACCAGCACTGAATTTAGGAACCTTCGCTGCTTTGATTTTAATGGCGGCACCGGTACGGGGATTACGGCCTGTACGTGCGGCTCTTGTACCTACTTTAAAAGTCCCAAACCCGACCAAAGTTACACTCTCATTCTTTTTAAGCGCTCCCTTTATTGCAGATAATGCGCCATCCAATGCACTACCTGCTGAGGCTTTGGAAATTTTGGCTGATTTTGCGATAGCTTCAATAAGTTCGGATTTGTTCATATAATTCCCCTTCTAAGTTAATGGTAATTAAATCACAAGCAAGTACTGCAGACGTTCTTATATCAAGCCGTCAACGCCCGGTCAAGCAAATTAAGGCTTTCCAGCCATATTACTTATTAGCCATTTCACCAATCTTAGCAAGAACTGATCATTAATATTCATTATATAATTTCATAAAAACAAATAACTAGTTACAAAAGCTAAAAAACACTTGAAGTTTTATGTACTAATTCCACATCAATAAATTTCTGTTTTTTGTTCGCGATTTAACAACACCTCAACCGCATTCCGAGCCGACACACCTTCATGCAGAATACTGCAAACCGCCTGTGTAATCGGCATCTCAATATTCAATCGATGACCTAATCGCAATACCGATTGTGCTGTATGCACACCTTCAGCAACATGCCCTAGTTCATTCAAAATATCATTCAATGATTTTCCTTTGGCCAGCATCAATCCTACTTGCCGGTTTCGTGATAAATCACCGGTACTCGTCAGAATTAGGTCACCAACCCCGGCCAATCCCATAAAAGTCTTCATACTTCCACCCAGACCAAGTCCCAAGCGGGTAATTTCCATCAGCCCTCGTGTAACCAGCGCTGCACGCGCATTATGTCCAAACCCAATGCCATCAGAGATCCCTGCCGCGATCGTAATCACATTCTTGACTGCGCCTCCTGTTTCCACACCAACAACATCTTGACTGGTATAGATACGTAGCCTTGAACTATGCAACTCGGCTGCTATCTTGCTGGCAAAATCGGCATCTTTAGATGCCAGCGTTAATGCAGTGGGCAGACCTTGCGCTACCTCTTCCGCAAAACTGGGACCAGACAATACCCCACAGTAAGGCAATATATCAGGATATTCTTCTTCAACCACTTGATGCGGTAATTTGGACGTTTCAGACTCAAACCCTTTGCATCCCCATATGATGGGTACTTTAATTTTACATGCGACAACTGCACGCAAAACTTCACGTAAACCGACGATGGGCACAACAATTAAAGCAAGATCTGCGGCATTTAATGCCTCGTTGAGTACTGCTGTGATTTTCAAAGACTGTGGTAATGCATAGCCTGGTAAGAAGTTTTGATTGGTTCGATACCTATTCATCTCAATTGCATGATCTGGTACCTTCGTCCACAAACTAATCTGATGACGCGCCGATAAACTAATCGCCAATGCTGAACCCCATGCACCTGCGCCCAATACTGCAATTCTCATGAACCCCAAACCTGATTGATTTTGACATAACCAGTCTGTCCATCGGAATGACGCACTTTTACCCAGCCCTTAACATCAGAGTCCAACCATTCCATAACGATATTTTCTTCCGCCTGAAATACCAATGTTGAATTCGTATCAGCCGATTGATATATATCAGCCAATGGTACTGTTACAATCACATAACGATGCTGACTCAACACCTTCTTTTCAACCCAAGCAAGACTACCGCTACTGTCACGCACTTTTGCCCAACCATCAACATTCACTACAACCTCAACCGGAAGATAAAGGCCCGCTACGTATAATTTATCAGCCTTAAGTGATGGCGCGTCATACATAACAACAGCATTCTCAGCAATCGAAAAATATTCCATCTCAGCGATTACATGATTAGACATCAACAAGATGCTCGTCAGCAAAGCATTGATTCCATTTCCTAGCCAGAACGACTTAAACAGGCTTTTCCTCATTAATATTCACCTTGTACGACATTCAGTTCTTCTCAAATTCATTCTTCTAATTCTTACTTGCTTCAGCTTTTTTCTGCTGGTAGATCGCCTCAAAATTTACCGGACTGAGGATGACAGGTGGAAAACCGGCTCGCGTCACAATATCCGACACAGCCTCACGCAAATAAGGAAAAAGAATAGTCGGACATCCAATCCCTAGCACCGGGTCTATTTCATCATCCGACACGTTACGAATACGAAAAATACCTGCTTGCTGCACTTCAACCAGAAACATGATCTTGTCTTTAATTTTAGCTGTCACTGTCACTGTCAACAGTACCTCATACAACCCTTCATCAATACGCTGATTTTTACCCCCGAGCTGCATATTAATTTCAGGCGTATCTCTTTCCAGAAAAATACTGGGCGCATTAGGAATTTCCAAAGATAAATCTTTTATATAAATCTTTTCTATCGCGAAAACTGGTTGCAGTTGTTCATTCATATTTATTCTATCCGGTGTGTTTAAGTAAAAAGTGTCTTACCATAACTGTAATCACATCTATCCCATCATGCGTTCAGGTTGTCAGTAACGCTGATAGCTCACCTTTGCGATCCAGTTGTGTTAAATCATCATAGCCACCAATATGTCTTTCTCCAATATAGATCTGCGGGACCGTGCGACGACCTGTTTTACCCATCATCTCAGCACGTTGTTCCGGCTCCAAATCAATACGGATTTTTTCAATATTTTCAACCCCCTTAGCACGCAACAAACTTTCCGCCATCTTGCAATAAGGGCAAAAACCCGTTGTATACATAATAACCTTAGCCATAAACTCTTATCTCATCGTTTAACAACAGGCAAACTTGCACGCTTCCAGGCATCAATACCGCCCATTAAATTAAATACCTGCGCAAACCCATTCTTTTTTAGAACCAAGCTGGCATGATTCGAACGAATACCCCCACGATATATGACGACAATAGGTTTTTCTTTAAATTTTTGCAGTTCAATCCAACGTTCTTCTATCTTTTCAGACGGGATATGCTTTGAATTAGGCAAATGACCTGCTGCATATTCACTATCATCACGGACATCAAGCACCAATGCTTCTTGATAATTGATTAATTGCACAGCAACGCGTGTATCTATCTCTTTGACACCACGCTGTGATACCAGAGACCACAGTAATAATGAACCACTAACCACTGCTGTAATAACAAAGAGTAAATTCTCAACCCTAAGGAGAAAATGATCTTGCAATAATGATAATTCCATATACTTTTATTCTATCTTTCGTAAATATTAATTTTATCAGAAACTGAAAAATCGCGAGATCCCATTAATCTCACTAGCAAAACACTTGTATATATTAACATCGAGCATATAAATTAATAACTATTAATCTCTAGATCCTTAGTATTTGAGTTCTCATTTTAACAAAATGATATCGATCAAATTACGCTATCATTTCCATAAAAGATATATTCTTGAATTGTATTCGCGTAGAAAATCAGCCAGATGCTGCATTCTCCAACAAAATATAATAAAATGTCAGCAGTTCTTACCTGCGTGTAGCAGCTCTTACCCTTTTCACAAAAAGATAATATGAAGAAAATTGTTCTCCTACGACATGGAGAAAGTACTTGGAATGAAGAAAATCGTTTTACAGGTTGGACAGATGTTGACTTAACACCCAGAGGCTTACAGGAAGCCCAAAATGCCGGGCGGCTTTTGCGAGAACAGGGATATGCATTTGATATTGCTTATACCTCGGTTCTCAAACGCGCCATCCGTACTTTGTGGATAACGCTTGATGAAATGGATCAGATGTGGATTCCAATTCAACACACTTGGCGATTGAACGAACGGCATTATGGCGCGCTGCAAGGATTGAACAAAGCTGAAACGGCTGCCCAATACGGTGATGAACAAGTTCTAATCTGGCGTCGCAGTTATGACATCAGACCACCCGCATTAACTATTGATGATCATCGTTACCCAGGTGCTGATCCTCGTTATAAGAATCTAACGCATGACGATATCCCCTTGACGGAGTGTCTTAAAGATACTGTTGCACGATTCTTACCCTACTGGGATACCACCATAGCACCTCATGTTCAAGCGGGCAAGAGCATAATCATTGTTGCGCATGGTAACTCATTACGCGCACTGGTTAAGTATCTGGATAATATGTCTGAAGAAGAAATTCTAAATCGCAATATACCTACCGGCGTGCCATTGGTTTATGAGCTTGATGACAATTTGAAACCAATTCAAAACTACTATCTTGGAAATTTATCTGAAATTCAGGAAGCAATGCAAATTGTCGCCAATCAGGGAAAATCAAAAGCTTAAAATACAGTCGACTCACTTATCTATCTATGAGTGCAAACAAGTGCATTATCTTGGATAAATCATGTTTGGGAATCAGTATGTTTAATACTATTCCTATTCAATATCTCAAGCTGATGCTGATCTGCATTTTGGTTTCTCTTTATCCATTTTCAGCTTTCTCGGACAATCAGGAGAATCTCAAAGCACTACGTGAACGCATCCAATCATTACAAAAAGACCTGGCAAGTACAGAAACAATAAAACAGAACACATCGAACATGTTGCAGGAAACTGAGCGCACAATCGGTATTATTAGTCAGAAGCTGACCCAGCTCATCGAAAGTGACCGGCAAGCAAATGAAGATTTTAAACATTTACAAATACAGTACGAAAACATTAAGAATGCAGTCGAAATAGAACGAAATCAACTAGAAAGACTGTTTTATCAACAATATCTAGGAGGACAACAGGATTATCTGCGTTTATTGCTAAACCAGCAAGATCCTAATCAAATTGCTAGAAATCTTCATTATTACAAACAGCTTTCACTTGCTCGTTCAGGCAGCATTGAAAGTCTTCAGGATAATCAAAATAAAATTGCAGCCTTAGCTCAAATCAGCCGTCAAAAGAAAGAAGAAATTACCGCTATTCAGACTGAGTATTTCATACAACGTAAAAAACTTGAACAAGAAAAAAACAAGCATCAAACCATGCTCGCGCAGATATCCAGTCAAATTACCCAGCAACAACAAGAAATTAACAAACTCGAAAACGATGAAAAACGTATCACCCGTTTAGTAAATGAAATTAACAAATTACTTGTTCAAGAGAAACCCAGAAATACCCCAATTAACAGTAAGCTCCCTGATGCTTCTACAACAGGAATTCCATTTGCATCACTCAAAGGTAAATTAAATTTACCAGTGCGCGGGAAACTTCTGAATAGCTTTGGTGGTCAACGTTCAGGTAAGCATGTAACGTGGAAGGGACTGTTTATTCAATCACCTAGTGGTAGCGATGTTAAAGCAATCTCAGAAGGTAGAGTGGTATTTGCAGACGAGTTGAGAGGTTTTGGTAATCTGATAATCCTAGACCATGGAAACGGTTACATGAGTCTTTATGGCAATAATGAGACACTCCACAAACAAGTAGGCAATATTATTCGAGGAGGCGATACAATTGCAACAGTCGGAAATAGCGGCGGCAATCCAGATTCAGGTTTATACTTTGAACTTCGTCATAAAGGCAAGCCATTTGACCCTTTGACATGGATAAAAGTAGAGTAAGCGTAGTAGCAGTCATTTATATCAATTATTCGATCAGTGCGGAGATAGCATCATGAGTAACGTAATCAAGAAAACAGGTTTAATTCTTATTGGTGCAATCACCGGCGTGATGCTCAGTCTGAATTTTTCTGCTATCGCAAAAAAAGATAATACAGACGCGATTCATCCGCTGCCCATTGAAGAGCTACGTACATTCGCTCAAGTATTCGGCCGTATCAAGAGTGACTATGTCGAATCTGTAGAAGATAAGAAACTCATTACCGAAGCGATTAATGGCATGCTGGTCGGACTGGATCCTCATTCATCCTATCTCGACAAAGACGATTACAAGGAACTACAAATCGGTACGCAAGGTGAATTCGGCGGACTCGGTATCCAGGTCACCATGGAAGACGGTGTCGTAAAAGTTATTTCACCGATCGAAGATACACCCGCATTTCGTGCAGGTATCAAAACCGGCGACCTGATTGTCAAATTGGATGACACAGTTGTAAAAGGCATGACACTGAATGATGCGATCAAACTCATGCGTGGCAAACCAAAGACTTCCATAAAGATTACTATCGTGCGGGAAGGTGAAACAGAACCGCTGGTTTTTAATTTAATGCGTGACATCATCAAAATCCAGAGTGTCAAATCGAAGATGATTGAGCCTGGTTATGCTTATATTCGCATTACACAATTTCAAGAGCAAACGGGTGAAAATCTAGCGCAAGCTATCAAAACACTGTTTACTGAAAACACCGGATCCATGAAAGGATTAATATTGGATCTACGCAATGATCCTGGGGGGTTACTCAATGGTGCTGTTGGTGTATCGGCTGCTTTTTTACCGGAAAATGCACTGGTTGTATACACGGAAGGACGTAGCGCTGATGCAAAAATGAAGCTGCATGCAACTCCGGAGTATTATCTGCGTGGACCTGATGAAGACTACTTAAAAGGAATACCGCCTGAAGCTAAAACAGTACCGATGATCACATTAGTGAATGGCGGCTCTGCATCAGCATCGGAAATTGTGGCAGGCGCTTTGCAAGATCATAAACGTTCAATCGTGATGGGATCACAAACATTTGGTAAAGGATCTGTCCAAACGATATTACCATTAGGAAACAATACCGCGATTAAGCTGACGACCGCACGCTATTACACACCCAATGGTCAGTCTATTCAGGCCAAAGGAATTACACCTGATATTCTGGACGAAACCGATAACGGTGATGATCAGCGCTTGCGTGAAGCGGATCTGAATCGTCATCTGTCCAATGGCAAGAAATCAGAAAAAAAAGCTGTTCCTGATGCCGAGAAAGCAGCACAGAAACTTGAGAATGATAAGAAAGAGAAAAAAAATAAAGATAAGAAAAGCAAAGATAAAGCCCCTATTGAATTTGGCTCTGCAGAAGACCTATTGTTGATCCAAGCGATGAATTACTTTAAGGGCATTACTTCATCGCCCGAGAAAAAAAGTGATAAAACAGAGAGCTGATCTCAGGGATCGTGAATGATAACCAGCTGCTTCGGTATAGCCGTCATATCCTGCTCCCACAAATCGATATTGCGGGGCAGGAAAGGCTCAATCAATCACGCGTATTAATTGTCGGTGCTGGCGGTTTAGGTTCTCCCATAGCACTGTATCTTGCTGCCAGCGGAGTGGGTAATCTGATCATCTGTGATGGTGATCAGGTTGATCTGACCAATCTGCAGCGGCAAATTATCCATCACAGCGATTCAATCGGCTTAGCAAAAGTCCTATCGGCCAAACAATCACTCATCAGAATAAATCCGGAAATCAACGTCATCACGATCCAGGAACAGGTTGACGCGGCAAAACTGCTGCAACTCGCCGCAGAAGTGGATGCCGTAGTCGATGCCAGCGATAATTTCAGCACACGTCACCATATCAATCAAGCCTGCGTCACCCATAAAAAACCTCTGATTTCCGGTGCCGCCGTGCGTTTCGACGGCCAAGTCAGTGTATTCGATTTACGACATGCAGACAGTCCCTGTTATCACTGCTTATATCCAGTCAGTGGAGAACAGGAAGACATGCCTTGCGCGATTATGGGTGTATTTTCGCCATTGGTGGGCATCATCGGCTGCATGCAAGCTGCAGAAACATTGAAAATTCTGTTAAATATCGGAGAAAGCTTGAATGGCCGCTTGCAATTACTGGACGGTCTCACGATGAACTGGCGCTCGATCAAGTTGCACAAAGATCCAGCCTGCCCGGTATGTCATTCGGCAGCATCTACAGACACCACGACTCAATGAGCCATTAGTTTCCGGATTTTAAAGCAGCGGTGGCGGCAACAAAATCAGCCGCTGCACCTCCCAATTTATCAGAGGACTACGCCTGAAGCCACTTCTGACAAACTGATACCAACGACCGATAACAAAGCACATGAATAAATTGGCTTGCGCCACAACATCCAAACTGGCATTTATTTGACGTTCACTGACTGCAAACCGTAATGCCTGTTTTAAAGTGGCCTCCAACCGATCATGCAACTGACTGATGCGCAATTGCAAATGCTCATTCTCATTGACCAGTGCATCACCAATCAGGATACGCGTCATCCCCGGATTTTTTTGCGAAAAACCTAACAACAACAGCAACAAATTTTCAATCCGCTTAATACCACACTGCTCTTCCTGCAAGATCTTGTTAATCAGCACAAACAATGTCCGTTCAATAAACTCAATCAACGCTTCAAACATCTGTGACTTACTGGAAAAGCAGCGATAAATCGAGGACTCTGAAATTCCGAGCTGAGCGGCCAACGCACCCGTGGTAATTTTTATTTGCTGAGGATGTTCCAGCATCCCAGCCAAAACTTGCAGAATCTGATCTCTTCTCTCATTTGATTTTACTGACTGGTATGAACGCTTCAATTGGATAACCGCGAGAAACAAGGATAAAAATGGAATATAGCAAATTAACAGACCAACGAGAAAGCTATTTAATTCCACTCCAAGTTTCCCGCCGGTTGACATCAGTATCCATAATGCCTGCCCGAGAAGTCAACTCAATCTCTGGCAAGCATTAAGTTTCATTCTGACTTATATCACCACGATATCCGCATTCGTCATAGCCAGTCCAACACCCACACCGGCAATTTCTATTGCAGCGCCTGCGCCATTACCATCCGCATCGTATAACAATGAACCCGTTGCGTCGTTGTAAATAACAAAGTCATTGTTATCCAGCGCTTGCGTGCCAATTACAAACTGGTTGGCAGCTAATGAGCCGGTTTTGGTTAATGCGGCAAATACCCCATTTTCCAGCTGGATAGTGTCATCCGCTACGTTATAGTCGGTAATTTTGTCGGTATGCCCTGTGGTTGTAAATTTAAAGATATCGCCACCTATTCCACCGGTGAGTACATTATTGCCAGCACCGCCATCCAGTGTATCGTTACCCGCTTTACCGTTTAACTGATTAGCAGCAGAATTTCCAACAATAACATTAGCTTTACCATTACCTGTACCGTTAATCGCTGACGCGCCTGTCAATGTGAGATTTTCCACTTCGGTGGATAACGTATAAGTTACGCTACTGCTCACCTTATCAAGACCTCCAAAAGAAAACTCTGTAATGACATCATCGACGTTGTCAACAACATAGCTATCATTACCCCATTCGCCATTCATGCTATCCGCTCCCGTACCGCCATTGAGTATATCGTCACCACCATACCCCCAAAGCGTGTCATCGCCAGCACCGCCATTGAGCGTATCGTTGCTAAAACCACCCGCCAGCTGATTCGAGCCTGCGTTGCCCGTTAGCGTATTACTTGCATTAAAGCTACCGTTAATATTCTCAATGTTCAACAACGTATCATTCCCTAAACCGCCCGTCGCGATTCCGGTTAAAAGATTTACATTAACGCTACTGGTCGCGCTCGAATAATCAGCGGTATCAGAACCGCCTGCACCACCGTTGAGCGTATCGTTGCCGTCTCCTCCATTCAGTACGTCGTCACCATCTCCGCCACTGAGACTATCGTTACCGGCATCACCACTGAGTGTATCACCGCCGCCGCCGCCACTGAGTGTATCGTTGCCCGCGCCACCATAGAGCTGATTCCAATCAGCATCGCCAGTTAGCGTATCCGCGTATGAGCTACCAAAAATATTTTCAATTTCGAACAAGGTATCCTTGCCGGCACCGCCTGTTGCAGTTCCAGTCAAGAGACTGACAGTTACCGCTCCGGCTGCATCCGAATAGCTGGCAGTATCACTACCAAATTTACCACCATCCAAAAAGTCATTACCCAACCCGCCGGTCAATATATCCTCATCTTCCTCACCACCCACCAGCGTGTCATCACCTTTACCACCATACAATTCATTTGAGTTAAAGTTATCACCGAATAAAGTATCCGAAAATGCGCTACCGATGATATTTTCAACATTGATTAAGGTATCATCTCCGGCTCCTCCGGTTGCTGTTCCAAAAACAAGATCTACAATGACCGCATCGGTCGCTTTTGCATAACTGGCCGTATCACCGCTACCACCACCAAATTTACCACCAGCATTATTGCCACCATCGAGCGCGTCATTGCCTTCTCCACCCTCCAGTAAATCATTACCGTCACCGCCAAAGAGCTCGTCATCCCCCAATAAGCCATAGAGGGAATCATCTCTGGAAGTGCCGAACAATTTATCGTTACCTGATGTGCCGTTGATTATCATAATGCAACCCTTTAAAAATTAAGCTTGCGAAAAAGATTCAACTGATTGGGGCGCGATTCGCACCTCAACAGCTTTTTGGAGAGTTTCGCAAGCTGAGTATTCTCTCCAAATTCTTCAATTAACATTGCATTTTGATAAACACTGATCCAGCGATTTTGCTTGCGATCAAAAAGATGATTTTTTAACAAACCTTCCTGCTTGAAGCCAATGGCTAATGTGGATTTTTGCGCATGTACATTATCGGCATAAACAATACTGACCAGTTTATTGAGTCCGATCCTATTAAATGCAAAATCCAATATCATGAGCATAGCCGTCAAGGGTATGCGGGTACCATTGAATTTTGTGGCATCGGGAAAACCGATCAAAATTTCTGCGCGACGATGCACCCAATGGATTTCTGCCAATGAAGCCAAGCCTATCGGTGTATATTGCGTTTCTCCCGAACTCAATGGGTCAACTCTTTCAATAATCCATTGAATAATATTATTCTTATATACAGTCAAGCGATCAGGATGATGAGTGTTCTGTTGCGATTTGGATTGCCGAAATGAATTTGCCACATAACGATTATAGTTATTCATGAATGATTCGTTGGCATAGCAATCGGTCACAAACTGGTGATCGAGCCGTGTGCGGGCTCTTACTCGAATTCTTTCATTCTCAATGGGCAGCATCCATACGGGATGCAACTGGATATACAGGTTCTTGATTTCAGTATTATCAGAATTAGCGGTTAGGCCATGCTCCAATGCATCGACTGCAAAATCAATTTCATTATGCAACAGATGGATATTAGCAAGATTAATGATGCAGTTAGCATTGCCGGGATTTACTTTTCCCGCTCTCTGAAAAAAAACCTTTGCGGTGTTCAAATCACCCAGACCGGCATGCGCCACACCCAGACAATCCAATAGATATGAATTCTCTCCGGCATATTGCAGACCTCGCGTCGCAACGCCAATTGCCATTTTAAAATTTCCCAGCTGGCAATGTGCTGTTGCGGCGATAATCCAGCCCCAAGATGATTCAACATTCTTCGTGCTCGCCTTATTGAGGCATTCAATACATAATTTAGCTTCCCCCGCCGCCAGCAAATCACCCGCTTCCTGAATATACTCAGGAATTCCGCCATCAGTACTATGCTTATAAAGAGTAGCAGGGTCTGGCAATTTGCAATTTGGGCTTTTCATGTTCAACCAGTCAAGTTTTCCATCGGTAATTCATTGACATCCTGCCAATCCAATCGCAATTGATGCAACTGCGAATAAATATCAACCTCAGCGATAACAATTTCAACAGTACAAACAACCGAACATCGACAAATTACAACATATCTATCCACCCTGCTGTGATTTTTATCACAACTCTCACGATAATTTGTAAGAAAATTTTCTCCGGAATTTAAAATACAAGAGGCGATAACCGCAGCCAGATTTAGCGGTTACCTTATTTGATGAAGATAGAGTTGCCAGGGTAAAGATAGCAGCGATTAGCGGCGTCAACACATCACTTTACACGCACTATGGATGAGATGGCGAGAAAGCCATTCACTGACCTTGCCCCGGTAATTCGTACATCTTAACGCGCTTATTATGCGGTTCTTTTCAACTGTGCCACAAGCCAGTTTTGCTCAAACTGAGGTCAATTGGCAATAGTGGAGTCCAACGGGTTAAGCGGCGAATAGCTTTTCATAATATTGCCGCATGAATGCAGCGGGTGACAGGTAGCCGAGGCAAACCTGTTTTCGTTGCCGGTTGTAGGAGATTTCGATGTACTCGGTGATCTCCTGTATTGCCTGTGCTCGGGTACGGTAGCGCCGATGGTGAATCAGTTCATTTTTGAGCGTTCCCCGGAAGCTCTCCATCGGAGCGTTATCCCAACAATCTCCTCT
>WBZX01001364.1_pt1 | contig 18590 bp, 27 predicted proteins | sample 5204211 | NCBI WGS metagenome assembly WBZX01 (sample SAMN12344362, study PRJNA552823) | activated sludge metagenome | biome: Activated sludge suspended growth; feature: Nitrification reactor; material: Wastewater; isolation source: activated sludge from nitrification reactor of wastewater... | reverse complement strand
AACTACGCGTGCACTGGACGGCGATAACGTGGCGCAAAAATAATCATGTTGTTGGCGGTGGTGTCTGTTCGCTCCGCCGCCAGTAACGCAAGTACGTTGGAAAGCAGAAAATGAGAGTCTTGATAGCATGTGAATTTAGCGGCACAGTCCGCAAAGAATTTGAGGCACTAGGGCATGAAGCCTGGTCATGTGATTTATTGCCGTCTGAAATCCCTGGCAATCATTATCAAGGCGACGTGCGCGATATGCTTTCAGAGCATTGGGATTTGATGATAGCCCATCCGCCTTGCACGCGCCTTTGTAATTCTGGCGTGTGCTGGCTTGAAAAGCGTAACCTTTGGGAAGATATGCGCGAAGGTGCAGAGTTTTTCAAAATGTTATTGAATGCTCCAATTGAGAAGATAGCCGTAGAAAATCCCATTATGCACAAGTACGCCCGCGAAATTATCGGCGTGAAATATTCACAGATAATCCAGCCCTGGCAATTTGGTCACGGAGAAACTAAAGCTACTTGCTTATGGCTAAAGAATCTCCCGCTTTTGCAACCGTCAAATATTGTTTCAGGCAGAGAACAGCGGTTACATAAGTTGCCGCCCTCGCCTGATCGGTGGCGTGAAAGGTCAAAGACATTCCCTGGCATTGCTCATGCAATGGCGCAACAGTGGGGAACCTCTTGCTTTCCAACACCGCGTGTACCAGACGTGTGGGAGTTTACGCCTTTACAAGCATTTTCCCACCCTGAAACTTTTGCAACACCTCAGGCATTATCCACCCCGCCCACACGCAGGTAACGCAAACCGTAGAGCGGACGCCAACCCCGCCGCTCTACGGCGGCAAAGGGCTAGCCGCCCTTTGCAATCCTGCTATCTGTTCGCGGCATACCGCATAAAGTAAAGCCCGCCTCGCTCACGCGATGGCGGGCAATTCTTTTTCAAGACACAATCCAATAAAACAACCTGTCAAGCAGGGACAGTCCCCCTGCAATGCGGCTATGTGCAAAGTATTGCAACATAGCCAATAATTCCCATATAGCCTACATACACACTTGACTTTAGAACGCTTGTGCCTTATTATGCCCAAGACGAGAACGGCTTACAAAAGGCTGTTCTCGTTTCGCGTTTCGCCAAAGAAGCGCGGAGCCGTTCTCGTCAAACCTCAGAGGAAACCATGAAAACATACAGAACCTTTCTCGTATCAGCCACGCAAGGCATCCACCTACGATCAAAGCCCGATCTGCAACCCACCTCCATCATTCGCACCCTGCCACGCGGAGCGCGTTTCATGTGTGTGGAACTCTCCAAAATTGGAGATCGTACCTGGGCAAAGAACGCAGAGGGACAATACATCTGTATTGCCAACGGACAAAACTTTTACGTCACTGAGGAACTACTCACACCGCCCCCATCCGAATCCCTAAACTGGCATCTTGCCATTGACGCATGGGCAAGAGAACACGGATACACGGGGCCGAAACCGTAATGACAACCGCAGAAGAAGCGGAGGCACTACGACAACACACGCGCGATCTTGAAAACCAACTGGCAACAGTCACCACAGAAAGAAACAAGTATCACGCGGCATTGGTTGATATACGCCTCACAAACCTTGAAGAAGGACACGCAGACCATGAGCGACGTTTGCGCCCCGTGGAAGCAGGGCAGATCAAGGCCAATACCATCTACGCCCTGTTTGCAGGAAATGGCTTGTTGTCGCTTATCGCGTTATTCAAAATATTTGTAGCCCCATGACGCCGCGAAAGAAAGAAAAGAGCAAGAGAAAGCGCGGAGCGCAACAAGGAAACAAGAACGCGCAAAAACACGGGTTCTATTCAAAGCAGTACACCGTTGAAGAAACCCGCCGACTGTCCGCAGATAATGGAGAAACAATCTCCGAGATCATCTTACTAAAAGTGATGATAGACAGGCTCAGTCAGGAAATATCATTCGACCCCAAAACGATCAGCGACTCCAACGGTAACTCAATGCGTGACGATCATTACCTGCGCCAACTCAATACACTGTCTGCCATGACCACCAGTCAGGCAACCCTATTACGAACGCAATACCTCATAAAAGGCAAAACAGGCGACTTGCAAACCGCCATCCTGACCGCCCTCGAAGAATTACGCCTCGAAATGGGCTTATAAGATGAGCACCTTGACCCAAACCATAAAAACAATCTCCCGCTCTTTCGATAACTACACAGAGCGGGCAGGCGGCATTCGGATGCGCCCATACCAAACGGAGCCAGCAAACGCAATCATGGACTCCATCATAAACAAGCGCGGAGATACCATCGTCCTGATTATTTCACGGCAGGCAGGAAAGGACGAACTACTTGCAAACCTGCTGTCTTATCTGATGACATTATTCTCCCATCGTGAGGTAGGGATTGTGGTCGCAAACCCAACTTACAAGCCGCAGACAATCAACGCCATCATGCGCCTTGAAAACCGATTGAAAGCCAACCTACTGACCAAATCAACATGGCGCAAACGCTCCGATTACATGCGGATGATCGGCATGGCAACAACTTCGTTTTTATCAGGTGACAAATCCGCCGCCGTGGTCGGCGCAACCGCATCCCTTTTACTGGTGATCAACGAAGCGCAGGACATATCACCATCCAAATATGACAAAGACTTTGCGCCCATGGTCGCCAGCACCAACGCCACCCGCCTGATCGTCGGCACAGTCTGGACATCCACAACCCTGCTCGCCCGCGAAGAAAACGCGGCCAGAGAAGCGGAAAAGGCAGACGGCAGAAAGCGCGTTTTTCTTTACACCGCCGACGATGTAAGAAAGATTGTCCCAGCCTATGGGCAGTTCGTAGATCAGGAAGTCAAAAAACTTGGGCGCGAACACCCGCTGGTAAAGACACAATACTTCTGTGAGCGGATTGATGCGCAGGCCGGCATGTTCAACGCCGCCCGCCGTGCGCTCATGCAGGGCGATCAGGAGCCGCACACCACCCCGCAGGCGGGGCACATCTACGCATTTATCATAGATGTGGCAGGGCAGGACGAAGCCAGTATGTCCCTCGATAACGCAGGCGGAACCAACCCAGGCCGCGACAGCGTAACCCTGCACATCTTCACAATTGACCTATCCCAATTTGAAATACTGCAAGCCCCCATTTATAGGCGTGTGGCTCAATTCTCATGGACAGGTGAAAACCACGTTTCGATCTTCGGAAAAGTGAACGCTCTTTGGAATGTATGGAACCCACAACACATGGTCATGGATGCAACGGGCGTAGGTGAAGGACTTTGGGCCATGCTCGACAAATCACACCCTACCAAAGTAATCCCCGTGAAATTCAGCGCACAAACCAAAAGTGAGATCGGGTACGGCTTTCTGGCAATCGTAAATACTGGCCGCTTCAAAGATTGTTGTCCCTCGCCAGAGATTGACAAGCAGTACAACGCTTGTATCTCTGAAATTCTGATCGGGCCGACAAAAACCATGCGATGGGGAGTGCCAGACGGCACAAGAGACTCAGACGGCTTACTCATACACGATGACCACGTAATTACCGACGCCATGACCGCAATCCTCGATAAGTTGGATTGGCAGATCGCAACAGAAACAATAATAGTGAACACCCGGCAAAACATATTTGCAGAAATGGACAGAAATTACTAATGGCAACAATCCGAAACAAGCGCACCGTCCACCTACGCAGGCCAGACGCCGCAGGGCGTGAATTTATCCGTGTATCCCCACGCAATCAGGGCGTAGTATGGGCATCCTGCAACATGGGCGGAGACAAGGCAGGCTTTATCTTCACCAACACAGGCGGAGTAAAGCACCTACGCGGAGCCGATTGGCTTGTTTTTCTTGGGCTTGCGTTTATCTCGATCCCCATAGCAGGGACAGGAAGCGCCGCCGCCGCCGCGCTCGATCTTGCCGCGCAAGCAGTATTCGGGCTTGCCATCACAGCAGGGTCATTGGCCGCCGCAGTTACAGCCAAAAGCATTGATATGTTTATCAGGATCATGGCGCAAATGGGTTACATCGTTGTGCGCCGACCCACGCAGGTAAATTTCACCACACCATGCCAGGCATTGCCAGATGACGCGCCGCGAACAGGAGCATACTAAATGACATCCCCAGCCGAAACAGAACAAACCTTCCTTATTGGGCAACAGTGGAACGGACTCTACCGAGACCGCTACGCCTACCAGCGCGACGTGTTGAACGATGAAGCAATGCGGGCATGGAGACTCAACCCGCTTGCCCGCCAGATCACCAACCTGTACAAGATTTACAACACAGACGGCATATCCTTCAAGTGCGACGATCCCAAGACGCAGGAATTCCTGATGGAGTTCTGGAACCACGAACTAAACAACATGGAAGATCAGTTAGAGCAGATCAGTAATGAAATCTTCCTGACTGGCACACTGTTTGAATTATTCTCATTCGATAAAACAGGCATGTGCTATTACCGCACCTACCCCACCGACCAGATTGCCGAGATCGTCACAGCAGAAAATGACATTATGCAGGTCGTTGAATACGTTGCAAAGCCCACCGAGTACAACGGCGAGGGCAAACGATTCCCGCACCTGCAAGGCAAGCCGTCCACCCGCATTCCCTACATGATGCGCCATGAAACGATCAACCAACTGGCAGGCACAGTCTGGGGAGAAGGCGAAATCTGGCCCGATCTCCCATGGTTGGGGCGTTACGCCTCATTCCTCGAAGATCGTGTACGCCTCAACCGCTACCGCAATGCGTTTATGTATGTGGTGCAGGGCACATTCAAGAGCAAGGAAGAAAAAGAGACCCGTGCCAAAGAGTTGAACCGCAATCCCCCACAGCCAGGCACAATCCTTGTAACCGATCCTTCCGAACAATGGGGCATCATGTCCCCCTCTACAGATGCGTTCGACGCCTCCGAAGATGGACTGGCAATCAAGAAGATGATTATGGTCAATAATGCGCCCATGCACTACGCCGCAGAGCCAGAGTCCAGCACCCGCACCACCGCAGACGCGGCAGGAACCCCCACATTCAAGGCGTTCGAGAGCAAGCAAAACAAGTTCAAGAAAATCATCCTGAACATCCTGAAAACCGCAGTTCGTCATCGTTACATCGTGGATAAGTCCGTCAATCCAGATGCAAAAATAGAGATCATTTCCGCAGACGCCACAGAGCGCGATAACGCCGCCCTTGCCCTTGCCACAGGTCAGATCATTGCAGGGCTGGGAGAAATGTACGACCGCGAACTGGTGGACGAGTCGGAATATATCAGGCTTGTATATCGTTTTGCGGGCGAAACACCGCCAGAAGATTACAAAGAGCGCAAAGGCATACGCAAGCCGCTCAATACCAAACCTGCAAACACCAATCAAGGCGGCATAAAGACCGACGCTGAAACTGGTGATGTGAAGATCAAAGGTGAACAATGAACAAGAAATGGAATTCGCACTCGAAAGACCCGTGCCCATCATGCCAGGAACTCCACGGGCATGTACATACAGCAGAGGCATGGGAGAAGTTCGACCTCTCCCCCAAAAGCCACAAACTGTACTGCAAATCAAAATGTTCTTGCACCCTTGATGAAACTGATGAGGAAGAAACTGGCGATCTCTCGACCGTGCCACTTCTCCAAAACAACAGGAGCAAAATGTCAAATCCAAGAAACAAGGAAGAACGCTTCAATTCTTTCCAGAGTACGCCAAAGAAAACCGCCGCAGGGTATGAAGTGCTTGTCATTCACGAAGGACAGGCCAACGGCTGGAACTTCCCCGCGCCAGTCTTGCAGGAGGCTGTCAAGTTTTGGGAGGGTGTGGAATGTTTTACCGACCATAATATGTTCGGTGAATCCGTCCACGATCTTGCAGGCGTATTCTCAAACCCCCGATGGGATGATACCCAGCAGGGCATTATCGCAGACCTGAGACCCACAGGCCCCGCCGCTGAATTACTCAGGGCATACGCAGACGAGATGATGAGCGCGCACGACCCGCACCCCAATATGGGATTCTCGCCCGTCCTGATCTTTACCAGCGATGACATGGATGTAACCCACATCCTGCGTGTACGGTCGGAAGATATGGTAATCAATCCAGCCTTCCGCACCAAATTTATTTCAGAAACTTTCCAAAAAAGGAGCAATCAGATGGACAACCCGCAGACCCCCGCCCCCGCCAGTCCTGATTTTCAGGAACACGTACAGGCCATGAAAGACCTCACAGGCGCACAAACGCAGATCAACGACGCGATCAAAGGCGCACAAGAAACCCATTTGCAGATGTGCCAGAACCTTCTGGATACCTCTCTCGACGCCGCCAGCATGGACATCCCCGAAGCGGCAATCAAGATGATCCGCGACCGTTTCAATAACCGCACCTTCAAGCCCACCGAACTGAAGGCGGAAATTGACGCATTCAAGGAGGCATTCGCACAGCAGAACGCCGCCGCTTCCATTGTCGGCCCCGCTCAAATCACGGGCATGTTCACGAAGGAAGATCAGATGCAGGCCGCGATGGATGATCTTTTGGGCGCACCCCGCAACACTGAAAGCAAGAACCTGAAAGTTCACAAGTTCAGCGGGATCAAGGAAGCATATCTTATGCTTACCAATGACTACAACTTTGTAGGTGATATTGATGCGCGTCTTGCCAAATTCCAGGGCACGACCGCCACATTCCCCAACCTTGTAGCCAATGCGCTCAATAAGGCCATCGTCGAACACTGGAACCAGTACGGCAAAGCGGGCTACAACTGGTGGGAGAAGATCGTCACCGTAGAACCCTTTGAAACCCTCAACAGTATCAAATGGCTCCGTCTTGGAACCATTGCCGCCCTGCCCTCCGTGAACGAAGGCGGAGAATATCAGGAATTGAAACTTGGTGATAACGGCGAGTCCAGCACCTTTATCAAGTATGGTGGTTACTTGTCGTTCACTCTCGAAGCGATGGACAGGGACGACACCCGCAAATTGAAAGCCGCGCCGCGTGAAATCGCAATGGCCGCCCTTCGCAATATCTCTGAGCAAATCGCGTACATCTTCACTCAGGCCAGCGGAGCAGGCCCAACCCTTGCAGATGGAGGCGCATTGTTCAACGCAACCGCCGTCACCACCGCAGGCGGACACGGTAATCTCCTCACCACCGCGCTTGGCACCGACTACACCGCATGGAACGCCGTTGCCAAAGCCGTGTACAACCAACCCATGTTGGTAGCCAATGAAGCAGGTTATTACGGCACAGGCAAGAAACAGGCCATTGACCCGTCCATCGTGCTTGTACCCCGCGACCTGAAAAATCAGGCCGAAGCCCTGTTTGTCCCCCGCTGGGAAGCGCAAGCGCAGAATGTGGCCGCTGTATCCCCATCATGGGGCGGACGTGTTGAAGTTGTCACCGTCCCCGAATGGACAGACGCCACCGATTGGGCCGCCGTGGTTGATCCCAACCTCATGCCAGGCATTATGTTGGGCACTCGCTACGGGTTGATCCCGCAAATCATTATCAGCGGAGATCAGAAAGACCCCGCCATGTTCTCGAACGACGAAAGCCGTTTGAAGGTTCGTCACTTCCTCGCTACTGGCGTAGGAAACTGGTCAGCCCTGCACAAATCCAACGTTGCATAATGTATTCACCCCAAAGGTGAACAAAACACCTTTGGGGATTTTAGTCACACTGACACCGCCCAGGCCAGTGAAAAAGGAGTAAATATCATGGGTTACGTTCACGACAATTTCCAAATCGTTGTCCCCTTCCAAAAATTCGCGCACAGCGCGGGCACTTGGACTCCCTCCGTGGCATCCAATGTCTGGTACACCCGCCGCACCGCCGCAGACGCCGCCGCGACCACGCATATCCCGCTCTGTGATGTGCCCCAGCGTGACGGAGCGATGAAGGGCGCAAAACTCAACAGCGTTGATTTTCATTTCCGCATTGGCACCGCCGCCATTGATGCAATGGAAGCCCACCTGTACAAAGCCACCTTTGCCGCTGATGGCTCCCTGTTCACCGTGGCAGAAGTTACCACCACCTACGACACAGGGCACGACTCTGCCGCAGAGCGCATTGACGCCGACGAACACAAGATGACCCTTACCCCGTCCTCCCCCACCTACCTCGAAGATAACGAATACCTCTTTGTTGAAGTGGTCTATGACGGATCCGCTACGGGCGTGATTGATGAATTCTTTGCGGTCGGCAACTGGACTCTGAGGCTCTAATGCTCCAAAAATTCGCAGAGAAATACGCCGCGAGTTTGGGCGCAAAGGTAATCGCCAGCCGCGAAGATGGAAACACAATCATCTTTGTGCTGAACACTGGCCCCAAACTCACCATGACCGAAGCGGAATTGAGAACCGCCATTGCCAAAGCCGCGCCAGAAGAAGGCGCGGAAATCAAACCCAAACCGAAGAAAGGCAAGGAATAAATGAACCCGATCCAAAGCCTTGTAGATGCGCTGTCCGCGTTCGGCGTTCCAGGTGTACTTACTGCGGTAGGTATCCTGATCGCCGTGTTTCTCGCCAAGCGTTCTGGCCTTGTGGCTACAGGCAATCAAGCACGGATGGCAAACCTGATCCTCTCAGCCCTGTTATACGGTCTGAGTGACAATCCCGATGCAGAGAAGGCGATCATGGCCCTGCTTGCGTCATTGCTTGCCGCACTTTCGTTCACCGCCCTTGAATGGGTATCCAGCAAATACAGCAAGTCCCCCGCTGGGTAGTTTCTCCTCCCTTTGCACAGTGGACGGCGGCCCATCCCCGCCGTCCACCAAGAGGCACTATGACAAAGACACTGACTGAAATCGTAAGCAACGTGCAAGCCCTTCTGCTCGATGATGGCACAAGGTTCACCACCAGCACCATCACCGCCGCCACCCGCGAAGCCTTGAAGGAATACAACCAACATGCCCCCATCTATGCGGGGACATTGGTTGATGTGGTCAGCGGACAAAAGGAATACGAACTATCCCATACCGACTTCGCAAACCTGATCGAAGTTATTGCCGTTCTAAAGCAGGGCACAGACGCAAACCTCGAAGAAAACAAAGAACTTGAATACGATGCCTATTTTGAGGACTCCCGCCCATACATTCGGCTGCGAACCGCCCAGCAATCAGGCTATCTTATTGTCCGTTACACCACCCCTAACACCGTCAGTGGACTAGATGCAGAGACCGAGTCCACACTCCCCACCTTCTATGACAACACCCTGATAGACGGGGCTTGTTATTGGGCGTGTGTCATTCGGTCAATGGCAAAAATCGAAACAATCAACCTAAACAAAGACGTAAGCGACAACATCGTCCAGGTGGCGATGTTCTACCGCGCCGCCTTTGAGAAAGGTTTATCACAAGCCGCCCGCCGCAAGCCGCCAGTCTCAGAACCAAACACCTTCGCGTGGAACGACAACTATCACGGGTGGCCCGCATGAGAACGTTACCAGCAGAACTACAAGCCGCGTTCGATGGTGGTTCATACGATCCGTATTTTCTTGTCACAATCAAAGATAAGAACGATGGATCAACCATTTATTCCAGTTCTGTCACTGGCTACAAACTAAGCGGTATTACCTTTGAATTCACCGTCCAAAGTTCGGAATATCTTGATTTATCCCTTTACCGCTCCCGTGTCACATTCACGCGCGGAGTAACAATCTCAGGCGAAAACTACACAATTGACACATCCGATTTTCACATCATAGATACAAACTGGAATGGATCATTTCAAACATTCACATGCAACCTCGTCCCAAAGGAATATTACACAGCCGCAGGCGATGGAACTTATCAGGAAGTAATCGAGGCGTTTTGCCAACACTTCGATAAAACCGCCGCATTCGTTGATCCCGCCGCCGCATGGCTTTCCTATCAATTCCTGCCAGATGGAAGAAGTTTGATCGTTGCCAATGCACAAAAGTTCTTTACCTTGCTAAAGCAAAAATATTTCATTTTCGCCACAGACAACGGCAATAATGAAATCCTGTTCTACACAGGGTTCGATCAAGACCCCGACCCCCTCTACGAAGTGGACTCCTACAAGTACAAGGTAAATTACTCCAACAATCTCAAGCGCCGCTTTATGTGGCGCGACGAGAACGGCACAGTTCACTACTCAACCAGCGAGCAATTCGCCAGAACAAGCCTCGACGTGGACTCCTCAATTGATTTTATTTGCGTGCTGGAAGATGGGATTGCCTTCACAGGCAATACACCTTACGGAAAACTTTTCCGCACCACCAATTACGGCATCACCTGGGATCAGATCGCAGAATTCGCTTACCCAGGCTTCAATCAATGCGGAGCAATATATCTTGGTAATGGGATAGCATTATTGGGGGCACACGACACGGGTTATGTTCCTGTGATAAAACGCTCAACAGACTATGGCGAAACATGGACAACCGTTTGGAATGTCGCATCAGGACAAGTTGCGACCGAATTCGCGCACGATGGGAATGGCATTGTCATTGCAGGCTCATACGGAAAAATATACAAGTCCACCGACTACGGCCTCACATGGTCAGAGGTTCATACCGTGGCAGGGACATTGAAGCCAGTAAATGCCATCCTGTACATGGATAACGGCATCTTCATTGCTACATCAAGGGAAGCATCATCGGGCGCAAATGCAAATGTCTATCGCTCAACGGACTACGGCGAAACATGGACATTGGTTCAATCCCTAAGTAATTCCTACGACACGGGACACATGCTCTACCTGCGAAACGGACGCGCTCTTATAAGCACTCGCTCATTGTCGCTGGGTGAAGCCTATATATACGAGACAACCGATAGCGGGGTTACATGGAGTCTGACTGAAACATTTGCAAATTCAACGGGAATGTATCAGATATATGATCTGATTGAAACAAAAGACGGGATCCTGCTAGCCTGCGGGTGGAAGGTATATAAATCAACCGATTTCGGGCAAACCTGGTCGTTGGCGCGAGATGCGACAGGAGTACCCACAACTTTATTGAAAAACGAAAAGTGTCTCATGGGGATATTCGTTGATCCATCAACCGCAATCTACATCTACGATCACACGAATGCAGATGTGAACATCCTGCACAATCTTGGCTATCTCGAATCCACGGCCAGCGCACCATCACTCGCAGAGCAACCAACACCGCCAACCTTCGACCCGTTCCCCATGCACTTGAAGTATCAATCTTCTGACTATATCCGCGTAAACCTCCAACCAACAACAGAGCATTACGATGTGACACGAGCGGAAATCGTGGAAGTTCTTGACTTGTCAAGATCATCATTGGCATGGCATATCATTATCAATGCAACGCAATGGCTGAATAACACGGAAGGCGGCCAACTGCCTGGTACTATCGAAGCCGCCGCCCCATATACCCCGCTTGTTACAACAGGGTTCAATAAAAACCTCGACTCCACAATCAACAACCTGCAAGCCCTTGCCGATGCAGTAGATGACATGGACATCTTTGTACCGCAAGGAACTTGGAGCGCACTAACATCATACGCGCTCAAAGACCTAGTAACTCTTGATGGAACCTCTTACCTTTGCATTCAAGCGCATCTAAACCAACAACCGCCCAATGCAACTTACTGGCAGGTAGTCGGAGAAAAAGGCGCGACAGGTGACACAGGAGCCACAGGCGCAACGGGTCCAGCAGGAGCAACGGGAGCCACAGGCGCGACAGGCGCAGCAGGCGCGGACGGCATTGACGCAGGCTACACCGCAGTAACAGAAGTGGATTTCGGCACAGACAATCTTACCGAAAAGGAATTCACGATCACAGATGCAAACATTACGGGAAGTTCCAACATCACAGCCAATCTCAAATACGTTGCACCAACTGGCAAAGACCTCGACGAACTGACAATGGACAATTTCGATTTTCTTTGCGCTCCAGCCAGCGGATCATTTACCCTAAGAATGGTTTGTTTGAGCGGTTCAGTCTCAGGTAAATTCAAAGTCGTTTACTCGGTCGGGTAGCATGGCGAAGTATTACGTCAAGCCCACCATTGCCAGCGGAAGCGGAAGCGGCGACACGCTCACAATCTCGGAGCGCGTCAAAGCGGCAAGAGTGACCGAATATAGCAAAGGCGGAATTGCCTTTCCTCGAAGCGCGGCAAAGTACAGCCACGCAACGCAGGCGCACGTAGTAATGAGTTTGGATTACTGCTATATCGGCAGCGACACCAAAACCATTGAGATTGATTTCATGGAATTGCTGATTGCAGGCGACCGCGATGCAGGCGCGGCGGCAGTTCATTACTCGTACATGGTCGAACTTATCCGATGCAACTTCACAAGCGCAACAGACATAGGAACAGGCTCATACGCCTATTCTCCCATCGTTCCATTCGACTCAGACGACGCGGCTTCAACTCTCGCCGTGAAGTTCTCACCCACAGGGCTGACAAATCAGGAAGTTCTATACAGCGGATACTTTCATAGTTCAGTGTTCACAGTAAACCCATTACTGTATCAAAACAAAATGTCCATTCCATTTGGCAGAGAGGCAGGCAAGCCCATCATCCTATCAGGCAGCACACAGGCACTAGTACCAGTTTTTACACCCATTGCAGGGGGAGGTAGGGCGTATTTATTGGGATCAATCCAAACAATATGGCATGAATACTAAAGGAGAATAAATAACATGGCAATTATCAAATCAGGTTCAAGTACCGATGAGATGGACGTTGACGCAACAAGCAAAGCCGCGAGAGTGACGGAATACCTTGCGAACCTCGCAAGGGCGGCATGGCCTGACAACCATCCGACCTACTCATACACGAACGCATCTTTCACCATTCCCGCCACACCCACCGACATCATCACGATCAACGGCAGTGCAGATAAGACTATTGCCGTACTCAGGGCATTTATCAGCACCCTGCAAACGACCGCAGGCGTCAATTCGTGGTATCTCGCAAAACGCTCAACCGCAAGAACAGGCGGGGTATCCGTTGCAGGCACAGCCGTGCCGCATGATAGTTCAGACGCCGCCGCCGCCGCAACCGTCGCGCATTGGACAACACTTTTCACAGGCGGGGGTACTCTTGTTGGTAATGTGTGGTCAGGACGTATCAACTCACCCGCCGCCGCCACCGCAGGTATCGGCGGTTTTGTAGGACACCAAATAGACTTTGTACGCATGTTCGGCAAGCCGCTCATGCTTCGCGGGGCGGGTGAAAGCCTCGCTATCAATTTCGGCGGAGCCGCCCTTCCAGCAGGTATGACATGCCTGGGCGGATTTACGTGGTTTGAGTTCTAAAACAAAAAAGAGGACGCGGCAAGCCGCGCCCTCTTTTTATTCAAACAACTCTTTCGATCCTTGAATAGCCGTATCTGCATCCTCAATAACACCCCGCGCCTTCTCGATCAATTCAAAGGCTTTCGCAGGCACGAACATCCCCCCTTTTTCAACTTCAGTAAACAACCTCAAAGACAGATCAATCACCAAACGCAAACGGCGATTATAAATCCGCAAGGCTATGTTTTCATCGCGCAGGTCTCGCATGGCCTCACGTTCAGCCTCCCACATCTTCAAGGCTTCTTGCAGATCGTCGGTCCCTGCAAATTCAATCAGGGACATTGCACAACCTGTAAATACGTCGAGCGCACCTTGCCCGCAAGGTCGCCGCGCACCCACCACCAATCCCCTTCCCCACTTTCCACAGTAACAATCTCCGCATGTGACAATTGACCAATGACATTATGATCCTTGTCGCGCACGTTCACAGACTCAGAGGCGGTAACAACCGCGCACACCTTCCCTTCCGCCGTAGGCGTCAGGGTTTCCGCCTGTGTCACAGGCGGAACGGCAGACACCGCCGCGCTGGAAGCGCAGGCAAGGGCAAGTAAAGGCAGGAGCAATAGATATTTCATGGCTTGACCTTTCGCAAATATTTATCCACATCCTCCCACACCTTCGGGGTATCCCTCTTTTTCTTTTTCGGCTTCCGTTCAGAGGGCAGGACACGCGGCAAGCCCAACTTGCGCCGCGTGTCAGGGTTAGGAGGGACAACCCCATGCAGTCCAAGTTTCCACGCATAGGTATGATGTACCCCAAAGTATTGACCGACCTTGCGCCAATTCCCAAAACGGGAATAAGCCCGTAGAACGCGGTTTTTCGCCCGTTCAATACATTCATCGTCCACGCCGACAGCGACGCTTAGAATTGTGTTATCTGTCATAACAAGGTATCCTGAACAGCATCCACAACCTTGCTATCCCACAGACTTGCAAGGAGTTTATCAACCTCTCTTTCCCAAGCCAGGGCACTTTTCAAATCACCCTGTAAACGGGTTTTATGGTACAGAATTTGCGCTTTCCTTACTTCTCTTGTCGCATGGATAACCCGCTTCAATCTATCGAACTCAGAAACAGCAAGGCGCACGGTCTCAGCATCCCCAAAAACATCTAATTCAACCTGAACATCCATGTTCGTGCAATCTTTCAGGAGTTTTTCGATCTGGCTTTTCATATCACCTCAATTGTATAAATAAGAAAATGGAAATAGTCGTAGTATTAGGGGGTGTGTACAATGTGTACAAGTCTTTTCGTGACACGCAATAGAAGAAAGCCTGCTTTCTCTATTGCCCGACTTGTACACAGGGTAACTGTGTACAAGTCGGAACAAGTCAAGGTAAATTGTGGACAAACCAATCAACCGCCCAATTCAACGCTCTCCCTGTGTACAACAGGCCAGTTATCAACAGGGATGTGTACAAATCCCACAGGCTCAGGCAAGGACTGAAACATTTGCTTATATATCTCCCAGCCTTCATCCTGACACCACGGATGTATATAAGCACACAGATGATAGTCAATCCCATGCGCGGCCCCCAACTTTGCAAGATACACCCACAAATCAGAATCCACATTCACAGACCCAAGCAGAGACAAAGGCGGGCAGGGCACGGAGCGCGATAACTCAGACAACCGCACACGCATTTCAGAAGGCAGGGCAAGAAAGAACTGACGTTCCTCAAAGTGAAAAGCGTAATTCCGCGCACGCATGGCTTGAACGGCAGAGGGTTTGAGTTTACGAGGCATCTTGCGCCTCAACTTCATCGAACAGATCAACCAGCATTTCATAACCCGCTTGTCTGGCTTCTTCATACGTTGGTAAAGGTTCAGTCAAAGCCTTTATTGTCTTACCGAACTGGATATACGCAGTAAAGCCACCAAAAGCGGAGGGAGATACAAAGACCTCCCATTTTTTACCGAAATCAACTCCACTCATAGAAACAGGCATTTTGGCTCCCTTCGGGGTGCAGGTACATCCCGCACCCCGACTATTCATTTTGTAACGACACCTACCGTATCATTTTGAGCGTACAAAGCCTCTTTTCTGGCTTGTTCACGATGCCAATAGACACGGCAGTTCTTATCAGGGCAGAACCGAGCGCGAGGGCTGCCATCTTTGTGAGTCGTACACTTGAAACGCTCACCGCACCAATCACATTCAGTCCATATCTTCGGACGGCGACCAGTTAGCCGCCGTCCGCTTCCCCCAAAGGGGAAGTAGCCTCTTTCTTTACAAATGGAGCAGGAGCAGGAACAGAACCATTGGGTAAACCAAAGTGCTTCTTGCCAGTCCGTTGCTCCGACATCATTTCCCGAATATCATCTATCGCGGCAGATGCAATTGCCTGCTCACCTTCAACAGACCGTAAGAACTCAGTGCGCTTTTTCATTACCTCATTCTCGAAGTCATCCTTCAATTGCCGTGACATTTGAGTACGGTTGTGTTGAGGATCAAGCAAAAACACCGTTCCCCACGCCAGCAGGGTATAAACAATCGCGCCGACACTGAAAGGCTCGTAGAGCGCCGCCCATTCAGGAAGAAGGTAATCAGTATTCGCCGCCAGCAATGACATGAAGGAAACAATCGAATTGACCGCCATAATCCCAATCTCACCATAGTAAAAGGCGGTCGTCCAACCGCGATGTTTCTTTTCAATCGTCCATGTGTGCAGAGCCACAGGAAAGGCAACAGATGACGCGCCGATCAGTAATCCAGCAATCACCATGACAACGCGGGAAAGATACGCATTCGCGGGAAACGCGGTCAAAACAAAAGAGATGAACAGAGTTGTAGCCGCAACCACAACCCCCACATACACAACAGCGGCAAAGGTCATCGCAGGTTTGGGGTCATACTTTTGCTCGTTCATGGCTTATTCCTCCCCCTCGAAAAGATGCGGGTTCAGCTTGCGATGGACCGCTTCGAGATACTCTGCAAATTCAGGCGTACCCAGCGGAGGAACACCATCGTTCAGCACCACACGGCCAGATAGCGCAGGAACCTTATTTTCCAAATCAACGGGTTCTCCGTTCTGATCGTTCGTCAAGACAACAATCTTTTTAGGTGTATTAGACATGACAGACTCCTAACTCGGAATGTTATATGCAACCCAGGCAACCACGACAACAGCCTCAATCAGACTTTCAATTGCACAGGCTTTCAACCATTCGCCCACATCCAACTGGCTTTTCGTAGTGACACCGTACAGAAAACTAATCATTTGACAGACTCCTTTTATTTTTCGATATAATGAGAATAGTTGCCCGTTGAAGGCGTCCGACAGACTCCACCTTCAGCGGGTGACAATATTTGCAGATCACGCAGAATTGACCTAAATCACTTCCTTTCGCATGGAAATAAACAACACTCCACCGCGCCAACGGCGGAGAACAAACGGGGGCAAAAGCAGCCCTCCGATCATTACACTTTTCAATACAGGAGAAAATCGGATGGATATAGAAACATTCCTAGCCTCTGCATTCGAGTACGCAGAGACCAGCAAGCGCACCTACCGCAACGTCATCCCAATGGTATTGGAGCAGGTGCAAGACCCCGCCAGCCTTACGGCGGCGGAACTTGTCAAAATCATTCAGTCAATCAAGTGGGGGAATGCGCGTCAATGTGTCGCTCTTGCCGCGTGTAAAAAATATCTCGCGTGGACGTTCGGCAATACTCACCCCGCACTTTCGGCAAAACTCAAACGCACACAGGGACGGATGCAAAACGCCCTTACTCAAAGCCAGGCATTACAAATTCTGGCATCCTTCAACCCACACACCCCCAAGGGGGCGCGTGATCTCGCGCTTGCTTCGCTTGCGCTCGATACAGGATTACGAGCCTCCGAACTTTGCAATCTCACGCAGGCAGATACAAATACGCAAGATAAAATCCTTCAAGTCGTCGTAAAAGGCGGACAATGGGAAGCGGCAATCTTTTCAGATGAAACAGCCGCACGGATAGAACACTGGAAGCGATACCGAGAGCAAATCAAAGGCATTACATACCTGTTCGTAAACATAAACACAGGGCAAAAACTCACCCCCGAAGGTCTCAGGAAAATCGTCATATCATGGGGAAAGAACGCAGGGATTGACGGACTCACGACCCATACCCTACGCCGTAGTTTCGCCACACTCTCCACCACCGTAACCAACACGCCCGAACGGGTGCTGATGGAAGGCGGCAGGTGGAAATCCCCGCAAATGATCTACCGTTATACGAGGTCAATTCGCCTTGACGCTATGCGAAAGCACCTTATAATTCCCGCTCTCGACAAGAAGGCTTGAGAACGCTTGCTTCCCAAGCAAGACACGCGGGTTCGATTCCCGCCACTCGCTCATAGTCTATTCAGTTGTAAAGGTGCAGTACCACCGCGACAACGATAGACTCATTGCCGCCAAGCCCTCATGTTCGTGGCATGGGGGCTTGTTGATTATCAGAACGGATTATCTACAATCCGAGTTCCTTCAAGACCATCGAAAAGCCAATATTCAACCCCATCCTTGCGAAGCCACCAACGGCCATCCGCATAGCGATAAACATAAGAGTCTGACAGTCCAGCAGAAGCCAGGACAAACAAGGCAGAGGCAGAAAGGGGAGGAAGGGAAGTATCGTTCATAATGTCTCAATCAATACCCAAAGCAGAAAGCCAGCAAACAACAACGCGCCGACCCATTCAGGGAGCAGACCACCACCACGAGAGCGACCGATAGCCCGCCAAATATCATGGCTTATTCTGTGCTTGTTCACGTTGCGCCTCACTCTTTACGAACTCATGCAGGGCAATTCTAAAAACATTGGACGGGTTCAACTTCAAGCCAGACAAGGAACGCTTGCGGATGATTGCAATTGCCTTTTTCATGGCCGCTTTATCTTCATCATTCAGGCGAATGGACGTAGGATATTCATTTGCGGGAGGTAATGTCTTTTCCATGCGCGGGATATTACTACCATGTAGTTGTTTTGTCAAGAAGTTTATGCGACTCTTTTGCAACGCCTCTCACTTAGCCGATACCTGATCCAGTCTCGAAATCACTATCTCCCCGTAAAACAATATCACCGCCCTCCAAGACGGTGATAAGGAAGTGCCGCCGACAGGGTGAGGGGGACACCCAATCGAACGGCAAGGTCATAATAGCAAATCTGTTCTGAAAAGTCAAGCACCAATAGAAAACGGATGCGCAAGCGCATCCGTTTTCACTTTTCCCAATGGCGTGAAAGCTACGTCTAAAGACTCCGTACCACCAAAGGCTGATTGATCCAATTATAAAGCATTCCGCCCGCGTGTATCAAGCGCAGGCGGGGCTACCGTATTACCTTC
>WBZX01001363.1_pt1 | contig 18592 bp, 11 predicted proteins | sample 5204211 | NCBI WGS metagenome assembly WBZX01 (sample SAMN12344362, study PRJNA552823) | activated sludge metagenome | biome: Activated sludge suspended growth; feature: Nitrification reactor; material: Wastewater; isolation source: activated sludge from nitrification reactor of wastewater... | reverse complement strand
CGATCCCGATCTCCAGATCTGCGTCACTCCGCCCAAGCCCTGCACCGACAGCACGATGTGCCCGGCAGGTCAGCAGTGCATCAACAACCTGTGCAAGACCCCGCCAAGGAAGTGCACCACGGATGCCGAGTGCGCTTCGACGGAATACTGCGACACCAGCGTGGGCGAGTGCCGTCCCCGTCTGAACGATCGCTACGTCGGTGGTCAGGCTGGTTGCAGCGCCGGTCAAACGGGCGGTGGCAATGGCAGCAGCGGTCTGTGGCTGGGTGCTGCGGCTCTGCTGGGTCTGCTTGGTTTCGGTCTGCGTAGCCGTCTTCGCAACGCAAGCAGCCGTCGTGGTGGATCCACGGCGGCGGCCTTGCTGCTTCCAGTTTTTTTTTTCGCGTTCGGAAGTAGCGCGCTCGCCCAAGAACAGCAGCAATTCTCGATAAACGCTCAGACTTTTCGTCCTGCCATCGGTCCGGAGAACATCTTCACCGTTGAAGGTTCCCGGACCCCCGGTCGCTGGGTTCCGATGGCCAACGCTGTGTTTGAGTGGGCCTACCGACCGCTCCGCCTCCTCAACGATCGCGACAGCATGACCGTCGCCGACACCGTGCCCAACATGGTGACGCTCCATCTGACGGGAGGCATTGGCCTTACCAACTGGCTGTCGCTGGGACTAGATCTCCCGATCGTAGTCTACCAGGGCTTTGACCGAAACACCCCTGTGCGCGACGTTCCGAACGGCAGTGAGCCGTCGCTGGCTGGTGTTGGCGATCTTCGCGTGGTGGGCAAAATCCGCATCCTGGACAACACCGTGAGCGGCTTCGGTCTGGCGTTCGTTCCCCAGATCACCTTCCCGACCGGTGATGGCACCCAGTTCCGTGGTGATGACGCGTTCGGCTTCGAGCCACGCTTCGCCTTCGATTACCGCACCAAGGGTGGCTTCATCGTCGCCCTCAACGCGAGCATCTTCCTTCGCACCGCAGAGCAGCAGGCCCGCAACATCAAGGTCTCGTATGCTGGCGCTCGCTACGGACTCGGTGCATACCTGCCGCTGCCGATGAACTTCGGCCTGGCTGGCGAGCTCATCGGCTCCACCAGCTTCCTCAACGCGCAAGACATCTATTCGCCGCTCGAGCTGTACGCTGGCGCTCGCTGGACCCACAGCACTGGCATCACCGTCAACGTCGGTGGTGGCCCCGGTCTGACCCCGGTTGCTGGTTCTCCGCAGGTTCGCCTGTTCGCCAGCGTGGGTTACCTGCCGATGGCTCGCGCCAAGGAAGCGGTCAAGCCGAAGGTTGTTGATCTCGATCCGGATCGCGACGGTCTGATCGGCAAGTACGATCGCTGCCCGACGGAATACGGTCCGCCCGAAAACCAGGGCTGCCCGGACATCGACACCGACAAGGATGGACTCGTGGATCGTCTGGATCAGTGCCCGAACGAGCCAGGTCCGAAGGAAAACAACGGCTGCCCGGACAAGGATCGCGATGGCGACGGTCTGCTCGATCGTCTCGATAGCTGCCCGGATCAGCCCGGTCCGCTCGAGAACAATGGCTGCCCGCTGCTCGACACTGACAAGGACGGCATCCCCGATAAGGATGACAAGTGCCCGTACGAGCCCGGTCCGAAGGAAACCAACGGCTGCCCGCCGCCTCGCAAGTTCATCAAGGTCGAGGAAGGCGAGATCAAGCTGCTGCAGCAGATCCTGTTTGCGACGAACAAGTGGGACATCAAGCCCGCGTCGTTCCCGCTGCTCGACGAAGTGGTCTCGGTGCTGAAGTCGCGCCAGACGATGACCGTCGACATCCAGGGTCACACCGACGAGCGTGGCAAGCTGCAGTGGAACATCCAGCTGTCGAAGAACCGCGCTGAGGCGGTCCGCAAGTACCTGGTCGATCACGGTGTCGCTGGCGAGCGTCTGAAGTCGGAAGGCTTCGGCCCGACCAAGCCGATCTGCACCGAGAAGACGGCCGCTTGCTACGACAAGAACCGTCGCACGCAGTTCCTCGTTACGCACCAGTAGTCAGCCTCGGTCCCGTCTCGCGCTGAGACGGGACCGCTGGCTCCTCCCCTCGCTTCGTTTCTTCCCCCCACATCGTTCGCATCAGTCCGCACCGGAAACGGTGACGGCTTCGCCCATTGTGGTCTTGTGTAAGACCCTCGTTGTGGCGATAGTAGGCGCCTGTTTCCCCCGAGGAGTGGAGCGATGTCGTCAGGTACTGCGGCTTTGCCGATTGCGGAGCAGTCTCCCACGCCCACAACGGCTGATTTCGTCGACGACGTGCTGCTGGGTCGCTGTCGCGAGCTTGGCCTGACCGAAAGTACCTTACGCGCACTGCGCCACAGTCAGCTGTCGAGTGCCCAGCGAGCAAGCGCAACGGTTCGCTCGATCCTGGCTCTCGCAGCGCTCAGTCGTGGCGATGGCACCCGCGCCGACGAGCTGCTAACCAGCGGAAAGCCTGTCCGCAGCATTGAAGAGCGACGGCTCTGGCTCGCGGCCAGCTTGTATCGCGCTTGTTGGCTGACGCCATCTGCCGCCGCCAGTGATGAGATCTCGCGGCTGACCCAAGCGCTGGGCAATGTCTCGACGGAAACAGACGTAGAACAGCCCGCGCTGGCTGAACTGGCTCACGGCTGCGCGGCGCTCGCGTATGCGGAAGGACTGCTGCGCGCGACGGACGTAGGCGCCGCTAGAAATCAGCTGGAGCTGGTCGCAAACGATGATCGCCAGCCTCGCGGTGTGGTCGTGGTGGCGCGAATGCTGCTGGCCGCGATTGAAGTCGGCGTTGGACGAAGCGATCTGGCACTCGGGCATATTCAAGTCGCGCTCCATGCCAGCGCCGGGCTCGGTCCCGAGGATCGACTGCTGCGACTGCTGCTCGTCGGGCTGTTGTTTGCGGAAAATCGCCGTCTGGCGCGCGCCATGCTCGACGATGTAATCGCCGGGCGCTACGGAGCGATCTCAACCGAGCAAGGCACCGTCGCGCACTTGCTGCGTGTGCTGCGACTGCTCGCGCAGCACTGTCCATTGGAGCTAGAACACACCGTCGAGCTTCGTCGAGATCTTCGCTGGCTGCTCGGTCGTCATGTCAGCGCGGCCTGGAGCCTGTTGATCGTCTCTGTGCTGGCCAGTGCGCTGGTTGCTGCCGACGAGACCTGTGAAGCCTACGATGTCCTGGTTCAGTCAGCAGCAGAGCTTCGCTGTCGCCGCATCGATGGCGTCGCCGATCTGATCGATCGACAGCTCGCGACCCTGCGCGGGCAGCTTGGTCCTGACGGTTTTGAACCTCTTTTGCGAGAAGCTCAGCGACGAAGAAGGCTGCGTGCCAGCAAAGATTGAGCGGGCGCCTGCCCAATCTTTCGTGCTATAGAGGTCGGTCTTGTTTCCACGTACCCCAGGAAGGAGCGCGATTCTCGATGCACAAAGCGTTGGCACTGCTGGCAGCTGGTTACTTGGCGCTGATCGGTGGCTCAGCACTGGCCCAAGAGGGTGAGCTTCCCCCAGCTCCGTACGACTTCCGCTCGATCGATTGCGGCGAGCTAGACAGCGACGCGGGTTATCGTCCGCTCCGTCCAAGTCACATCGCGGGCGAAGACACCGACATCCTGTGCAAAGTCACGGTGGCGCTGTCCGACAAGAGCAAGGGATCGCCCAAGCCGCACACCGTCAAGCTGACCGTGAGCCAAGGCTCGAAGGTTTCGTTTGAACAGGTTCGTGATGCGCGTGTGCTGTCGCCTGGTTCGCGCGTGGTCTTGTTCGTGATTCCTGCCGAAAAGCTCCCGACGGAAGCCGGCAAAGTGACCATCCGCGCCGAGCTGTCGAAGCCAGTCAACAAGCCCAGCTCGCAAGAAGTGACCTACACACTGTCGTCGGAAGACTAGATCGAGCGGCGACTATCGGCTGGTGCTCAGCGCCAGCAAGGTCGCATCGTCGGAGCTTACAACGAAGGTCGAAAACAGCTGCGCGGCCAGCTCTTCCAGCGACTGCTGACGCTGAAATGGCAGACGAAGCTGATTGCTGAGTCCGTCGGAAAAGAGCAATAGCTGCGCGCCCGGCGGAAGCTGAAACTTTTCGACACGGACATCGAGCTTACCGTGGAAGCTGCCTCGTCCGTGGCCAAGCACCGCATCCGTTCCACACGGCGACCAGACTCGGCCTGCGCTCTGGTAAATTCCAACGCGAATGTTGCCGATGGTGGTTGCCGCTACCGTCTGCGTTCGCAGATCCAGATCCACAAGCCCAAGCGTCGCACCGCGCGTTGTCGCAGCTTGCTCATGAGCGGTCAGCACTGCGTCTTCGATCCGCTCACCTTGCGTCTGAAGAAGCCAGCGAACGGCCATCTGCGCAGCTTCTCGAGCCGCAGGACCATGGCCTAGACCGTCGGCAACAGCCAAACGAAGCAGCGATCCTCGACGAGAAACCAAAGCCATGTCGCCGCACACTGTCTCGCGTGGATGAGGTCGCTCCAGATGAACCACTTGCACAAGCGGCTCGTCGCTCCAGCGAAATCCGGCCCCACGAACGCGCGACTGATTCGCTACCGTCGTCGCGGTCGGTATCACGACTGTCGTCGCGATCGGCTCAGGAGGCTTGCTCAGCGACGAGGGTCGCGCTTCCACTTTCGGCAGCCTGAGGTTGCTGCTTGTCCACTCGATCGCGATCCCATCGCCTTGCTTGACCAGCGTCAGCGTCGTTGGCTCGACTTGAAGCCGTCGGATTCGCGCGAGCAGCTCATCTAGCTGCGCGACGATGCCAGTCACCTTGTTGCGATCGAGGTTGAGCTGCTGACAAAACGTCTTGCTGGAGCTTAGCGCGTTGGCAAAGTCACTCGACTCAGCAAGCCGCAGCGAGACTTGCTCACTTACGGGCTGGCGTGCGTCGGCGGGAGGAACCGACTGCGGCTGCGAGGAGTCGGCGCTCAGGGTTTAGTCCTCGTCTGCGTCTTGGGTCGACAGCGCGGTCAGGGCGGATTCCAGATCCAGCGCGGTCTCGAAACCACCGGCTGAAAAGCCCATCTCCGTCAGCGTCATCGCGATCGCTGGCGTCATGCCCGACACGATCGTTCGCGTACCCATCAGCCGAGCCATCTGCGCTGTATGCACAAACGCTCGCGCCGTATAGGTATCCAAAATATTGAACGCCGAGATATCGAGCACCAGACCTCGCGCACTCTTGCGCTCCAGCTCCTTCAAGATGTCGCTCTGGAGCTGCTCGACGAGAATATCGTGCAGATCAGCCTGGATCGACACCAGCAACAGGTCGCGAATGCGCAGGATCGGAATACGATCAATCATCGGAATGCCTCTCGGAGCGTTGACCGATACCCGTCAACGGAAAGCCGCTTCATCGGAGCAAAGTCGAACCGAGCTGGTCGACGAAGCGCATTTGTACGGCAAGACCTCGACATGGGATTCCTAGCGCATGTTCAGGTAGAACACCGCGCGAACGCGAGTGCCCTGCCCTGGCGCCGACTGAACCGTGAACTCTTGCGCGATGTTTTTGACGCCGCGCAGGCCCATTCCCAGTCCGGTCTTCGAGCGGAAACCACCCGAAAGAACCTTATCGATGTCAGGAATGCCGGGGCCGTTGTCGCGCGCCTCGATCGCCAGACCGATCTTCGCGTTTGTCACCACCGACAGTCGAATCTCACCAACTTTTGCGTACATCACGATGTTGCGCGCAAGCTCTGAGACGGCGGTTGCGACCTTGGTTCGCTCGACAGGACCGAAGCCCAGCTTGGCAGCCAGCGTGATCGCTGCACGTCGCGCCAAGACCAGTGAGGCCTCGTTGTCGACGCGCATCTTGTCATCGCGTGGAACCAGCGACAGGACTCCGCTCGTTGCCTGATCGAGCTTGGTCAAGATCGGCAGGATGTTTTCCGTTCCTGCAAACAGCGAGATATGGCGAACAATGCTCGCCGCCAGGTTTTCTATCTGCTCTCGGTTTTGTAGCGAGAGAGACATGATTTCCTGACGTAACCGCGGCGGAACGCTGACGTTGGCCTCAAGTGCGGCCACCAGCTTCGGCGGGATGTCCGAGTCGATCCTAGACCCCAGCATGCGTGTTTGGTCAGTGTATCACGCTCCACCAAACGCAAGAATCATGGTTTTTGAAATCACGATTTTTTAGTCCCGCAACTACATCTGACGACAGCCGAAAACCGTCGCCATGCCAAAAGCGCTGCCACTCTGCGCACTTAGCTATGGGCTTTCCATTGTGCTCGGAAGTGCGCTTCCGATGTCTTCCCAGCACGCGGCCTCTTTGGTCGTGCTGATGTGGATCGCGCTGGCGATCGCAGCGTGGCGAGGTCTACGGATCGGCGTGCTGCTCTTGCTTGGCTTCTGTGCGACGGGAATTTGGGCCAGTAAGCAGCGTCCCGAGCCATCCAGCCGATCAGAGATCCGAGCGCTGTTGACCAGCGATCCACGAGACGAGCCGCAGTGGATTTCGGCACAAGTGCGCCTGCCCGCGTCTGCCACCAGCGCGGGACTGCGTGTTCCCATCGCGATCTTCGCAGTCCATCGCAGCGACGGAAGTGGTGGCTGCCTCGACCAAGCGTGGCGCGGCATGCTCTGGCTGCAAGGCACGCCGACCGAGTCCCTGCTTCCCGGCGATATCCTGCGCGTTCGAACCCGGCTGCGATCGACGATCGAACCAGAAAGCGCCGATCGCTACGACACACCGATCGACCCGGACAGCGTTGTGGCGGGTTTCGCCCAAGCCAGCGCGCTCGTGGTGGTTCCGCCAAGCCCAGCGATCGTCTGTCAGCCGCAGCCTGAAGCCGACTGGCTGCTTCGGACGCGCCGATCGATCGATCGTCTTCGCGTTCGTTTTCGTCAGCAGATCGCTGTCACGCCGGGATCTTCGGACGCCAAAGCCACGCTCATCGCGCTGTGCCTGGGCTTTCGCGGCGAGCTTCTCACGATCGATCGAGCACGCCAGCACGCCGGTCAGCCCACGCTCACGTCACGCTTTGTCGCGGCAGGCGTATCCCACATCCTGTCGGTGAGCGGCTTGCACCTAGCGCTTTTGGGCTGGCTTGGCTTTCACGTTCTATCGTGGCTACTGCGCTGTCTGCCCTGGCTGGCCCAGCGAATCGCGACACAGAGACTGGCAGCCGTGTGCGCCATGCCGCTGTTGCTGACCTACACGCTGCTAACGGGAGCCGAACCTCCGACGGTGCGAGCGGCTTGTGTGCTGCTGCTCTGGCTGTGCGCGGTGGCCTGTGGTCGTCGCACGGACCTGGCGCACGGTCTTTCGATCGCAGTGTTTTGGATGGGCCTACCGATCCCAGCGGGACATGCCCAGCGGCTGCTGGAACCAAGCTGGCTGCTGTCCCTGTCCGCGACGCTGGGACTTGGCTATCTACGTCCGCTCGACCGGCTGTGGCCCGATCGCATGCAGCCCGGATCGCCGCTTCGCACGCGGCTCTTCGATCGGCTGCGCAGCATGCTGTCCGCCACAACTGGAGCCACGCTCGCGACCGCACCGCTTACCGCGCTGTGGTTTGGACAGTTTGTAGCGACGGGAGTGATCGCAAACTGCATCGTGGTCCCACTCGGAGAGCTGCTGGTTCTGCCGATCGGACTGCTCGGACTGATCATCGGGCTGCCGATTCCCGCTCTCGGGCTGCCGATCCTGACGCTGTCGCTCAAGCTGACCGCGCTGTTTCTATGGCTGACCGATCGCTTTGCGCAGCTTCCGTTTGCCTGGACGGTGCCGGCTCCGCCCCTGGCCTGGCTGATCCTGTATGGAATCGGGCTGGTGCTGGCGATGCTGCGTCGCACTCACGGCTACACGATCACCCTGCTTGCCACTGGACTGTATCTGATCGACTGGCTGCGACCGCATGATGCGCTTCGGCTGAGCGCGCTGTCTGTCGGCCAAGGAGACGGCCTGGTCATCGAGCTACCAACGCGAAAAGTGCTCGTCATTGATGCCGGACCACGCAGTGAAGACGGCTCAGACGCAGGACAGTCCGTGATGGCTCCGATGCTGCGCAAGCGAGGCATTTCCCACATCGACTGGCTGCTCATCACGCATGCGCATCCCGATCACAGCGGCGGGGTCGAAGCGCTCCTGCGCGAGTTTTCCGTGACGGAGCTCTGGCTCGCAGCGCTTCCGAGCCTTCCACCCGATGCCAGCCAGCATCACCGCAAAGAAGTCGACGCCGCCGAGCTTGCCTATCAGCGCCTTCGTCAGCTCGCCGCGCAACAGAACACGCTCGTGACGGAGCCGCACTCGCTTGGGTCCGGTCCGGTAGAGCTTCGCGTCTTGCCCGCGCCACAGCCAGCGCTTCTTGGACTCAACGATGGTTCGGTGGTGACAAGGATCCGCTATGGCCACGCCTCGCTGCTGCTCACCGGCGACATCGAGTCCCCGCGCGAACAGCTTCTACTATCTGGCGACGAATCGCTGCGAGCCGATGTCCTCAAAGCGCCGCATCACTGTAGTCGCACCAGCTCGACCGAGCCGTTTGTCCAAGCGGTCGCGCCGCGCCTGGTGATCTGCTCGGTTGGACGCCACAATCGCTTCGGTTTTCCGCATGAAGAGGTCGTCGCGCGCTATCAAAAGCTGGGCAGCCAGATCCTTCGCACCGATCAGCTTGGCTCAGTTACCGTCGAGATCTTACCTTCCGGTCTCATTTGCGTACTTCCAACCAACAAAGCGCGATTTTTCTTTTGATCCAGCGAACTTGGCCGTGATAGATATTCGGCTCTCGTTTGGCTGACCCCGTTTTTGGGGCAGATCCCGACTGAACTCCGGTCTACTTAACTCTCTGGCAAAACGACCATGGCAAATCGTTGCGATCTCTGTGACAAGGGCCGCCTCGTCGGCAATAAGGTCAGTCACTCGAACATTAAGACCAAGATGGTGCAGCGGCCCAACCTGCAGCGTGTTCACGCGAAGGTGGGCGGTGTGAGCCGTCGCATCCGCGTCTGCACTCGCTGTCTCCGCAGCGGTGCCGTCGAAAAGGCTTAAAAAGCCAGCCGTCGTGCAGATTTTCTTTGCCATGGCATCGAGTCTGCACTAAGGTTCCAAACCGTTCGCTTTGGCGAACCATTTCGGGCGTTTAACTCAGCGGTAGAGTGCAATCCTCACACGGTTGAAGCCGTTGGTTCAAGTCCAACAACGCCCACAGAAGAAGCCAGCTAGCATCCCTAGCTGGCTTTTTTGTTTTCTGCGCATCGCTTGGCTCTACACACGCAGACTGAGCGACGGTGTTTCCCCTGATACAATGCGGTCATGATTGAGTGGCTGATGTTTCCGGGTGAGTTCACAGCAGAGCTACCGCGACGGCTGGCGAAGGTCTGGAAAGGATCGGCGCTGTGCTCGGTGCTGAGGCTGCCCAAAGCAAACGTGGTGACGGTCGTCGAGCCGCTCGATGTGCGCGCCGTGCGAGCGCCAAGCTGGCCCGATGTGCTGTCGGACTGGGTCGATATCCACGAAGAGCCGATGTTTCCTTCTCCGCTCTTGCCCGTCGCTGGTGAAGTGCTGTCGGAGTCAGGCCCGGACGTGCTGTGCTTGTTCGCCGATCCCAGCCAGCCCGAGCGCATCCGTGGCGGCATTGCCTTCTACGAGCGCGGCGGTCTGCGAGAGCTAGAACAGGTCGGACGAGCCGCCGTGGCGTGGCAAAAAGGACAGCCGCTGGGTCGTCCGCGCGTGACGGACTTTCGCTCGCAGCTGTTTTCGTTTGGAAAAAAGATGGCGGACTCGCGACGCGAAAGTGATCTGTTCCAGCGAGCCGATGCAGCCCGAGCCGTCACCGCTGAGATGGTGGTCGCGCGCGCACTCCAGAAGGTGCTGGATATCGATCCGCCGTCGCTGCCTGACTTGGTGCAGGTGCTGGAACGAAGTGGCCGAGCCAAGCTGACGATGCAGTAACCGCTTCCGCTTCGCGTCTCGGCAGAAGCGAATTACATGTCGGTGCTGGACAGATCCGCAGGCTTGCTCATGTCGACAGACGAGGTCGAGCTGCCCGGCGCTTTGCAGAAGCCGCCCTGCGCTCGCGTGTTGCCAGCCAGCTCGCAGTACAGACCTTCGCTACAGTCCTCGTCGAGCTGACAGCGCTCGCCTTCACCTTGCTTACACGAAGCCGTCACGGCCAAAAACAAAAGCGCGAAAAAGACTCCGCAGCGACGCAGCTTGGTCATCATCCTAGGTTCTCTCTATGAGGCGATGGTTCCGCCGGTCGTCGGGACAGATACCGCACCGGCAAGAGCCGTGTACATAGCACGAGCCTTCTTATCTGTCGCGACCCGTTTTCGTGCCCAGGCCCGCGTTGAGTTACCATGCAGGGATGAATCGACTCGTGTGGCTCCTCGGGGCCGTCGCCTTCGCCTACTTCGCCGTCACAGTGCCGATCGGAAAACGCACGCTGTGGGGACATGTGGTGCGCATTGCCCAGACGCCGGAAGCACAAGATCTGGCCGACGGAGCCAAAGAGACCGCGCGGGATGTCGCACGCAAAGCACAAAAAGAAATCGACGATCAGCGACGGGAAAAACCGGCACCACTCGCGCAGTAACGGCTCGTCGCAGCTCACTCGGTGGTGAGCCCAGCGATCGTGCGATTGGATTTGTTGGAAGGAAGTGAGCCCGCAGCGGGCAGCGTGAAAGCCGCCGCTGCGAAGCGATCAGCCGATGGAAGCGTTACGACTGACGGACGCGACCCATGGCGAGCAGCAGACCGGCGTGGTTCGGATCCAGCTCGAGGCCGCGCTCGTACATACCGACGGCCTTCGGACCTTCGCCGAGCTTTTCGTGGATCTCGCCGAGGTGCAGATAGACATCGGCGCGCGTGACTCCCGAGTTCGGGTCCAGGTTCTGAAGCAGCATCGATCGATAGATGCGACGCGCCTTTTCCCAGTCCGACTGGTGCATGTACAGCCGACCGAGCGCAATCAGCGTCGGCAAGTGACCCGCGTCGATGCTGTAGGCCGCGTTGTACTGCTCGAGCGCCTTCAGCAGCTCGCCTTCCTTTTCCGCAATCGAGGCCAAGCGGAAGTGGATGCGCGCCAGATCCTTGCTGCGACGACCCTTGGCAGTGCGCTCGACGAGCGTCTTATACAGCGGCAGCGCTTCCTTGGTGCGACCGGCGTTGTAGTAGATCTCGGCCAGCGGCTCGACGACCTGAATGTCGTCTGGAGCCAGCTTGTACGCACGCTGTAGCACCGGCAGAGCACCCTCGGGAGACTTCAGCTCGTTCACGTAGAGTCGGCCCAGCTCGATGAGCAGTTCCTTCTGCTTGGCCACGTCGAGCGACTGCATCCGCTCTGCCCGAATTTCGAGCAGCGCCGCGACGCGACGGAAGTCACCACGCGACCGCGCCTGCTTTTCCAGCGCTTCAGCGACTTCGACGTTGGTCGGATCGGCCTGGAGCGCTCGCTCGTAGTACGGCTCGGCAGCGGCATCGCCCTGACGCTCGGCTTCCATTCGACCGAGCCGATAGTACAGCTCCGCCATCTCCACCGAGGTCTTGGCCAGTCGCACCGCTTTTTCGAGCGTCGCCTTGCAGCGCGCCCAGTCGTGCTGCGACTCGTAGATCCGCGCGAGCGACATCAGCGCACGGACGTGGTTTGGATCAAGCTCCAGCACGCGCTCAAGCAGCTTCTTGGCCTGCTCGGGAGCCTGCACCTTGCCTTCCCAGATCTCGGCGGCACGCAGCAGCAGCGAGATTTCCTCGTCGAGCTTGTTCAGCTTGTGCGAGGCATCGGCGTGACGAACCAGCACGTCGACCAGCTCGTACCACTTTTCACCCGCTTCGAGCAGTCGCTCCAGATCCGCTTGTGCGTCGGGATCGCCCGGCTGAAGCTCCAGCACCTGCTGAAGGTGCGACACGGCATCGTCCACCGACTGGAGTTTTTCCAGCGAGATCTGCGCGAGCTTACGCAGCACCGCGATCTTGTCCTTCGTCGACGGAACCGCCTTGAAGCGACGACCGAGCACTTCCTGAACCTGCGTCCAGTCTTCCCGACGAGCGTACAGCGACTCCAGCGCCGACAGTGCCTTGAGCGAGTTTGGCTGAATCTGAAGCAGCTCTCGGTAGACCTCGATGGCCTGCGCCGACTGATCCAGCTCTTCCGACAGAAGATCGGCGATCCGCGCCAGGATGTTGGCCTTGGCGTTGCCCGACAGAAGCCGCGACTGCGCCGTCAGAACCGACACCAGCTCCTCGAAGCGACGGCCTCGGTGATAAAGCTCTGCCAGCGACGACAGTGCTTTGCCATCCGTCTCGTCCAGCTCCAGGATCTTCTTCCACGCCTCGACAGCCTTGAACTCGTCGGCGAGCGGTCCTTGATACAGACCCGCAGCCTCGGTCAAAAGCGCCTTCCGCGACGCAGTGGTCTCTTCCAGGCTGGCACGTCGCAGCAGCATCTCGGCGAGCAGCGTCGAGTCACCACGCTGACGATAGATTCGCTCCAAGGCCGCCAGCGCTTCGTGGTTGTCGCCTTCCAGATCGAGCACCGTCTGATAGCGCGTCTCGGCTCGCTGATCGTCCGACAGACGTTCCCAGATTCGCGCCGCCCGCAGACCGAGCGAGCGCTGCATCTCGGCAGCCATCCGACGACCGCTGTCGCTGGACTTCATGCCAAACGTCACGCGATCGAGCACTTCTTCCAGCTTGAAGGCCGCATCACTGTCGCGACCGCAGCCTCGGGCCAGTCGCTCCATCTCGTCAGTGAGTCGCGTATCGTCGGGCATCTCGATAAACGCCCGCGCCACCGCGTCGAAGGCCCGCGACGAGTCGCTTAGCTCTTTTTCCGCCAGGTTGGCAATTCGCTCGAGCAGCGCCGCACGCTCTGGCTTGCCCTGCGTCACACCGACGCGAACTTCCAGAAGCTCGACGAGCTTGCCAAAGTCACGCTCTTGCTCCGCCAGCGGCTCCAGCAGATCGAGCGCCGCCACCGCATGCGCCGGAGAGTTGATGAGACGCTCCACCGCCGCGCGTGCCGCCGTGTGCTGCGGATGTCGCTCGAGCGACTTGCGGAACGCTTGCAGCGCACCGTCGAGGTCATAGAGCGATCCCGTCTTCAGCTCACCGAGTCGATACAGGAACTCCGCTTGTTCCGTCGGTGCATCCGCGACTTCCGCCTCGCGTTCCAGCACTTCCGCCAGCTCGCCAAGCGCGCCGTTCTTGAGCAGCAGCCGATCGAGTGCCGCCAGCGCTTCCATCTCATCGCCGGGCAGCTCACGAACGCGACGATAGCGCTCGATTGCCTTGGTTTCGTCGGACAGGTGCGTTTCGTACAGACCCGCCAGCTTCAGCGCAAACACCCGCTGAACCTGTGGATCACTTGCCGTTTCTAGACGCTGCTCGAAGATCTGGGCCAGCTCGCCGTATTCACCACCGAGCCGCGCCAGACGCTCCAGCTCCTGCACCGCTTGCTCGTCAGAGCCGTCCTCGGACAGGATCCGACCCCACGTCGCAAACGCGCTCGCTGCATCCGAGCGACCATTTTCCTGAAGCTCGGCAATCTGCGACAGAATCCGACGACGCTCACTCGGATCCGCAGCCGACGACAGCGATAGCTCCAGCAGCTCGATGAGCGGCTTCCACTCACGGTGCTTGCGATACAGAGGCTCCAGCACCGCCGCAGCCTGCGCTCGCGTCTCGGGCGACTGAACCAGCCGCTCCAGCGCCAGCTTCGCTTCCGCTTGCGTCGCCAGCACCGCAGCCTGCGCTCGCTTGCCCGCCGGCTCGAAGGTCAGGATCTGCTCGTAGCGACGAATCGCCGCGTCGGATTCCTGAATCTTTTCCTCGGTGACACGCGCCGCTTGCAGCCACAGGCTCAGACGCTCGCCGACCTGATCATTTGACTCTTTGAGCGACGCCAGCTTGTCGAGGATCTCCAGGTGATCCGCCCACTGGCTTTCGTTTTCGTAGAGCCGACCGAGTGCAACCAGCGCCTCGGTGTCGCTCGGATTGCTCTCGAGCGCGCTCTTGTACGCACCCATCGCTTCGAACGAATCACCCAGCTTTTCTTCGTACACCCGAGCCATCGCAAAGCGCAGGCTCCGACGAACCGCATCGCTGTCCGCTTGCTCGATCTGCTGACCGTACACCCAGGTCAGATCCCGCCACGCATCGCGACCTTCGTACAGCCGACCGAGTGCAACCAGCGCGTTTCCGTCGTGATCATCAAGCGAGAGCACCTGACGCCACGTCGCAATCGCTTTTTCCGGCGCGCCCAGCACTTTTTCATGCAGATCCGCCGCTGCATACAGCAGTCGCTTCTGCTCTTTTCCGTCGCTGACCAGCGTGAAGCGCTTTTCGAGCACCGTCACCAGCTCACTCGATCGCAGCTCCGCCGACAGCAGCCGTTCCAGGTTCTGCCACGCGCTGTCGTCTTCGTCGTGAACGCTCGTCACCTTGCGCCACGCATCGATCGCTTGGCTGCGATCCGACAGCTGCTCGTCGTAGATCCGCGCAATGCGAGCCCACACTCGAGCGACCAGCTCGAAGTCATACGAGCCTTCGACGGCCTTTTCCAAGATCGACACCAGCTGCGCAAAGCCCGAGGTCAGCCCCGCCAGACGGCAGAGTTCCTCGAACAGCGGCTGCTCACGCGACTCGCCTTCGCCCGCTTCTTCCAGCCACGCTCGCGACAGCGCTTGGAACGCCGACTGAGGAGCCAGACCGCGCGACTCTTCAATCGTCGCAATTTCCCGCAGGATCTCGACGCGACGCAGCTTGTCTTCGACGAACAGAAGCTGAACTTCCAGAAGCTGCGACAGCTTCTGCCACGCATCTTGCCGACGGTAGATCGGGTCCAAAATCCGCGCCGTGCGATAACGCAGCGCTTCTCTCTCGGGCAGCGACGACAGCAGACGCTCCAGCGCCGACAGTGCAGGCTCGGACTGCTCGTCTTTGCTCAGCACTTCTTCGTACGCATCAATCGCCTTCGGCAGCTCGTCGAGCTTTTCTTCATACAGACCCGCGAGTCGCAGCTTCAGCTCGCTCCACTTGCCAAGCTCCGAAGCGCCGCCCCGATCCGCACGCTCGATGCGACGGATCAGCAGCTCGGCCAGGTCTTGGTAGCGACCCAGCGTCGTATACAGCCGATCGAGCGCCAGCGTCGCCTGCTCGTCTTCGCTGTCCAGATCCAGGATCTCGCGGAACGTCTCGATCGCCGCCGTCGGATCCTCGAGTCGCTCTTCCTGAAGCGCCGACACCTTGAACAGCAGCGACTTTTTGCGATCCAGATCCAGCGTGTCGCGAATCGCATCGCGATACACCGAGTACAGATCGTTCCAGCGCGCTGCCCGCAGCAGCATCGCTTCGAGCGGCTGGAAGGCCGCCATGTCTTCGGTATTGACGACGAGAAGCCGACGGTAGCACTCCTGCGCCTTCGACACCTGCGCAAGCCGCTGATCGTAGATTTCAGCCGCCGTACGCAGCACATCGATCGTCGCTGGCTCACTGTCCGCCGTCTGTTCATCCAGATAGCGCTGATACAGCTCGGCCAGACCTTGCCACGACGACAGAACCCCCGCGAGCCGTGCCAGCTGATCGCGCGTCCAGCCGTCGCCCGGCTGAAGCACAAACACCTTGCCGTACCACGCAAACGCTTGGCTCAGATCCGAGACCTTGTCCTCGTAGAGCGCCGCGATCGCCTTGGTAAACTCGATTCGCTTCTCGGTGTCGTCGGCGGCATACAGGTGAATCTCGTGGGTGCGAATCAGCTTCGCCCACGCTCCGCGCGACTCGTAGATCGGCTTGAGCACCCAAGCTGCCGTCACACGCTGATCCGCATCGTCGAGGAATCGCTCCAGCGCACCGATCGACGGCTCATGCTCTGCATCGACGGTAAGCGCCAGCCGATAGTTTTCGACCGCACGATCCGGGCTCTGTAGCTCTTCCTCGAACAGCACACCGAGCCGATAGCGCAGATCCACCACCTCGGAATCCGAGCCCGCGTACTTTAGCCGACGCTCCAGCAGGTCCGCCAGATCCGCCCAGCGCAGGCTGTTTTTGTACAGACGCTCGAGCGAAGTCGCCGACTCCGCATCCGCCGGGAAGAGCGCAAGCACTTGCTCCAACAGCGCAATCGCTTCACTCGGACGAGCCAGCTCACGCTCACACAGATCCGCCGCCAGGATCAGATACTGACGACGCTGTCCGTCATCGCGACGATCTTCACGCTGCGCCAGCGAGGCCCGTCGAGCATAGATCTCCAGCAGCGACTCCAGCTCGCGACCCTCGGCGTAGATCTTTTCCAGCGCTTCGAGCGCCACCAAGTGATCGCTTACGTTGTCGAGCACGCGACGGTAATAGTCTCGCGACACATCGCGCTCGCCGAGCGCATACGCTTCCTTCGCAATCTGAAGCAGCACACGCTCTTGCACTCGCGTATCGAGGATCTGATCCGCAACCTCGCGATACAGCTCGACGAGCTCGCGCTGCGCTTTGTGCGAGTCAACGTGCGTCTCGACGAGATCGAGCAGCTCCGGCAGCTCCGTCTCTGCGACGGCCAGCCGCACCGCTCGCGCCAGCGCTTCGAGCGCACCACGCGGGTCGCCGAGCGTAATCCGCAGCTCCGCCACCTTGCGCAGACGCACGATTCGCTCGTGAACATCGGCCAGGTACGTCGCAAACAGCTCGCTCAGTCGCTCCAGCGCCCGCAGATCGCCGTGCAGCGTGTAGATCGGCTCCAGCACTTCCGCCGCCCGCAGCCGCAGGCTGTCATCGTCGAGCATCCGCTCCAGACCCTCACGGGCAATCGAGCTACGCGCGTCGTCGATCAGCACCTCACGATAGGCTTCCAGCGCTGCATCATTGCGACGGAGCGCACCTTCCAGAAGCCCCGCCATCTTCAGACGCAGCGTCACCCGATCCGTCACATCCAGCGTCAGCGGCAGCCGTCTCTCGAGCATATCGAGCAGGTTCGAGTGCTGCTCCGCCGCTTCATACAGCCGACCGAGCGCATCGATCGCCGGAACGTCCTCGGCACGCTCGCTCAGGATCACACCGTACGCCGTGATCGCCTCGTCGCGATCTCCGAGCTTGACCTCGATGACTTCCGCGATCCGCCACAGCAGATCCCGACGGCTCTGACTATCGTTTGCCAGATCCACCCGTCGACGCAGAATCCCGATCAGATCGGTCCACTGCTCCTTGGCGACGTGCAGCGACTCCAGGGCATCCAGCGCACGCACTTCCTGCGCGTCCCCGTCGAGAATCTCGCGATACGTCGCAATCGCCGCGTCGCTGTCATCCAGCAGGCTCTGCTGAATCTCACCGATGCGGAACAGCAGCGACTTGCGCTCGTCGCCGTGCGACCACTCTGCCTGACGACGCAGCACGTCGATCAGATCGCGCCACTGCTCTGCCTGCTGATACAGACGAGCCAGCGCCACCGCCGCCGGACGCGCCGTATCGAGCGAGGTCGGGTCCAGATCGAGCAGCCGCTTCCACGCATCCCGCGCTCGCTCTGCGTCGCTGAGCTTGTGATCGTACAGCTCCGCCGCTCGACGAAGCAGCTCACCACGCAGCGCCAGGTTGTCCGAGTCCGTCGCGACAAACGCTTCTTCCCACGCCGCCGCCAGATCCTCGAAGCGACCCAGCGACGTCGCTACGCGCTCGACGTTGCCACGATGCTGCGGGTCCGCCGGATCCAGTCGCAGCGCTTCCCGATACGCACCCAGCGCACCGTCGGGCTTACGCAGCTTCTCTTCGGTAATCCGAGCAATCCGCGACAGCAGCGCCGCCGCTTCGGGACTCCGCTCCATCGGCAGCGCTTCTCGCTGCACCGACAGAACCGCCACCAGCTTGGCAAAGTCGCCGTCTTGCTCAAACAAAGGCTCCAGCGTTCGCGCAATGCGCTGACGCAGGCCGTAGTTGTCCATCAAGCTCTCGAGCGTCCGACGAGCGCCCTTGTGCTTGGGCTGCTCCGACAGCGCTTCCTCGAGAAGCTCGCACGCACCATCGGGATCATCGAGCCGAACCGCGTGCAGCTCACCGCGACGGAAGCGAAGCTGCGCCCGATCGACCACCGAGTCCACATGCGGCACCGCACGCGCCAGCAAATCGTCCAGCTCACGCCAGCGCTCTGCCGCCGTGTGAAGTCGTTCCAGTGCCTTGAAGGCCCGCGTGTTCGACGGATCCAGCTCCAGGATCTCGGCGTAGTCACGCGACGCAGCCTCTTCGTCTTCCAGCACACCTTCATCGAGATCGCAGATCTGGAACAGCAGCTCTTTGCGATCGCTCGGCTCGACGGCCAGATCCTTGCGACGCTCGAGCAACCGACGCAGCTCTGGGAACCGCTCCCCGGCGCGATAGATCTCTTCCAGCGCGCGCGCCGCACCTTCGTGCGACTCATCACTTTCGAGCACGCGAATGTACGCAGCCTCGGCCTTCTCGATCTCGTGAAGCTGCTCACCGAACAGCTGACCCAAGTCCCAGGCCAGATCGCGCGCCAGCTGATTGTCGCCCGCTCGACGAGCCGCCCGCTCCGCATCTTCCAGCAGCTCCGCGACCGCTTCCTGACGCTCCAGCGTCTCACCCAGCTCGATCAGCTCGTGCCGGTTGTCGTGATCGTAGGGAACGCGCTCGAACAGCCGCGCCGCAAACTTGTAGGCATTTTCGACGTCGCCCAGCTTG
>WBZX01001362.1_pt1 | contig 18596 bp, 15 predicted proteins | sample 5204211 | NCBI WGS metagenome assembly WBZX01 (sample SAMN12344362, study PRJNA552823) | activated sludge metagenome | biome: Activated sludge suspended growth; feature: Nitrification reactor; material: Wastewater; isolation source: activated sludge from nitrification reactor of wastewater... | reverse complement strand
GACCATGCGTTCGAACGCCCTACTCCTTGGCCTCACGTTGTCGGTAACTATTGTGCGGGCCCAAGCCCCGCTGAATGCCATCGGGAGCCCGACGCTCATCGACCTCAGCACCACGGTGCCGGGCGTCAACCAAGGCGCTTTCGCGGCCTTGAACCCGGCTGGGTCCAGCACCCCGACGGACGGCCAGCTGGACTACGACGGCTGGAACTATACGGCGGATGCAGCCCCTTCCACGGCTGCGCAAGGCGCCGCCAACTTCCCAGGTGCGGTGCCGGGTGGTAATGGGGTCGCCGTAGGCGGCTCCCTCACCTCGGGGATCAGCGCCGTGGACATCAACGGCAACCGGGCATTGGCCATTCAACCGGCCGCCACGCACTGGACCGCGGGGAGCATCACCCTCCGGGCCCAGAACAACACGGTCGGCTCCATGGAGCAACTGGATGTGAGCTACACCCTATATGTCTTCAACGATGCCGGGCGAAGCAACGATGTTCGGTTCTACTACTCCCTGAGCGCCGCCCAGAACAGTTGGGTGGAAGTGGCCAGCGCAGCCGTCATCTCTGCCGAAGCGGCAGACGCCGTTCCGGCTTGGGTGGCCAACCAACGCACCTTCAGCATCAGCGGTTTCAGCATCAATCCCGGCGATGTGGTCTACATGCGCTGGGTGGGTAACGATGTTTCGGGGACCGGCACGCGCGATGAATTCGCCTTGGACGATATCAGCCTCACGCCCCAAACGGCCACAGGACCGTTGCTCATCTCATCCGAGACCGCCCTGCAGCCCTTCGCACAAACCCAGGGTAGCCCTAGCACCGAGCAGGGATTCGTACTCTTCGGAGCCAACCTGACCGACGGTGCATTGGTGACCGCACCAGCTCCCTTCGAAGTGTCCTTGACCACCGGGACTGGTTTCGCAGCGAGCCTGAGCGTCCCTCATGTGAGTGGCAGCATCAGCCCAACACCTGTCTATGTGCGCTTGAACAGCGCGAGCACCGGGACCTTCAGCGGCGCCATCACCATAACCAGCACGGGAGCAGGTGATGCGCTCGTGGGCGTCTCGGGTACCACCACGGGGACGAGTGGCCTTGCCGAAGCCACTGTCGAGCCGATCAAGGCATGGCCTTCGATCGTCGTGGACCAGATCAATGTGAGCGTACCCTTCACGGGACAGGTGATCACTTCCGACGGTGCCGTGGCCATGCAGGTGAGCAGGACCATGCGTGTTGATGTGAGCGCCTTGGGCGCTGGCAGCTACGTATTGCGCGCTGTGGACGGTCGGGTGTTCCGCTTCGTGAAGGTGGACTAGGACACCGGGACCACGTGAACGAGAAAGCCCCGCGGAACCCGCGGGGCTTTCTGCATACATCGGAACGAGCGCTGGCCCCTACCTCACATCGAAGCGGTCCAGGTCCATCACCTTGCTCCACGCGGCCACGAAGTCCTTCACGAACTTCTCCTTGGCATCGTTCTGCGCGTACACCTCGGCGATGGCGCGCAACTGCGAATTGGATCCGAAGACGAGGTCGACCCGTGTCCCGGTCCATTTCCGCTCGCCGGTCTTGCGGTCGTGCGATCCGTAGATGCCTTCTTCCCCAGCCTTCGGCGCCCATGCGGTGCGCATATCAAGGAGGTTCACGAAGAAGTCATTGGTAAGCTGTCCCACCCGCTCGGTGAACACGCCATGCTTGGAACCGGCCGTGTTGGCCCCGAGCACCCGCAGGCCACCGACCAACACGGTCATCTCGGGGGCGCTCAAGGTCAGTAGCTGGGCCTTATCCAGCAGCAACTCCTCTGCGGGCGTGCGATAGGTCTTCTTCTGGTAGTTGCGGAAACCGTCTGCTTGAGGCTCCAGAACGGCGAAACTCTCCACGTCGGTCTGCTCCTGGCTGGCATCCATGCGGCCGGGAGTGAATGGAACGCTTACAGCATGACCCGCATCCTTGGCGGCCTTCTCCACCGCTGCGCAACCACCCAGCACAATCAGATCGGCCAAGGAGACCTTCTTGCCTCCTGCATTGAACTCGCTCTGGATCTTCTCCAACGTACCCAGCACCTTGCCGAGTTGGGCAGGATCGTTGACCGCCCAGAATTTCTGGGGGGCCAGGCGGATGCGTGCGCCGTTCGCGCCACCGCGCTTGTCGCTTCCTCGGAAGGTGGAGGCTGAGGCCCATGCCGTCGCCACCAAATCGGCAACGGAGAGACCGGACGCGAGGATCTTCGACTTCAACGCAGTGATATCCGCAGCATCGATCAGTTTGTGGTCCACTGCCGGGATCGGGTCCTGCCAGATCAGGTCTTCAGCAGGCACTTCGGGGCCCAGGTACAGCGCCTTGGGTCCCATGTCACGGTGGGTCAGTTTGAACCAAGCCTGGGCAAAGGCATCAGCGAACGCCGCCGGATCCTGATGGAAACGGCGGGAGATCTTCTCATAGGCCGGGTCGAAACGCAACGACAGGTCGGCCGTCGTCATCATGGGCGGATGCTTCTTGCTCTTGTCATGCGCATCGGGGATCATGTGTTCCGGCTTGCAATCCTTGGCCACCCATTGGTGCGCGCCTGCCGGACTCTTGGTGAGTTCCCACTCGTAGCCGAAGAGCATATCGAAGTAGCCGTTGTCCCACTTGGTGGGATTGGGTTTCCATGCGCCCTCGATACCGCTTGTGATGGTGTGCACCCCTTTGCCCGTGCCGAACTTGTTGGCCCAGCCGAACCCCTGCTCTTCGATGCTCGCCCCTTCCGGCTCCGCACCTACCAAGGCGGCGTCGCCAGCACCGTGCGCCTTGCCGAAGGTGTGCCCCCCGGCCACCAAGGCCACGGTCTCTTCATCGTTCATCGCCATGCGCTTGAAGGTTTCGCGCACATCACGCCCGCTTGCGAGCGGGTCGGGGTTACCATCGGGTCCTTCTGGGTTCACGTAGATGAGACCCATTTGCACGGCGGCCAGCGGGTTCTCCAGATCGCGATCACCCGAGTAACGACTCCGGGGTTTGTCACTGGTGGCCAACCACTCCACTTCAGCGCCCCAGTAGATGTCCTCTTCGGGCTGCCAGATGTCCGCACGGCCACCACCGAACCCGAAGGTCTTGAAGCCCATGGATTCGAGGGCCACGTTACCAGCGAGTATCATGAGGTCCGCCCAGGAGATGCTGTTACCGTACTTCTGTTTGATCGGCCACAGGAGGCGTCGTGCCTTGTCCAAGTTCCCATTGTCCGGCCAACTGTTCAACGGCGCGAACCGCTGATTTCCGCTGCCTGCCCCTCCGCGTCCGTCGGCCGTGCGGTAGGTACCCGCAGCGTGCCACGCCATGCGGATCATGAGCCCTCCGTAGTGCCCCCAGTCGGCTGGCCACCATTCTTGGGAATCCGTCATCAGCGCCTGCAAGTCCTTCTTCAGCGCTGCGAAGTCCACCTTCTTGAAGGCTGCGGCATAGTCGAAGTCGGCACCCATCGGGTTGGACGCCGGTGCATGCTGGTGCAGGATGCCCAAGTTCAATTGGTTCGGCCACCATTCTCGGTTGCCGGTACCACGTCCCGCCACGGTCTGGTGCGGTGCGCCATGCATCACCGGGCACTTACCCGCTGGTTTGTTCTGGTCTTCTTGCGTGTGTCCGTTCGCTTCGTTCGCCATGCTGCTTGTTATTGATCAGGTGTTACCCGGAGGCAACACGAAGTTGGTTCGTTGCGGCCGAAGGTATCCTGACCGACATCATCGACCTAATCGATAGTTTCGATGCCATTATCGACAGCATCGAATGACGCTCCAACAGCTCCAGTACATCGTGGCGGTGACCGAGACCGGACAATTCAGCAAAGCGGCGCGCCAGTGCCATGTGACGCAGCCCACGCTCACCATGATGGTGCGCAAGCTGGAGGATGAACTCGGTGTCACCATCTTCCAACGCGGCTCACAACCAACTCGTCCGACTGCCGAGGGTGCCGCCTTGGTAGGCCAGGCCCGTGTAGTGCTTCGCGAAGCTGGTCAGTTGGTGGAGTTGGTCTCCGAACTGCGCACTGGGACGAGCGGGACCTATCGCATCAGCATCATCCCCACGCTGGCTCCACACCTGCTCCCACTGTTCCTTGCCCGTTTCGCCGATTCCCACCCACGCACCCGGTTGGTGATCGATGAGCGTCAGACCAGCGCCATGCTCCACGCACTTCGCGCTGGCCAGGTAGACATCGGGATCCTCGCAGGCCCCGTGGAGGAGGATGAATTCGAGAGCATCACCCTCTTCCATGAACCGTTCCTTGCCTACTTCCCTCCGGGGCATGCGCTCCTCGATCAGAAGCGCGTCACGCGTAAGGACCTGCGCAAAGCGCCGCTCTGGGTGCTCAGCGAAGGCCATTGCCTGCGCGACCAGGCGTTGAGCGTTTGCCAGCATCCGAGTTCCGCTGGACACGACAACATCGTTTACGGCTCAGGTAGCATCGAAACATTGAAGCGCATGGTGGACAATGGCAGCGGGATCACCCTGGTACCCGAGTTGGCCGTGAAGGGCGACGAGAAGAACGTTCGACGTTTCGTCGCTCCAGAACCCGTGCGTGAGGTGGTGCTGGTGGTGCGCAGACCCTTCGTGCGACGCAAGGCCTTGGAAGCCCTTGCCGATGCCATCAGGACCGCTGTGCCATCCCACTTCCTGGAATTGGACAAGGTGATAGTGCCGGCAGGGGCTGCCTAGTCCGCTTAAGTCAGGGCCCGTCGCCGTTCCTCGCTTTGGCAAAGCCTCGGTCCGGAGCAATGCTACTTTGGGGTCTCCAAAACCAAGGCTATGCTCGGTCAACTCAATCGCTCTCTTTGGTCCTGGCTGTCCCGACTGCTCATGCTCTCGCTCATGTGGGGGCTGCTCATGGGTGCACACGCGCAGCCGGGTGCTTCCATCTACACCATTCCGGTGGTGTTCCATGTGCTGCATGAGAACGGGAACGAGAACATATCCGATGCGCAGGTCTTCGATGCCATCGATATCCTGAACGAGCACTATGATGCTCCGACCGTAGCGCTCACCCCACCCTTCGATACCGTGGCCGCGGACATGGACATCGCATTCGTGCTCGCCTCCACGGCACCCGATGGCACCCCTACCTCCGGCATCGACCGTATCGAAACACCCCTCACGGAGAATGCCGGAGCGCCCGAGAGCTACCTGAACCCTTGGCCACGCAACCGCTACCTGAACATCTGGGTCGTTCGTTCGTTGGCCATGGCCGGTGGACTAGCCTATATCAGCAACTTGCCGGAGCAGGCCGATGTGGGAACCTGCACCGATGGCGTGATGATCTATCACAGCTATGTGGGATCCATCGGTACGGCAAGCATCGTCTCCAGACGCACGCTCACGCAAGCCGTCGGCCGTTACCTGAACCTGAAGTGGCTCCACGAAGACCCCATCGACGGTGGACCTTGCGGGGATGACGAGGTGTCCGACACACCGATCTGCCCGCTCATCTCCTTCTGCAATTCGGAGAACGCGCTGTGTTCCCCCTTGCCCGCCAACATCGAGAACTTCATGATGTTCAGCTATTGCCAGAAGATGTTCACCCTTGGCCAGCGCGCCCGCGTTCACGCCTGCTTGAACAGCACCGTGGCGCAACGGAACGAACTGGTGTCCGGCAACTACACTACCTCGCCGGATTGCTTCACCAGCGTGCAGACTGTAGCAGTGGGCACGAATGACATTCGCATCGCGCCTGTTCCCTTCGGCACGCATATCAGTGTGAGTGGACTTCCGCCAGGCAGCCATCAACTCGAACTGCGCGACGCGAGCGGACGCACGATGTACAACGGCCAGCTACTTGGCGATGGTGTCATCGAACTCGGAGACCACCTGCCCGCAGGCCCCTACACCCTGCTTGTGCAAAACGACCATTTCCGCTCGGCGCGGATGATCGTGAAGCAGTAGCTCACTCGTCCTTCACCGGTGGCAGGCCGGTCTCGAAGAAACCCGGAGCCTCGGTCTTGTTCACTTCCATTCCGGTGATCCGCATGGTCATGGATCCCACTGGTCCGCCGGACTGCGCTTGGATGTAAGGGAAGAGAACCCCATTCACAGCACGGTAGTCGGAATAGTCGGTTACGATGTTGAGGCTGCGACCATACATGAACTTCATGTCCACGCGGCGCAGCTTCAGTCCGGTCTCCGCATCGTAATAGTCGTTCAATGAGGTGCCCGCGTTGGTCATCATCGTGACCTTGTAGGCCGGTCTGTCTCCGACCATGGTCTTACCGCTCAGGATGATGCGTTCTGCGATCTCCCGGGCATGCATCTCCTGCACCACATGGGCGTTCATCTGCAGGTCGTACAGGTCGATGTCCATGAGTTCCTCATCCTCGCCTTCCGGGGTCTTGCGCACGGCACGCGTTCCGTCCAGTATCTCTTCCTGCACCGTTAGCCCGTTCGCCTTCATAGCGGAACGGTAGACGCCGTTGAGGCCGAACCACTGGGTGAGCGTTACCGGTTGACCACCCAATTCAGTGGCTTGTTCCATGCGCAATGCGTGGATCTTGTTGATGGCTTCCCGGCCTCCGATGGCCTCGAGGTAGTGCTCGATGATCTGTTCCGCCGTGCGATCACGGACAGGCTCCAGTTCTTCCACGGGAATAACACCATTGTGATCGAGTTCGAGCACCGCAGGGTCGGTGGTCTGGCTCAGTGGTTCGAGTTTGGCCATGATGGCGCTCTTGTCGCCCACGACGAAGATGGCCACGTGATCAGGGTGCAGGAACGCCTGCGCGGCCGCTTGCACATCCGCCACGGTGATCGCTTCGAGGCGCTTGAGGTAGGTGGCGTAGTGGTCTTCCGCCAAGCCGTTCAGGTAGGTGTTCAGTGCGAAACGAGCGACCGTACGTGGATCCTCCAAGCTACGGGCGAAACTGCCTGCCATGTATCGCTTGGCAAGGTCCAGTTCCTCTTCGGTGACGGGCTCGTTGCGCATGCGCTCTATCTCGGCCAAGGTTTCCGTGACAGCACTGTCCGTGACCTCCGTGCGCACGCTGACGCTAGCATGGAAACTACCGTTGAACCGATCGGGATCGAGACTTGAACCCGCTCCATAGGTCCAGCCTTTGTCCTCGCGCAGGTTCTGCATCAGTCGCGCGTTGAACACGCCGCCACCAAGGATGGTGTTCATGACCTGCGCGCTCAACGAGCGGATGTCCTTGGGTTGGTAATTGAGCGGGAAGCCCACACGGATGATGGACTGCGCGGAACCTGGGCGATCGACGATGATGACGCGGCGGGGTCCGGCGGGAGTGGCCACATGGTTCCATGGCCGTACCATACCGATACCTTCGATGGTCTCCGTTCCGTCCTCATTGACCACATGGCTCACCGGCTTGGGTTTCCACTTACCGAAGTGCTCTTTCGCCAACGCCTTCACCTCCTTCTCCGTCACATCACCCACGAAGACCAAGTAGCCTTTCTCCGGTCGGAAGAACTTGGCGTGGTAGCCTAGGAGCACTCCACGATCGACGCGCTGGAGCGTCTTCTCCGTCATCACTTCTCCATAGGGGTGCGCACGTCCGAAGGTGACCACGCGTCCCACCGCATCTGAGATGGCGCTTGGATCCTCTTGACGTTGCTGCACATCGCTCATGGCACGCTTGCGCGCCTTCTCCAATTCAGCTTCGGGGAAGGTGGGCGAGATAGCCACCTCACTAAGCAATTCCATCAGCGCGGGCAGGTGTTTCTTGAGCCCGTTCACATAGACCCCGTCGCTGGTGGTGGCGAGCAGGGCGCCCATCCGGTCCACGGCCTCGTCCAACGAAGCCTTGTCGTGCGTGGGCGTTCCTGTAGGCAGCAACTCGCCCATGAGGTCGATGTAGCCGGTCCGCTCACCCTGGATCATGGGCGGGATGTCGAACCGCAGTTGGACGCCCACCACGGGCAGTTTGTGGTTCTGCACCAGGATGACCCGCATGCCGTTGCCCAAGGTGAAGGTGATGTGTTCACCTACATGCACTGTCGGCGCCGGTCCGGGTGCGGGTGCTTTCGTACGATCTATCTGTGCGGTCATCAAAGCGGGAAAGAGCAGGCCACTTGCGAGGAGGCCTGCGGTGAGCATGCGGGCGTTCATCGTAGGGCGGTTCATGGTTTCTTCTGGCTCATGGGCAGGTAGTGCAGCACTACACGGCCTTGCTTGGTGAAATAGGTGTTCGCAGCGCGTTTGATGTCATCGCTGGTCACCGCCAGGAAGCGGTCCACTTCGGTGTTCACCAAACGGGTATCGCCCATGAGCATGTAGGCGGTGGCCAGGTTGCTGGCAATGCCTGCCACGCGACTCTTCTCCTGCACGGCTTCGGTCTCCAACTGCGCCTTCAACTTCTCCAGTTCGGCAGCCGGCACCCCTTCACGCTGTATGCGCTCCACTTCAGCGTCGATGGACTTCTCAAGGTCATCGACCTCCACGCCCCCGTTCGCGATACCGAACATGATGGCCAGGCCGGGATCCTCGAAGGGCAGACTGAAGGCCCCCGTGTATACGGCCTTCTGTTGTTCGTCCTTCACCGCCCGGTTCAGGCGGGACGAATTGCCATTGGAAAGCAGACGGTTCAAGAGGTCCACCGCATAGAAATCAGCCGTGCCATTGGCCGGTATGCGATAGGCTACCACGACCGCGGGGAGCTGGATGCGATCGTAGATGACATCCCGCACCTCGCTGGTCAGGGGCGGCTCCACAACGGACGGACGCACGATGGCGGCTCCCTTCGGTATGTCCTTGAAGTACTTGGTCACCAATTCACGGGTCCTGGCGGGATCGATATCGCCGGTGACCACCAGAACAGCATTGTTGGGGACATAGAACTTCTTGTAGAACGCCTGGTAGTCGGCTTCGCTCGCAGCGTTCAGGTCTTCCATGTATCCGATGGTGGGCCACTGATACGGGTGTTCCTTGTAGGCGTGGCGAAGCACTTCGATGAGCATGCTGCCATACGGCTGGTTCTCATAGCGCTGCCTGCGTTCCTCCTTCACTACCTCGCGCTGGGTGTCCACCCCTTTCTGATCCACACGGGCATGCAGCATGCGCTCACTTTCCAGCCAAAGGCCCAGTTCCAATTGATTACTGGGTAGCACTTCATAGTAATAGGTGCGATCGCCGTTCGTGTTGGCGTTCAGCACGCCGCCCGCTTTCTCCACGTACTTGCTGAACTCCCCACGTGCGATGTTCTCGCTACCCTCGAAGAGCAGGTGCTCGAAGAAATGCGCGAAACCACGACGGTCGCGCTCCTCGTTCTTGCTGCCCACGTGGTACATCACGCTCACCGCTACGATCGGCGTGCTCGCATCCTGGTGCATGATCACGTGCAATCCGTTGTCCAGGTCGAACTCGGTATAGACGATGGCATTCGTTTGTGCGGCGGCAGTGGCTGCGAGCATGCTTGCGAAGATGATCGGTGTTGTCCTCATCGGATCGGTCCTTGGCCGCTGCGGACGCACGACCCAAGGAGGGCGCCCAAGTTAGGAGATGGGTCCAGTGCCCCGATGGATGCCACCGCGGCTACATTTGGGACACATGTCCTCGGGGGTCCTTGTTCCTTCTTCGGCGGCGCGACGCCGCGTTCGCTTCCGTGCATTGCGCTATACCGTCACCCTCATCGCACCCGCGTGGGGCGTGGTATCGCTGCTCGGCCACGGCGTGTGGACGTGGACCCTGCCCATCCATGGCTTCGTCCTCGTCCCGCTCCTGGAGATGATACTTCCCCAAGGCCCGGACAACTTGAGCGAGGAAGAAGAAGCCGCAGCGCTCAAGGACCCGGTCTTCGACCTGCTCCTGTACCTGCTCGTTCCCCTGCAATGGGCGTTGCTGGTGCTCTTCTTCTTCCAAGTGCGCGAAGCCGGACTGACACCGTGGGAGATGGCCGGGCGCATTGCGAGCATGGGGATCCTCTGCGGGATCTATGGCATCAACGTGGCGCATGAACTCGGGCACCGCAGCACACCGTGGGAGCGCGATCTGGCAAGGGCACTGCTCCTCACCAGCCTCTACATGCACTTCATCATAGAGCATAACCGTGGGCATCACCGTCGGGTGGCCACTCCGGCGGACCCCGCCTCAGCAGGCTACGGGGAAACGCTCTTCGCCTTCTGGGTGCGCAGCATCGTCTTCGGTTGGCGCAGTGCCTGGCGGATCGAGGCGGAACGGCAACGGAAGGAAGGAAGAGGACCATACGGCCTGCGGAACGAAATGCTCCATGCCATGGCCTGGCAATTGGCGCTGGTGGTCATGGTGGCCATCGCTTTCGGGCCTTGGGTGGCACTCGCATTCGTGGCAGCGGCCCTCATCGGGATCCTCCTGCTCGAAACGGTGAACTACATCGAGCACTATGGACTCCGTCGGTTGCGCGATGCACAAGGGACCTACCGACGCGTGCTGCACGTGCACTCGTGGAACAGCGACCACCGACTGGGCAGGCTCACCCTGTTCGAACTAACGCGCCATAGCGATCACCATTGGAAAGCGAGTCGCCCCTACCAGGTGTTGCGCCATGTGGAGCATGCGCCGCAGCTCCCGACCGGGTATCCGGGCACCATGTTGCTAAGCCTGTTCCCACCGCTCTTCTTCCGCGTGATGCACCCGCGCCTGAAGGCCCTTATCGCCAGTGGCGCGGAAGTGGAACCCGTCGCCTGAACATCGGCATACGCCTTGTTCCGTGGGGGCCTCCCGCCTGTTCATGCCCCCTGATAACCGAATTGGTCGAAGCGGCGTAGAACGGCGGCCATCTTCCGATCCCGTGAACGAAGTCACCACCGAACGCACCCTGGGTCCGCGCGTACAGGACCTGCTGAACGAACTGCTTCACCGCTTCGACAAACGGCGCCAGGAACTCATGTGCCTGCGCGAACAGCGACGCTCGGAGTTGGCTAGTGGGAACGTGGACCTGCTGCCGGATACCGCCCACGTGCGTGCCACCGAATGGCGCGTGGACCCATTGCCGGAAGCCCTGCAGGAACGACGGGTGGAATTGCTCGGCGGCTGCACCCGCAGCGAACTCATCAACGGACTGAACGCGGGCGCCAAGAGCTACATAGCCGACCTCTGGAGCCTGACCCCGGGCGATGCCTGGAGCGTGGTGCGTGCGCACCGCGTGCTGGAACGGGCCGCTCGATTGGAACTGGCCTACCTGGATCCGCAGGAAGGCCGCGTGCGCGCGAATCCCAAGTCCGTAACGCGCCTGATGGTGACACCTCGCCCGTTGCACGTGTTGGAGACCAGCGTCCTGCTGGCCGACGAACCCGTCCCCGCAGCGCTCTTCGACATGACGATGCTGGCCGTGCACTGCGCGCCCGCATTGCTCGAACGGCAGGGAGGCCTCTACCTATACCTGCGCGATGTGCAGGGCCATCTGGAAGCGCGGCTCTGGGCACAACTCTTCGATGAACTGGAGCAACACCTGGGCATGGAGCGCGGTAGCATCCGCGCCACGGTCATGCTCGACAGCATCGCTGGAGCTCTTGAAGCGGACGAGATCCTCTTCGAACTGATGCACCATGCCGCCGGGCTTTCGATCGACCCACAAGGCTACGCCGCCGATCACATTTCGTTGTTCCGCGGTACCGATGTCCCCGTGTTCCCCGATCGGGAGAGCATCGGACTGAACGCGCCCTTCTTACGCGCGCTGGGCCTGCATACCATCGGACTTTGCCATCGCCGCGGATGCCACGCCATCGGCGCGCCCTCCTTCGTGCTACCAAGCAGGGAGCCGGGCAAGGTGAAGACGTCCTACCTGGAGATGCTCGCGGACAAGGACCGTGAAAGCACTGATGGTTATGACGGCACGATCGTGGTGCACGAGGATACCGTGAACCCGGCGATGGTCGAGTTCAACAAGAACATGGCCCGCGCCAATCAGTTGTACTACCAGCGCACGGACGACATTCGCCCCGTGGACCTGATCACGCGTCCCGAAGGAGCCATCACCGTGGAGAGCCTCGTGGGCACCATACGCACCGTGCTGCGTGCCCTGGTGCAGCGCTGGCAGGGGAACGCCTGGGTGGTACAAGGCGGACGCCTGCATGATCGCTCTTCGCTGCGCCTAGCGCTGCGTCTGCTGTGGCAATGGAACCACGCACGACAAGGAATGATCACGGCCACCAGCCTGGATATCCACGAAGACCTGCTGCGCTATCTGGTGCGCAAGGAGGCCGACAAGATGTTCGCGGAAGCGGATGCACGAACCAAAGCGCTGGCCGCACAGGCCGTCACGCTCACGCTCGATATCGTCTTCGCACCGGAGGTGCCTTTGGAACCTCAGGCCTGAGCACGCCCAGCTACCTTCCTATCTTGCCCGCGTTGTCCACCACATCGCATGGGCTCTTGGATCTCCGTTCACGAACAGCTTCCTGAGGACGGGGCGCGCGTGCTGTGCTACATGCCCCAGAACAAGGTCTTCCTGCCCGGGAAGACAGGGGCGAACGAACTACGCCCGGTGGTGATCATGCGCTTCGCCCGCGATTTCTTCCTGAAGAACGCGAGCAAGACCGGCTACGAGGGCGTACCCCATTTCTGGCAGGGAGAGGGTACCAGCAATCGCTTCTTCCATGAAGTGACGCATTGGATGGAGTTGCCGGGGGAACCCACCGGGGCCTGAGTCGGCTATCTTGGTGGTCAAGCTTCAGCCCTTTATGAAGGTGACCACTTGGATCATTCGTTTCTTGTTCGTCGGTGCCCTCACGCTCGATGCGCCTTCGGCCTTGGCCCAGTTCCAAATAGCGCCATTGCTGCGGGACAGTTGTGGCGTACCCAAGGGCTTGCGAGTGATCGATTGTATCGATGCGACCGGAGGTTCTGTTGGGCAGGTATACCATGGTCCTACGACATCCTATGTGAATGCCCACCTCGCCCCCACCACGTTGGGGTGGATGAAGGACGCCACGAATTGCACCAATGGTCCTAGCGAGGAGGATATCATCCTCCGATTCACGCGGGTCAGCCTTGCAGAATCGTCTGATGGGATCGCGGTGCGCGCTGGTGCTTATGTGGATCTGGAGGTATTCACGCGCGCTGGTACTAACTGGCTGCTTCGCTTCCGGACCAGCGGCATGTCGGTAGAGGACGTCCCATCAAATGATACCGAGAGACACGGACGCTTGCTTGCAAGTACACTGACCGATTGTTTGAAGACATATGTCAATGCCAAAAGGGAAGGCAAACTCCTTGATTCGGCCTTCGTACTGGATGGAGTGCATCTCTCTCCGGAAAGGGTGCTCAGCGGTCCTAGGGATCGTTATCCCATACTCGCCATGCCGCAATTGCCGAGGGGGATCTTCCGGAGCGCCGAGGCATTCAACCGTGGGGAGATCACACCTGTCGCGGATAGTTCGTTCCGAATGGATGACCGCGGTAACCTTCACCTGCTCGGTGACCTTAAGAAAGAACGGGATGATATCTGGGGGCTTTCGGACGGTGTGCGCTACCACGTGCGATTGGGAAGGAAGTTCGTGCCACTCTCGTTCGATGGCACTCAGTTCGTGGGAACCGTCGTTCGGTCCAGCTATACTGCCGAAGAGCAAATCGCTCTCGGCTTCATGTTCGGCGGGTTAGGCGTTCTCATTGCGCTCCCAAGTATCGAACGTGTCCCTGCGCGTCTCGATCTTGCCAGCGGTCAATTGCTCCCGTTCGATGTGCAGGCAAGTGACATCCCCGTAGAGCATATCATCCACCTTTCACGCTTCGCTGACGCAAGTAGTTCGGTGAGCGTATCTCACGGTAGCGGTTCCATCGTTTTGGAACGAGATACTTACTGCGCGCTCCGATTCCCTCCAACAACTGCCTCGGAACTAGTGCGCATCGTAGGCCCAGGGGGGCAAATGGAACTCGCGCTACCCGTGGTTAGGACAGGCAGTACGTTCCACCTCATCGACTTGGACGAGCACGGAGTTCCCATTGAAAAGAAGGTGACCGAGCAGATGGAACAGAGCCTGCGCGCTCGCCTGAAGACGGCCATGCTGCGGCCACCAGTGGAACCGTGATGTGAGAACATGCGAAGGGCGCTGTGGTGGATCCACAGCGCCCTTCGCATTCAAGGCGTCCCGTTACTGCTTCACGATATCGAGCAACTCCAATTCGAAGAGGAGCGTGCTGTTAGGCGGCACACGACCATCCGGAGTGCCCTGCGCGCCATAGGCCAGGTCGGCCGGGATCGTGAGCTTGAACTTGCTGCCCACGGGCATGAGTTGCAGCGCCTCCACCCAGCCCGGCACGAAACCGGACACAGGGTAGGTGACGGGCTGCCCCTTGTCCACCGAGCTGTCGAACTTGGTTCCGTCGATGAGGGTGCCGGTATAGTGCACCGTCACTTGATCGGCCGCGGTCGGCTTGGCACCGGCGCCCATTTTCACCACCTCGTATTGCAGACCGCTGCTTGTGGTGGTCACACCGCTCTTCTTACCGTTCTCCGCCAGGTACTTCTCCCCTTCCACACGCACACCTTCGAACTTCTTGGCCTCTTCGGCACGCTCCTGCTCCTGCAGCTTCATCATGTAGCCGCGCACCACGCTCTGCACCATCTCGGGGTCCATCATGGCAGCGCTGTCCAATCCGTCGCGCAGGCCCATGTGCATCGCTTCCAGGTTGGCGTTCTCCAACTTGGCACGTTTGAAATTGGATCCAATGTCCACGCCGATGGCGTAGCTAACGGAATCGATCTCCGATTGCAGGGATACACGTTCCTTTTGGCCTTGGCTGCACGCACAGAACAGGGTGATGGCAGCAGCGGCGGTAGCGATACGAATGCTCATGGGGTTCTTTATGGGGCGCCGAAGGTAGCTCGGCAAGGCCTTGTACCATCCGCAGTGCGCAGCGCCGGGCTCGTTCGTTCGCTTTCAGCCCTTCAGCAAGCGCTCCATGGCATGGCGGAACCGCGCGAACCGGTAGAGGTCGTGATGAGCGCCACGCGGGAATGTGAAAAGCTCCCGGGGTACGTTGGCCGGGATGGCGGCATACAGCTTCAACCCGCTCGTGTACGGTACCACCTGGTCCCGACGACCATGGAACAGGTAGGTTGGACAACGCACCCCACGGATGGTCCGATCGTTCTGGAACGGGTAGCGTAGGAGAAGTCCGTACGGAAGGATGGGCAGGTAGGAGCGTGCCACATCCGTGAGGTTGGCGAAGGGGGCCTCCAAGAGCAACAATGCCGGCTCCCGTTGGGCGGCCACCGGAATGGCCAATGCGCAACCGAGCGAGCAGCCGTAGACCACCATCCGGGTGGCTGTGGTAGTAGCGGTGGCCTGATCGTACCACGCCACCGCATCCGCCATCAGCGCCGCCTCGCTGGTGCGCCCATTGCTCTTGCCATAACCACGCGGGTCTGGCATGAGCACGTTGTAGCCAAGCTTGGTGAATCGCTCGGCCCTGCGCCCCCACCGCTTGAGGTTGCCCGTATTGCCGTGGAAGTAGAGCAGCGTACCCCGCTCGTTCTCCGCAGGGAAATAGAGGGCGTGCAGGCGGGCTCCATCGGGTCGTTCCAACCACAACTCCCGATGCGGCGCCGCGAACAAGTACCGATAGGACCGGCGGGTGCGGAACCGGATGAAGATGAAGCGCTCTTGGAAGACGTAATAGAAAAGGCAGAGGCCGGTATAGGCGAGCAGGATGATTCCCAATGCGCTCCATATCCACCACATGGTGCGAAATTACCGGGTGGGCCTCCGGCTGTCGATCTTCGCCGCCATGTTCCGGTGTGCGCTCACACTAGTGTGCTTGCTTGTCGCTGCGAGCGGCTCCGCCCAAGCCGTGCAGCGTAGGCAGTTGCTCACCTCTTTGGGCGCCGGGGCTGGTCTGGTGACGGTGGAGAACACACTGGACACCATCTGCACATCCAACACCACGGCAGGGGCCATGACGTTCAGGTTCGGCTATGCGCTCAGCGACCGCTGGTCCTTGGGTGTCCACTACGAACGCATCGGCACGGACCGCGCGGGCAAGGCCACGGAGCTGCTCCGATTCACCACGTACATGCTGGAAGGTGCCTACCGCCCGTGGATCGGCAAGCGCGCCGCCCTGGAGGTGAATGCCGCCATAGGACCCTCGCTCATGGCATTGCGTCCCTTCTCCCAGCGGCTACCCGTGCGGGGACGTACCAACGCATTGGACCTCGGCGTGCGCTATCTGTACCGTTTCAACAAGACGATCGGGGGCTTCATCGCTGTGGACCACACGGCGGCCACCGACATGACCGTGACGGACTACAACGGAGACGTGATCAAGGACGCGAACGGGGATGCCATTCGACTTGATTGGCACAGCCAACGCGTGAACGTCGGACTGCTCGTGATGTTCTGAGGCAACGCCGTCCCGGCCTCACTCCTACTTCATCCCCCGCTCCCGCTGCACGGCCTCGTAGGCCTCCTGCACCTTCTTGAACTTCTCGTTCGCCGCTTTCTGCACCTCCTCTCCCAACTGGGCCACTTTGTCCGGATGGTACTTCATGGCCATGCGGCGGTACGCCTTCTTCACTTCCTCGTCCGTGGCGGTGCGAGGTATCTCCAGCACCTCATAGGCAGCCGAAGGGTCCGCGGTGCGGAACATGGCGCTCAGGGAACCGAGGTCCTTGTCGCTGATGCCCATGCCATGCGCGATGTGCTTGAGCAATTCGAATTCGGTGCGGTCCACATGACCGTCGCTATGAGCTAGGCCTATCAGGTAGTGGACGAGTTGCAGCCGGACGGGGTGCGGCATGTTCTGGCGGATCTGCGCCAACACCTCGTTCAAAGGGATGTCACGCTTCAGCGCATCGCGAAGCAGGATGAGCAATTGTCCGGCCTGCTGCGCGCCGAATTGCTGGGAGAAGAAGCGCCGCACATGATCCAGTTCGCGTTGGGTGACACGACCGTCGGCCTTCATCATGGAAGCCGTGAGTACCACCAGGCTCATGGCGAGATCGCCACCTGTTGTGGCGCGACCATGCACCCGTTGCTGTTGCTCGCCACCTTCGGGTGCCGGGCCTTGCATGTGGTCCACCATGGCGCCAATGGCGAAGCCCAGGATACCCCCGATGGGACCTCCGAAGGCCCAGCCCAGCCCGCCTCCTATCCACTTACTGAAGCTCATTGAATACGCATTGTCGTGCTGGACCTATGGGACCGGTAGCTCGCTTCCTCTTGGCGGTGGTGCGACTTCAACGTATCCACGCTTCACCAACTTCCACCGGCACCACCACCGCCGAAACTGCCACCACCGAAGCCACCGAAACCGCCACCTCCTCCCCCGCCGAAGCCACCACCACCGCCCCAGCGACCGCTGTGGCGATTGTTCATCTGGCCCAAGAGCCACATGGAGGTCCAGAAATCGAGGTTGTTGGTGCGAGCATACCGCTTCACACGTCCACGCCAGGAGAAGATCATGACGATGATGAAGAACAACAAGAAGATGAGCACCGGCCACGGGAAGCTCTTCTTGCCATAGCTCTTGTGATCGAATTCGCCCTTGGCCAGGGCCATCAGCGTATCCAGTGCCGCATCGATGCCCCCGTAGAAATCCCGTTCCTTGAATCGGGGTACCACTTCGTTCTCGATGATCCGCTTGCACGTGGCATCGGGAATGGCCCCCTCCAACCCGTACCCGGTGGCGATGAAGACCTTCCGTTGTCCCGGACCGCCCGTGGGCTTGATGAGGAAGACGACACCATTATCGAACTCCTTCTTGCCGATGTGCCAGCGTTCGCCCACCTGGATCGCCAGGTCCGACTCACTGGTGCCACATAACGTGTCCACGATGAGCACCAGGATGCGGTTGCTCGTTTCCCGCGCGAACTGCACCAACTTGGCATTGATGCGCTCCGCCTCAGCCGGCTCCAGCAGGTCGGTATAAGCCCACAGCAATTTGTCCTGCTGGCTTTCCGGCGGTGGCGTGAGTGAACAATCGAAGCCTTGTGCTCGCACACCGAGCGAGAGCACCAGAAGAAGGGATGCGAACAGGCTTCTCATTTCCTTCCCATGCTCACCTCGTTGCTCAACTCGTCGCGATCATCATGCTGGTGGGGGTGGAATGCCTTGAGCTTCTCCCCTACCAGGAATACGGCCTCGCATAAGCCATCGGCTTGGCGGGAAGCGGCGAAGTGCAACTGCAACACGCCGAGCACGTCGTTCCAGAAGTTCGTCGGCACCCGTTCGTTGATGCCCTTGTCACCAATGACCGCGGCCTTGCGGTCGGCCACGCTCACATAGATGAGCACGCCGTTGCGGTCCTTGGTGCGGTGCATGCCGAGCTCCTCGAATACGAAGGCAGCATGGTCGAGCACTTCGTCCTCGATATGGTCTTCGATATGCACACGGATCTCGCCCGAGGTACGCCGCTCCGCTTCGCTGATGGCTGCGGAGACCCGCTTGCGCTCGGTCTCCGTGAGGAACTCCTCCGCCGTTAGGACGCTCATCAGAACTTGATGTCCGGAGCGTTCTCCGTGCCTTCAGCTGCTTCGAAGTAGCCCTTCTCGGTGAAGCCGAAGATGCCCGCGAGCAGATTGCCCGGGAAGCGCTTGATACGCACGTTGAACTCCCGCACCGCATCGTTGAACTTGCGACGCTCCACGCTGATACGGTTCTCCATACCCTCGTATTGCGCCTGGAAGTCGCGGAACGCGTCCCTGGTCTTCAGGTTGG
>WBZX01001361.1_pt1 | contig 18598 bp, 16 predicted proteins | sample 5204211 | NCBI WGS metagenome assembly WBZX01 (sample SAMN12344362, study PRJNA552823) | activated sludge metagenome | biome: Activated sludge suspended growth; feature: Nitrification reactor; material: Wastewater; isolation source: activated sludge from nitrification reactor of wastewater... | reverse complement strand
CGACCGCGAACTGGATCGTCGACAGCGCGTTCAGGTCCGAGTGCACCACCACGTTGGCGACGTTGCGGTGCACGAACACCTCGCCGGGATCGAGGCCGGTGATCTCGTTGGCCGGCACGCGGCTGTCGGCGCAGCCGATCCACATGTAGCGCGGGCTCTGCTGCTGCGCCAGCCGCGTGAAGAATCCCGGCTCGCGGGCGTTCGTCGCCGCCGCCCAGCGGCGGTTGTTCTCGAGCAGGTCGCGCAGTTCGTCGCTCATGGGGCGAGTGTAGGCACGGGCCAGTCGCCGGGGGTCGCCTGCGGCCGGGTGAGGCCGTACTGCACGGCGTCGATCGCATGCCCGGCCTTCAGCACCGCGAGCTCCATGCGACCCTCGAAGCGGTAGCCGGCCTTGCGCGCCACCGCCTGCGAGGCACCGTTGCGCGCGTAGATCGGCATCCACAGCCGCGCCGTGCGCGGCAGCGCCGTCCAGGCCCAGCCGCTGATCATCGTCAGCGCCTCGGTCATCACGCCGCGGCCCCAGTAGGCGCGGCCGAGCCAGTAGCCGACGACGGCGCTGGCCCCCCAGAGCCCCTCCTGCGGTGTGACGCCGATGCAGCCGGCCACCTCGTCGCGCTCGACCACCACGCCCAGCACGTGCGCGAAGCGCGGGTCGAGGTGCTCGTGCGTGCACCAGGCCTCGGCGTGCGCGAGCGTGTAGGGCTGCGGAAACCCGTCGAAGAGGTTGAATGCCACCGCCGGATCGTCGGCATGGCGCTGCAGCGATGGCGCGTCCGTGGGCCTCAGCGGCCGCAGCGTGCAGCGCGCACCCGCCAGCGTGGGCAGCGCCAGCGCGGGCAGGGTCGCCTCCGGCGCGGTGCTCACATCGTCTCGGCGAAGAGCTCGCGGCCGATCAGCATGCGGCGGATCTCGCTCGTGCCGGCGCCGATCTCGTAGAGCTTGGCGTCGCGCCACAGGCGGCCGAGCGGGTACTCGTTGATGTAGCCGTTGCCGCCGAAGATCTGGATGCCCTCGCCGGCCATCCAGGTGGCCTTCTCGGCGCACCACAGGATGACGCTGGCGCAGTCCTTGCGCACCTGGCGCACGTGCTCGGTGCCGAGCTTGTCCAGGTTCTTGCCCACCGTGTAGCAGAAGCTGCGCGCGGCCTGCAGCACGGTGTACATGTCCGCCACCTTGCCCTGGATCAGCTGGAACTCGCCGATGCTCTGGCCGAACTGCTTGCGGTCGTGGGTGTACGGGATCACGTTGTCCATCACGCTCTGCATGATGCCGATCGGCCCGGCGGCCAGCACCGCGCGCTCGTAGTCCAGTCCGCTCATCAGCACGCGGGCGCCGCCGTTGAGCGTGCCCAGGATGTTCTCGGCCGGCACCTCGACGTCGGCGAACACCATCTCGCCGGTGTGGCTGCCGCGCATGCCGAGCTTGTCCAGCTTCTGCGCCGTGGAAAAGCCCTTCATGCCCTTCTCGACGATGAACGCGGTGACGCCGCGCGCGCCCAGCTCGGGCTCGGTCTTGGCATAGACGACCATCGTGTCGGCGTCCGGGCCGTTGGTGATCCACATCTTGGTGCCGTTGAGCAGGTAGTAGCCACCCTTGTCCTCGGCGCGCAGCTTCATGCTGATGACGTCGCTGCCGGCGCCGGGCTCGCTCATCGCAAGGGCACCCACGTGCTCGCCGCTGATCAGCCCGGGCAGGTACTTGCGCCGCTGCGCGTCGCTGCCGTTGCGCTTGATCTGGTTGACGCACAGGTTGCTGTGCGCGCCGTAGCTCAGGCCGACGCTGGCGCTGCCGCGGCTGATCTCCTCCATCGCCACCATGTGCGCCAGGTAGCCCATGTCGGCGCCGCCGTAGGCTTCGGGCACGGTGATGCCGAGCACGCCGAGCTCGCCCATCTTGCGCCACAGGTCCATCGGGAAGCGGTCGCTGCGGTCGATCTCGGCCGCGCGTGGCGCGATCTCGGCGTCGGCGAACGCCCGCACCGCGTCGCGCAGCGCGTCGATGTCCTCGCCGAGCTGGAAATCGAGGCCGGGCAGGGTGCTCATGCGGGTCTCCTGGACCAATTGACGTTAACGTCAATCATACGGTCCGGGCCCCGCGGCCCGGTCGCCGGGCCTACTTCAGGCCGGCCGCGATGGCCTCTGTCATCAGCCGCACGACGCGCTTGCCGTCGCTCAGGCTGCGTTCGACGAAGTTGGCCGGCTGCACGTCGATGTACAGGTCGGCTGCCGTCGTGTCGCCGCCGGTGGCGGCGCGGGCGATCGCGCCCAGCAGGCCGGAGCCTCGCGCGTTGCCGCCCTCGCCCTTGGTGCCGCTGATCTCCAGGCCGACGATCGGCACCGGCTGCGACAGCGCCATCACCCAGGGGTTGGGGTTCAGGTCGGCTCCGCCGTTGGTCAGCGCGAACAGCGTGCCCGCCTCGACGTAGCGGGCGAAGGGGTCGGTCTCGAATTCCCAGCCGGAACTGGCGGTCCTGACCCAGCGGTTGAGGACGAAGTCCGGCCGCGCGGAGACGCCGCCCCAGCCCTTGCCCTTCTGTTCGACCATGGCGATGGTCAGGCGCACGTTGAGCATGCCGGCCTTGAGCGACTGGGCCACCTTGCCGGGGCCCAGCACCAGGGTCATGCCCGACAGGCCCTCGGCCCCATAGCCGCTGTCGAGCCAGCGCCGGTCGGCCACGGTGCGCAGCACCAGCGGCAGGCCGCGCGCCGACACGAACACGTTGACGCCCATGCGCTTGTCGCGGCGGGTACCGGTGTTGAACGCGTCGGTGAACGGCGAGGGCCGGGCTATCTTGCGGATCTCCTGGTAATCGGGGTGTGCGTCCAGCTCGGCCTGCGGCACCACCTCGATGCCGGCGGCCTTGAGGTCGGCCACGAGGGCGTCGTACAGGCCGTCGGCCACCTGCTGCAGCACCGCCGGATCGGCGCCGCGCACCTGGGTGAAGAACGTGGCGCTCTGGCCCTGGAACATGCCGAACGTGCCCGCGTCGCGCTCGATGCCCTGGTCACGCACGAACTGCACCATGAAGGTCGGTATCGCCAGCCGCTTCAGGCCCGACGTGCCGCCGCCCATGTCCGCCTTCAAGTGGCTGGCGGGTGTGAGTGGCGCTTCGTCCTGGGCCTGAGCCCCGGGCGCGCACAGGAACAGGGCGGCCGCCAGCAGGGCGGCCGGGCGAATGCAATTCTTCATGGAGTCCCTCCGGAGCACGGCCTCTGCGGGCCGCAGCCCCTATGGTGCGACATAAATCTGGCGCCGTGCTTGCAGGGATCCCCCCGGAAATCGGGGAGTGGCACCCCGACCCGGCCCAAGGGCTCAGCCGCGCCGGCGCGCCTTGCCGCCCAGCAGTTCGCGGCAGCGCGCCTCGTGCTGCCCGATCTCGGCCAGCGTGATCTGGATGTCTTCCATCTGCTGCTCGAGCTGGCGGCGGTGGTCGCCCAGCACCTTCAGGAACGCATTGAGCTGCTGCGTCGTGTCGGCCTCCGAGTCGTACATGTCCACCAGCTGCTTGATCTCCTGCAGCGACAGGCCCAGGCGCTTGCCGCGCAGCGTGAGCTTGAGCCGCGTGCGGTCGCGCTGGGTGTAGACGCGGTTGCGGCCGGCGCGCGCAGGTTCCAGCAGGCCCACGTCCTCGTAGAAGCGGATCGCCCTCGGCGTGACGTCGAACTCCTCGGCGAGCTCGGCGATGCTGAACGTGGAGGCGGCGGACCGGGCGGGGCTCACGGGGCGCGATGCAGGCCGGCCGGACGGGCAGGCACAATTGACGTTAACGTAAACGTCAATGTAGCAGCCCGCGTCGCCGGCCTGCGCCCACCGCCATGGCCAACCCCCACGAGAGCGAGCTGCACTATCCCTTCGGCGACGCGGTGCCCGCCCCGGGCGAGGTGCGAGACATCGCGCCCGGCGTGCGCTGGCTGCGCATGGGCCTGCCCTTCGCGCTGGACCACATCAACCTGTGGCTGCTGGCCGACCGCATCGACGGCGTGGACGGCTGGACCATCGTCGACTGCGGCGTCACCAACGACGCCACGCGCGCCGCCTGGGAGCAGGTGTTCGAGCGCGAGCTGCAGGGGCGCCCGGTGCTGCGCGTGATCGCCACTCACATGCATCCGGACCACATCGGCCTGGCGCACTGGCTGACCGAGCGCTGGCAGTGCCGGCTGTGGGTGAGCGCCACCGACTACAACGGCGCCCGAGTGGCCAGCCAGAGCACCACCGGCTTCGGCGGCGACCGCGCCGCGGCCTTCTTCGCCAGCCACGGCCTGACCGACCCGGACGCGGTGGCCAAGGTGCGAGCCCGCTCCAACTACTACGCCGGCATGGTGCCGGCCGTGCCGCCGAGCTATCGGCGCCTGATGGACGGCATGGTGGTGGACATCGGCGGGCGCGCGTGGCGCTGCATCGCCGGCTACGGCCATGCGCCCGAGCACATCGCGCTGGCCTGCGACGACCCGGCGCTGCTGATTTCCGGCGACATGGTGCTGCCGCGCATTTCCACCAACGTGAGCGTGTACGACCTGGAGCCCGAGTCCGACCCGCTGGCGCTGTACCTGCAGTCGCTGCGGCGCTACGAGCCGCTGGCCGAAGGCACCCTGGTGCTGCCGTCGCACGGCAAGCCCTTCACCGGCCTGCACGCGCGCCTGCGCCAGCTCCACGGTCACCACGACGAGCGCCTGGCCGACGTGATGCAGGCCTGTTCGCAGCGCCCCCAACACGCCGCCGACCTGCTGGGCGTGCTGTTCCGCCGCACGCTCGACCTGCACCAGACCACCTTCGCCATGGGCGAGGCGGTGGCGCACCTGCATCTGCTCTGGTACCGGGGCCGGCTGGTGCGCCAGCGCGGCGACGACGGGGTGTGGCGGTTCGCGGCGACGTGACCGCGGCACGATGCGCCGGGGCCGGCTAACCCGGCAGCAGTTCGTCGCGCAGCCCGTCCCGCACCTTCTCCACGTCGGGGATCACCGAGCGCACCACGTCCCAGAAGCGCGGGCTGTGGTCCATCACGCGAAGGTGCGCCAGCTCGTGCGCGACCACGTAGTCGATGGTCGGCAGCGCGAAGTGGATCAGGCGCCAGTGCAGGCGGATCGCGCCGTCGGCGCTGGCGCTGCCCCAGCGCGTGGTGGCCGAGCTGAGCGACAGCCGGGTCCAGCGCACGCCGAGCTGGGCCGCGAAGTGGTGGCATCGCTGCTCGAACACGCGGCGCGCCTGTCGCTGCAGCCAGCTCTGCACCGCGTCGCGGATCTGCTCGCCGCCGGCATGCTGGGTCAGGCCCACGTGCAGCGTCAGCCGCGGCACCCCGGGCAGGGTGTCGGTGGCGGTGACGAGCTGCGTGCCGGTGACGCGAGGGTCCAGCACCACGATGACCGGCTCGCCGAGGAAGGGTACGGTGGCACCGTCGCGCCAATCGATGCGCTGCGCGGCGGCCTTGCGCGCGCGCTCGGCCTGCTCCTGCAGCTTGGCCAGCACCCAGCGCGACTTCTCCTGCAGCGCCGACTCCACCTCGCCCGTGGCGACCCAGCGCGGCGCGCTGACCACCAGGCCGTCGGCGCCGACCGAGAAGCCGATGGTCTTGCGGCGCATGCGGCGGAACAGGTAAGCCACATGATGCCCGTCCAGGCGCGACTCGCGGTTGGCCTGCGGGTGACGGAAGGTGGCCGGCAACAGCACCGAGGCGATCGGTGCCCCTGCGGCAGGCTGCGGTGCAGGCTGCGCGGCGGGGGGCTGTGCCGGGCGGGGCACCTCGGGCTGCGCCGTCCGCGGCAGCGCCGGCGGGTCGCAGGCGGCGGGCGTGTCAGGCGGCGCGGTCTCGGCGACGGCGCCTTCGTCGTTCGCCGTCGCTTCGTCGGCCCACAGGCTGAGCTGCGGTGAAGGGTCGGCGAGGGTGCGCGGCATGGACCGCGATTGTATTTACGCGGCCGCGCGCGCGTCGGCGTAGGCCTCGGGGTCGAGCCGGCGCATCTCGGCCTCGATCCAGGCTTGCACCTCGCGCATCAGTTCGTCGGCGGCGCGGCCTTCCACCGGGATCGGCGGGCCGATGGACACGTCCACCACGCCGGGACGCACGATGAAGCTCTTGCGCGGCCAGCAGCGCGCCGACGTCACCGCGATGGGCACCACCGGGGCGCCGGTGGCCAGCGCGAGCCGTGCGCCGCCGGTCTTGTAGGTGCCCTGACTGCCGCGCGGCGTGCGCGTGCCTTCCGGGAACATGATGATCCAGCTGCCGTTGCCGAGGATGCGCTGGCCCTGCTCGACGACGCGGTTGAACGCCTCGGCGCGCTTGCTGCGGTCGATGTGGATCATGTCCAGCCGCCCCATCGCCCAGCCGAAGAAGGGGATGTAGAGCAGCTCGCGCTTGAACACGTAGGCCAGCGGGTGGCTCATGATCGTCGGGTAGGTGAAGGTCTCCCAGGTGCTCTGGTGCTTGGACATCAGGATCACCGGCGACTGGCGGTCGGCCGGCGGCAGGTTGTCCATGCCCTGCACGCGCATGCGAACGCCGCAGATCGTGCGGCAGCCCCACATCGCCACCGACAGCCAGTTGGCGCACATCCAGTACAGCGCGTCGCCACGCAGGAAGATCGACGCGATCAGCACAGCCAGCGCCCACGGCACCACGGTGACGGCGAGCCAGAGCACGAAGATGGCGGAGCGCAGGGCGGCAAGCAGCATCATGGCGGTGGGTCAGCGCGACATCGGCAAGGGCGCGGAGTCCTCGCCGTCGACGCCCTGCGCCTTGTGGTCGCGGTGCAGAACGAAGTGCGCGAAGTCCGACAGGCTGTCATGCACGCGGGCGCCCGGGATGCCGGCGGTCCAGGTGGCGATCTCGGCGTCGGGCAGGCCCGCGGCACGGCCAGTGCGCACGACATGCGGCTCGCAGCCGGCGGCGTGGGCAGCCTGCAGGTCGCGCACGGTGTCGCACACCATCGGCACCGACGACAGGCCGTCCAGCCCGTAGCGCGCGGCGATCTGCTGCATCAGGCCGGGCAGGGGCTTGCGGCAGGTGCAGTGGTCCTCGGGCACGTGCGGGCAGATGAACACCGCGTCGACGCGGCCGCCCTTGGCCAGCAACAGCTGCATCATGTGCTGGTGCACCGCGTTGAGCGAGGCCATGTCGACCAGGCCGCGTCCGATGCCCGACTGGTTGGTGGCCACCACCACGTGCCAGCCGTCCTGGTTCAGCCGCGCCACGGCTTCCAGCGCGCCCTCGATCGGGATCCACTCGTAGGGGGCCTTCACGTGGTCGTTGCGGAACACGTTGAGGATGCCGTCGCGGCCGAGGATCGCGAGCTTGAGTCCGTGGTGGGTCTGCATGCCGGGGTTCCTAGCTGGCCAGCCGAGACAGGTCGGCCACGCGGTTCATGGCCGCATGCAACGTGGCCAGCAACGCCAGGCGGTTGGCGCGCAGCGCGGCGTCCTCGGCATTGACCATCACGCCGTCGAAGAACGCGTCCACCGGCGCGCGCAGCACCGCCAGTTCGCGCAACGACGCGGTGTATTCGCCGTTGTCGAACAGCGAGTCGGCCAGCGGCTTCACGTTGGTCAGCGCGCCGGCCAGCGCCCGCTCGGCGGGCTCCACCAGGCGCGCCCCGTCCACGGCGGCACCGCCCGCGCCATCGGACTTCTTCAGGATGTTGCCGATGCGCTTGTTGGCCGCGGCCAGCGCGGCGCTTTCCGGCAGCGCGGCGAAGGCGCGCACGGCGGCCAGTCGCCGCGGCAGCTCGGCCCAGCGCGGCGGGCGCACGCTGACCACGGCGTCGACTTCCTGGGCGCTGTAGTCGAGGTCGCGCAGGTAGCCCACCAGCCGGTCGTACATGAAGCCCATCACGTCGTCGGTGGACGGCGCCGGCTCGAACGCCGACGCGGCGCTGGCCAGCAGCGCGGGGATCGACAGCGGCAGGTCGCGCTCGACCAGCATGCGGATGACGCCCAGCGCATGGCGGCGCAGGGCGAACGGGTCCTTGTCGCCGGTGGGCTTCTCGCCGGCGCTGAACAGGCCGACCAGGGTTTCCAGCTTGTCGGCCAGCGCCGCGGCCACGCCGGCGTCGTTGCGCGGCAGCGCATCGCCGGCAAAGCGCGGCTTGTAGTGGTCCTCCACCGCGAAGGCGACGGCCTCGGTCTCGCCGTCGTGGCGGGCGTAGTAGCCGCCCATCACGCCCTGCAGCTCGGGGAACTCGCCCACCATGTCGGTGACGAGGTCGGCCTTGGCCAGCCGCGACGCGCGCTCGGCCTGTGCCGCGAGCGCCTCGCCACCGATCTGCAGGCCGATGGCGCGCGCGATGCGGCACACCCGCTGCACGCGCTGTCCCTGCGAGCCGAGCTTGCCGTGATAGACCACCTTGTCCAGCAGCGGCAGGCGCGACTCGAGCGTGCGCTTGCGGTCCTGGTCGAAGAAGAACTTCGCGTCGGCCAGGCGCGGCCGCACCACGCGTTCGTTGCCTTGCACGATGGCGCCCGGGTCGTCCGGGCGGATGTTGCTGACGACGAGGAAGCGGTGCGTCAGGCGGCCCTGGGCGTCGAGCAGCGGGAAGTACTTCTGGTTGGCCTTCATCGTCAGGATGAGGCATTCCGGGGGCACCGCCAGGAACTCGGGCTCGAACTGGCACAGCAGCACGTTGGGCCGCTCGACCAGCGCCGTCACCTCGTCGAGCAGCGCCTCGTCGTCCACCGGCGCCAGCCCGAGCGGCGCGGCCGCATGCTGGAGCTGGCGCACGATGTCGGCGCGGCGGTGGCCGAACGCTGCGATCACCGCGCCCTGCGTCTCGAGCTGCTGGGCGTAGTGGTCGGCGTGCTGCAGCTCGATCGGGTCGAACTGCGCCTCGAAGCGGTGGCCGCGCGTGGCACGGTCGGCCTGCAGTCCGAGCACGGCCACCGGCACCACGTCGGGCCCGTGCAGGGCCACCAGCCCATGCGCCGGACGCACGAAGTCGACGCTGCTCCAGCCGTCGGCCAGCTGGTAGTTCATCACCTTGGGAATCGGCAGGGCCTTGATCGTGTCGTCGAGCGCGGCCTGCAGGCCGGCAGCCAGCAGCGTGCCGCGCACCGAGGTGGTCCAGAACAGGGTCTCGGCCTTGCCGTCCGGGCGACGCTCGAGTTGCGGCACCACGCTGGCATCGGCGCCCACGGCGCCGAGCTTCTTGAGCAGGGCCGGCGTCGGCGCGCCTTGGGCGTCCAGGCCCACGGCCACGGGCATCAGCTTGTGCGAGACCGAGCGGTCCGGCGCCTGCGCCAGCACCGCGCTGATGTGCGCCGCCAGCCGGCGCGGCGTGGCATAGGCCGTGACGGCCGAGTGATCGGTGGCCAGGCCGCGCGCCTTCAGGCCCGCCGCCAGGCCCTGGGCGAACGCGTCGCCGAGCTTCTTCAGCGCCTTGGGCGGCAGCTCCTCGACGAACAGCTCCACGAGCAGGCTGCGTGTGGTGCTCATGTCAGGCCGCCTTCTTCGCCAGCGCGGCGAGCACTTCGTCGGCGCGGTCGCGCTGCGCCATCGGGAACCCGAGGCGGGCGCGGCTTTGCAGGTAGCTCTGCGCCACCGCGCGGGCCAGCACGCGGATGCGGCCGATGTAGGCCGCGCGCTCGGTGACGCTGATCGCGCCGCGGGCGTCGAGCAGGTTGAAGCAGTGGCCGCACTTGAGCAGCTGCTCGTAGGCGGGCAGCGCAAGCTGCTGCTCCATCAGGTGCCGGCTCTGGCGCTCGTGCGCCGCGAACGCCTGGAACAGGAACTCGACGTCGCTGTGCTCGAAGTTGTAGGTGCTCTGCTCGACCTCGTTCTGGTGGTACACGTCGCGGTAGGTCAGGCCGTCGGTCCAGGCCAGGTCGTAGACGTTGTCCACGCCCTGCAGGTACATCGCGAGGCGCTCCAGGCCGTAGGTGATCTCGCCGGTGATCGGCTTGCAGTCGATGCCGCCGACCTGCTGGAAATAGGTGAACTGGGTGACCTCCATGCCGTTGAGCCACACCTCCCAGCCCAGGCCCCAGCAGCCCAGCGTCGGGTTCTCCCAGTCGTCCTCGACGAAGCGCACGTCGTTGCGGCGCAGGTCGAAGCCCAGGGCCTCGAGCGAGCCGAGGTAGAGCTCGAGGATGTCGGCCGGCGCCGGCTTGAGCACCACCTGGTACTGGTAGTAGTGCTGCAGGCGGTTCGGGTTCTCGCCGTAGCGGCCGTCCTTCGGGCGGCGGCTGGGCTGCACGTAGGCGGCCTTCCACGGTTCCGGGCCCAGCGCGCGCAGGAACGTGGCGGTGTGGCTGGTGCCCGCACCCACCTCCATGTCGTAGGGCTGCAGCAGGGCGCAGCCCTGGCGGCCCCAGTAGTCCTGGAGTTTCTGGATGATGTTCTGGAAGGTCAGCATGGAAGACGCGCCTGCGGCGCACCGGGGCGCCGCGTCGAGGGAGTGCCGATTCTACGGAGCGGCCCTGCGGCGCACGGCGGCCGCGACGGCCAGCAGCGCCAGCGCGGCCAGCGCCAGCGGCCACAGCCCGTCCTGCGAGGCCCAGCGCGCGTACGGCGTCAGGCCGTCGCGGCCCTCCACCGTCGCCTGCACCATGCCGCGGGTGAAGGGCGCCAGGCGGGCCGTGACTTCGCCGCGGTGGTCGATCGCGGCGGTGGCGCCGGTGTTGGTGGCGCGCACCATCGGCCGTTGAAGCTCGAGCGTGCGCATGCGGGAGATGTTCAGGTGCTGGTCGTCGGCGATGGTGTCGCCGAACCAGCCGATGTTGCTCAGGTTGGCCAGCAGGGTCGGCGCGCGGGCGGGATCGGCGAAACGGCGCGCCAGTTCCTCGCCGAACAGGTCCTCGTAGCAGATGTTCGGGCCGATGCGCTGGCCGGCCACGTCGAAGGTGCGCGGCACCAGCGGCCCGCGCGCGAAGTCGCCCAGCGGGATCGACATCATCTCCGTGAACCAGCGAAAGCCCGGCGGGATGAACTCGCCGAAAGGCACGAGGTGCTGCTTGTCGTAGCGGTAGAAGGGCGCCGGGCCCCCCGGCGCGAGGCCTGCCGCCGAGTTGGTGTAGCCGGCCTCGAAGCTGCCCAGCGGCAGGCCCACGAGCGCGGCGCGCGGGCCGTCGCGAAACGGCGCCGTCAGGCGCTGCCAGGCCTCGTCACCGAGCTGGTCGGGCAGCAGCGGGATGGCGGTCTCGGGTGCCAGCACCAGCGGCCCGGGCGCGGCGGCCAGCGCGCGCTCGAGCCAGGCCAGGGCCTCGGGCAGCCGCTCGGGCGCGAACTTCTCGTCCTGGGCCACGTTGGTCTGGATCAGCGTGACGTCGATGCGGCCGGCCGGCGCGCTGAAGTCGCGCCCGGCCAGCGGCGCCGCCAGCAGCAGGCCGGCGACCAGCGCGGCTTGCCAGGCGCGCCCCGCCCCGAGGGCCAGGGCCGGCAGCGCGACCAGGCCGGCGGCGACGGCGCCGATGCCGTAGACGCCGACCCAGGGCGCCAGCGCGGCCAGCGGGCCGTCCACCTGGGCATAGCCGCTGGCCGCCCACGGGAAGCCCGTCAGCAAGACGCCGCGCGCCAGTTCGGCCAGCATCCAGCAGGCGGCGAACAGGGCCGCGTCGCCGGCAAGCCGGCCGTTGCGCAGGCGGGCGAAGAGCGCCATGGCGGCGGCCAGGTACAAGGACAGCGCGCCGGACAGCGCCACCACCGCAAGCGCCGCCAAAGGCGCGGGCAGGCCGCCATAGCGATGCATGCTGATGAACAGCCACCACGTGCCTGCCAGCAGCCAGCCGGTGCCGAAGCACCAGCCGAGTGCGGCAGCACGGCGGGGGCCGGCCAGGCCGACGCGCCAGGCCAGCGCGCCTATGCAGGCCAGCGACAGCGGCCACCAGGCCGTGAAAACGCAGGCCAGCGTGGACAGCGCGCCGGCCAGCGCCGCGAAGACGAGCTCGCGCGCCGCCCGAGCGCGCTCAGTCCGCATCGGCCGACAGGTCGCCGAGCTGGGATTCGCCGGGCAGGCGCGCGACGCGGAACCAGCGCACGGCGCCGCCGCGGGTGAGCATCACGGTGAAGCGCAGGCCGCCCAGGTCCACCGCCTCGCCGCGGCGGGGTACGCGGCCGGACTCGTGCGCCACCAGGCCGCCGATGGTGTCGAAGTCGGACTCCGGGAAGCGCGCGCCGAAGGCCTCGTTCACCGAGCTGATCGGCGCGTCGCCGGCCACACGGTGGGTGCCGTCGGCCAGCGTGTAGACGCTGGAGTCGCGGTCGGCCTCGTCGAACTCGTCCTCGATCTCGCCGACGATCTCTTCGAGCACGTCCTCGATGGTGATCAGGCCGGCGGTGTTGCCGAACTCGTCGATCACGATCGCGAGGTGGTTGCGGTTGCTGCGGAAGTCGCGCAGCAGTTCGTTCAGGCGCTTGCTCTCGGGCACGAACACGGCCGGCCGCAGCAGCGTGCGCAGGTTGAGCTCGGGCGCGCGCTGCAGCTTGAGAAGGTCCTTCGCGAGCAGGATGCCGATGACGTTCTCGCGCTTGTCCTCGTAGACGGGAAATCGCGAGTGGCCGGTGTCGATCACCACCGCCAGCAGTTCGTCGTAGGGGGCGTCGATGTCCAGCAGGTCCATCCGCGGCGCGGCCACCATGGCGTCGCCGGCGGTCATGTCGGCCATGCGGATCACGCCCTCGAGCATGGCCCGGCTCTCGGGCTCGATCAGCTCGCGCTGCTCGGCGTCGGCCAGGGCCTCGATCAGTTCGTCGCGGCTGTCGGGGCCAGGCACGACGAACTCCACAAGGCGTTCGAAGAAGCCGCGCTTTCCGGACGGGGGGCGGGTAGGGTGCGGATCGGACACTGCAAGCGTGTCGGTTATCGCGGGGAGGAGAGAATACCCGACCCTTGCCGCCCGGCCGGGTGCCCGCAGCTACGGGGCACGACCCAACCCGAAACGGACCCTTTCCCCATGTCCCAAGGCCTCATCCCCGCCACCATCCTCACCGGCTTCCTGGGCTCGGGCAAGACGACGCTGCTCAAGCGCGTGCTGTCCGAGCAGCACGGCCGCCGCATCGCCGTCATCGAGAACGAATTCGGCGAGGAGAACATCGACAACGACATCCTGGTCGACGATACCGGCAACGAGCAGATCCTGCAGCTGTCCAACGGTTGCGTGTGCTGCACCATCCGCGAGGACCTGCGCAGCACGCTGGCCACGCTGGCCGAAAAGAAGCGCAAGGGCGAACTCGACTTCGACCGCGTCGTGATCGAGACCACCGGGCTGGCCGACCCGGGCCCGGTGGCGCAGACCTTCTTCATGGACGACGCCATTGCCGAGACCTACCTGCTCGACTCGATCCTGACGCTTGTCGACGCCAAGCATGCCGACGGGCAACTCGACACACGCCAGGAGGCGCGCCGCCAGGTTGGTTTCGCCGACCAGATCTTCATCAGCAAGACCGACCTGGTCGACGCGGCTGCCGTGGACGCGCTGGCGCACCGCATCAAGCACATGAACCCTCGGGCGCCGCAGCGGCGCGTGCACTTCGGCGAGGTGCCTATCGCCGAAGTGTTCGACCTGAGGGGTTTCAACCTGAATGCCAAGCTGGAGATCGACCCCGAGTTCCTGGCCGACGGGTCCGATGGCCATGACCACGGGCACGACCACGACCACGACCACGACCACGACCATGGCCACGATCATGAGCACGGTGAACATTGCGACCACCCGCACCACCACCACCACGACGATGACGTCAAGTCGTTCGTGTTCAGGTCCGACAAGGCGTTCAACCCGGCCAAGCTGGAGGACTTCCTGGGCGCCATCGTCCAGGTCTACGGCCCCAAGCTGCTGCGCTACAAGGGCGTGCTGCACATGAAGGGCAGCGATCGCAAGGTGATCTTCCAGGGCGTGCATCAGCTCATGGGCAGCGACCTCGGGCCCAAATGGGCTGCTGGCGAGGCGCGCCAAAGTCGCATGGTCTTCATCGGCATCGACCTGCCGCGTGACATCCTTCTCCAGGGGCTCGATCAGTGCCTCGTCTGAGGTGCGCCGGCCTGCGCCGCGACGTGGCTACAATCCGCGCGCCCTAAATTCCCGCTTTCGTGCGCCGCGTCGACGGCGCGAGCGGGTATAAAGCCGCATCGAGGAGACGCCCGTGAGCAAGCCCCCGGCCAAGAGCGCAGTCCCGTCCAGGAAGACGGCGGGCTCGGCTGCCGCGGCTGCCAAGAAGGCGCCTGTGAAGAAGCCCCCCGCCGCCAAGAAGTCCCCTGCCACCAAGAAGCCGCCGGTCAAAGCCGGCGCTGCCAAGCCAGTCGCCAGGAAGGCGCCGGCAAGGCCCGCCCCGAAGCCCGCTGCCAAGCCGGTCGCCAAAGCGCCCGCCAAGGCAGCTGCCAAGCCCGCAGCCAAGGCCGCACCTCAGAAGACCGCTCCCGCACCTGTGACCAAGACTGCCGCCAAGCCCAAGACTCCTGCCGCCCCCGTCGCTGCTGTCCCGACCCCCAAGCCCGCCACTTCCGCCGTGGCGGCTCCGCCCAGGGAGCCCAAGACTTCTTCGCGCAGTTCGCGCAATGTGGCGGCTTCCATGCCGATGCCGGACCCGGCGCCCGCAAGCCGGTTCGCCGATCGGTTCGCGCCGATGCGCCAGGCGCGTCCGATCGCCGTGGACGCCCCGATCCGGCCGGCCTACAAGGCCGATCCCAAGCTGGTCAACACGTGGAAGACCAAGGCCGGTCGCGACCTGTCGGAGCCCGAGCTGCTGGCCATGCCCGACGGCGAGTACATGAACGAGAAGCAGCTCGACTTCTTCCGTGCCCGCCTGACCGCGCTGAAGGACGACCTGCTGTCCAACGCCGGCGAAACCACCGAGCACCTGCGCGAGGACACCTCCATCGTGCCGGACCCGGCCGACCGCGCGACGATCGAGGAGGAGCACGCGCTGGAGCTGCGCACCCGCGACCGCGAGCGCAAGCTGCTCAAGAAGATCTCCCAGTCGCTGGCGCGCATCGAAGCCGGTGACTATGGCTTCTGCGACGAGACCGGCGAGCCGATCGGCCTGGCCCGTCTGCTCGCGCGGCCGACCGCGACGCTGTCTCTCGAGGCGCAGCAGCGCCGCGAGATGAAGCAGAAGATGTTCGGCGACTGACCCCGGCGGCTGCAGATGTCGGACAACGCACCCAAGGACAGCGAGAGCTTCTTCCGCAAGGTGGTGCGCTTCGTGGCGAACCCTGCCACGGACTGGGCCGACCTGAACTCGCGGCAGCCCGACGGTGCCGAGCTGGACCTTGAGAAGTCCGAGCTCAAGGCGATGATCGAGCGCAAGAAGCGCAACGACTTCGTGCGCAAGCGCGAGTTCGACATGCTGCGCAAGGTGCGCCGCGAGGGTCTGTCGCCGGAACAGCTCGCCGCCCTTGGCGGTTCGTCGCGAATCGACTCCGAGTCGCGCGGCGAGGTCAACGCGCAGCGCCCCCCCGACAGCGGCGTCAAGGCCAAGATCGACGAGATCGAGCAGCAGATGGTGGGCGACGGCTTCACGCAGTCGGGCGCGCGGCGCGGTGGCGACATGGCGCCCACGCAGCGCCAGCCCTTCCGAGACACGGCCACTCGTCCCGCTGTGCTGGCTCGCACCAGCGAGCCGCCGCCGACCGGGCATTCGACCGTGCAGCCCCCGGTGCCGTCCGGCGTGCCGTTGACCCAGAGCGGTCGTGTGCCCTTCCAGGCCACGCCGCAGGCGCCTGGGCTGGGCGGCGCGCCGGCGCCGGCCGCATCAGTCCCAAGCGCGGCCACGGCGCGCGCCGCCGAGGCGCTGTCGGTGTCACTGGGCGGTCTGCACGGCCAGGCCGGCACCGATTTCGCCAGCCCGTTCACGGTCGAGGTCAGCGAGGTCGTGCACGACCCTGAGCTTGACGAGGCCGTGATCGCGTTTGCCAATGCAGACTTCGAGCAGTGCGAGCAGTCACTCACCGCATTGACTCACGGGGGTTCGCGGGCCCAGCATGCCGAGACCTGGCTGGTGCTTTTCGACCTGTACCGCGCCACGGGCCAGCAGCACAAGTTCGAAGGTCTGGCTCTGGAGTACGCCCAGCAGTTCGGCTGGTCGGCGCCGCAATGGCTGTCCCTGCCCAAGCTCGTCGCCGAAGCCGCCCAGGCCGACCGGCCGCACCAGCAACGCGTGGCGGCCGGCGAGATCGGCTGGATCTGCCCCGACACGCTGGATATCGAGGCCGTGTCGCGCTTGCGCTCGGTGACGCTGCAGCTGCCGCTGCCCTGGGTGTTCGATTGGAGCGGCCTGAAGTCGGTCGATCCCGAGGCGGCGACTCACCTGTCCGAACTGTTCCGGCAATGGTCGGGCGAGTCGCTGGACATGCGCTGGCTGTCCGGGGAGCGATTCCTCGCCGTGCTGGCCGACGCGTCGCCCACCGGGGTCAAGGACGCCGACCCGGCTTACTGGGTTCTTCGGCTGGACGCCTTGCGCCTGGCCAACCGACCCGACCAGTTCGACGAGGCTGCGATCGACTATTGCGTTACCTACGAGGTGTCACCGCCGTCGTGGGAGCGTGCGCGCTGTCAGGTGCGAATCGGCGGCTCCGGCCTGTCGACCCAGTCTCCGCCGCTGTCCCAGGTGAGCGACGTGGCGACCACCTTCCTGGAGTCGTCGATCGAGGACCAGCCCGGGGGCAACCACGTGCAGGTGGCCACCGTGGACCTGTCAGGTCAGCTCGTCGGCGACATCGGCACGACGCTGCAGCAGCTCGATGGGCAACTGGGCACCGCATCGATGGTCACGGTGTCGTGCCAGCGCCTGATCCGGGTGGACTTCGTGGCCGCCGGCGACCTGTTGAACTGGGTGCTGTCCAAGCGCAGCGAGAACCGCAGCATCACCTTCGCGGATTCGCACCGGCTCGTGGCGCTGTTCTTCGGCGCGATGGGCATCAACGAGAACGCCAGCGTCCGCGTCCGCAACCTCTGACCCTCGCCGGCCGCCTTGAAGGCGGCGCGATCGGTCCCACCTGCGCGCTCATGGAACCCACCTTCCACGGCACCACCATCCTTTCCGTGCGCCGCGACGGCGTCGTCGCCCTCGGCGGCGACGGCCAGGTGACGCTCGGCCACATCGTCGTCAAGGCCAGCGCGCGCAAGGTGCGCAAGCTGCATCACGACCGTGTGCTCGCCGGTTTCGCCGGTGCCACCGCCGATGCGTTCACGCTGTTCGAGCGCTTCGAGGCCAAGCTCGACAAGCATCAAGGGCACCTGCTGCGCGCCGCTGTCGAGCTGACCAAGGACTGGCGCACCGACCGCGTGCTGCGTCGGCTGGAAGCCATGCTGGCGGTGGCCGACCGCGAGCATTCGCTGATCGTCACCGGCAACGGCGACGTGCTCGAGCCCGAGTACGGCATCGTGGCCATCGGCTCGGGCGGCGCCTATGCCCAGGCCGCGGCGCGCGCCCTGCTGGCGCACAGCCCGCTGGCCGCGCCGGACATCGTCAAGCGATCGCTCGAGATCGCAGGCGACATCTGCATCTACACCAACCAGTCGCACACGATCGAGGTGCTGGACGCGGAGCCGGCGCGATGAGCTCGATGACCCCCAAGGAGATCGTCTCCGAGCTGGACCGCCACATCGTCGGCCAGGCCGACGCCAAGCGCGCCGTGGCGATCGCCTTGCGCAACCGGTGGCGCCGTCAGCAGGTGGACGACCGCCTGCGAGCCGAGATCACGCCGAAGAACATCCTGATGATCGGTCCCACCGGCGTGGGCAAGACCGAGATCGCGCGCCGACTGGCGCGGCTGGCCGACGCGCCCTTCATCAAGGTGGAGGCGACCAAGTTCACCGAGGTCGGGTACGTCGGCAAGGACGTCGACTCCATCGTGCGCGACCTGGTGGACGTGGCGGTGAAGCAGGAGCGCGAGCGCCAGATGCGCACCAAGCGTGCCCAGGCCGAGGACGCCGCCGAGGAGCGTGTCCTCGACGCCCTCGTGCCGCCGCCGCGCACCCCTGCGTTCGGCGAGTCCGCGCCCGCCGTCGACGGCACCGCGCGCCAGGTGATGCGCAAGCGCCTGCGCGAAGGCACGCTCGACGACAAGGTGATTGATATCGAGCTGGACGCCCCGCGCCCGTCGCTGGAGGTGATGGGGCCGCAGGGCATGGAAGAGATGGCCGAGCAGCTCAAGGGCCTGTTCGCCCAGGTCGGCGGCGGGCGCCGCAAGTCGCGCCGCCTGCCCATTGCCGAGGCGATGAAGCTGCTCGTGGACGAGGAGGCTGCCCGGCTCGTCAACGAGGACGAGATCCGCACCGCGGCGCTGGCCCACGCCGAGGGCAACGGCATCGTCTTCATCGACGAGATCGACAAGGTGGCTTCGCGCTCCGACGTGGGCGGCGCCGACGTGAGCCGCCAGGGCGTGCAGCGCGACCTGCTGCCGCTGGTGGAAGGCACCACCGTCAGCACCAAGTACGGGCCGGTCAAGACGGACCACATCCTGTTCATCGCGTCGGGCGCGTTCCATCTGGCCAAGCCGAGCGACCTGATCCCCGAGCTGCAGGGGCGGCTGCCGATCCGTGTCGAGCTGGCACCACTGACGGTCGACGATTTCGAGGCCATCCTCACCAGCACGCAGGCCAGCCTGGTCAAGCAGTACCAGGCCCTGCTGGCCACCGAAGGGGTCACGCTGGAACTTACGCCCGACGCCGTGCGCCG
>WBZX01001359.1_pt1 | contig 18604 bp, 17 predicted proteins | sample 5204211 | NCBI WGS metagenome assembly WBZX01 (sample SAMN12344362, study PRJNA552823) | activated sludge metagenome | biome: Activated sludge suspended growth; feature: Nitrification reactor; material: Wastewater; isolation source: activated sludge from nitrification reactor of wastewater... | reverse complement strand
CGACCCACCGCCGCCAGTCGCCGAGTCGCGGCGCTCGCCGTGGATGATCGAGGTCGTGGCCGGCATCATCGAGCGCACCGACGTCGGCGAGCACGGCGTGCGGGCGCGGGCCGCCGCGGAGGTCGACGAAGAGGCCGGCTTCACGGTCGCGCCGCATGCGTTCGAGTTCCTCGGCGCGGGTACGTTCCCAACGCCCGGCTCGATGCCCGAGATGTTCTGGTTGCTGGCCGCCGAGCTGCCCGCGGACGCCGTCGCCCGCGAGCCGGGTGGCGACGGCAGTCCGATGGAGCACGGCGCCCGCACGCACTGGCGCGAACTCGACGCCGCGATCGCAGCGTGTGTGGCGGGCGAGATCCGCGACGCGAAGACCGAGCTCGTGCTGCGACGGCTCCGCGATCGGCTGGCGGCGCCTTGATGCTGCGGCCGCGCGTCAGAGCGCGATCGGGGCTGGTGCGCCGGTGATCTGCACGTCCATGTAGTAGACGTCGCCGGGCTGGCCGGTGAAGAACATGACGTGCTCGAGCTCGCCGCCGCCGGTCGCGAACACGCCGTTGGCGAGCTCGGTGGGGATGCCCGCGGCGAGCTCTTCGACCTGGATGAGATCGCCGCCGTCGGTCATGAAGACGCGGTCGATCCGGCTCGTGCCGCTCGGACCATCGACGCCGCCCTGGTCGACGACGTAGAGGTTGCCGCAGACGTCCAGCGTGATGCCGTCGGAGAAGCCGGTGAGATCGGCGACCATGGTCGGCTGCCCGATCGGCATGCCGCTGCCGCTGATCGAGATGCGCCACAGCTGGCTCTGGTCGTAGCGCACGAAGAACGCCATCCCGCGCAGCTCGTCGTAGATGACGCCGTCGGCGGTCGGCAGGTTCGCGATCAGCGTGTTGCCCTCGGTCGCGAGGTCGTAGCGGCGGATGTTGCCGCTGCTGAACTCCGAGTACCAGATCGCGCCGTCGGCGTCGGCGTAGACCGCGTTGGGGATGAACGGCACCATGAGGATGCGGTCGTGGCTGCCATCGGGGTGCAGCAGATCGATCGCGCGGTCGGCCAGCTGCAGCATCGCGATGTCACCCATCGAGGTGTAGCGGATGCCGAGGGTGCTGGTCGACGCAAAGTCGGGCGTCACCGTCACGTCGGTGCGCGTGATGCCGATCGAGGCGAAGTCGCCGGGGTCGGCGTCCGGCACCTCGTCGCCGATGGTGAGGCCAGTGACATCGATGCGGACCAGCCCGTTGACATTGCGGCCGATGAAGCCGCCGTTGCCATCGGGCGCCATGTCCTCGGCGCCCAGCGGTCCGCCCATCGAGGTGAGGCCACCCGGCCACGGCTCGAACCACTGACCCGCGTGATAGACATCGAACGGCCCCATCGCGAGCGAGTCGCACTCCGGTGGGTAGTCGATCGGATCGACGGTCGTCGCCGCGGTCGGATCGGTCTCCATGCCGGTGTCGGGATCGACCGTGGGCATGCCCATGGTCGTGGTCAGCGTGGTCGCGGCGGTCGCATCGGTGTCGGTGACGTCGCCGGTGCTGCCGGTGTCGGCGATGGAGTCGTTGGTGTTGCCGAACAGGCCGTCGAGCAGGGTGTAGAAGGGTTGGATGTCGCGGCCCGCACAGCGCACCTGCCGTGCGGGGTGCTCGATGCGGCAGTCCTCGAGCGCACGCCACTCGCCCTTGCCCATCGCAAAATCGTCGGCCGAGATGTAGCCGATGTTGGTCTCGCTGGTGTTGCTCGGCAGCGCGAAGCGATAGCTGACCGAGGTGCCATACGCGAGCGGCATGGTCGGTCGCACGCGGTAGGCCTGACCGTAGGACTCCGGCGGTTGCGCGCCCGCCGGTGGGCCGACGCAGAACTCGACGTCGGCATCGAGTGACTCGGGCTGGATCGCGATGCTCAGCACGCTGTCGGCGGACTGCAGCAGTCCGCCGGCGCGGCCGATGGTCGTGCAGGTTTCGTCGAGCTGCCCACAGCCCGTCGCCGTCGCGGCCAGCACCGCGAAGGTCACAAACGACCGCCGGGGCGACGCCGCACCGGACCCCATCGAACATGCCATGGCTCGCAAGCCTAGCAGCCCGTGGCGAACGCCAGCAACGCGAGAACTCCGCCCGCGTCGCGAATCGCGAGCGACGCTCGCCCGCGGTGTGCCGCACGGGCTGCCGCCCCGTGGGATGGAGCGAACCCGCGATCGAGCGCGGGTCGCTGGTGGCGCCGGCCTAGCCGCGTGGTCGCGCGCACGCCCGGAGGTCGTGCTAGCTTGCGGTACGTGAGCGTTGCAGGAGTGGTCCGGAATCGGCGGCGGGCTCGCGGCTGGGTCGCGTTGTCGCTGTTGCTGGCCTGCGGCGAGGACTCGAAGGTCGCGATCGGTCCCGCCGGCGGTCTGGTGTCGTCCGACGACGAGACGCTGACCATCGTGATCTGGCCCGGCGCCATCGGCAGCTACATGGACTTCGAGATCACGCCGAGCACCATGCCGCCCGACTCGTTCGGTCGCGCGTACCTGGTGCGGCCCAACGTCGAACTCGACGTCGATGCCGAGATCATCTACCGCGGCGAGCTCCCGACCAACCTCGCATCGGCGCGCATCGGTGCGATCACGCAGGACGAGTACAGCCAGGGCAACGCCGACTGGAAGCCGATTCCCGCCGAGCCCGGGGCCGTCGACGACAAGGAGGGCACCGTGCGTGCCCACGACGACGAACTCGCGCTCTACTACACGCTGCTGGGCGACGGCGTGGACACCGTCGCCGACACCGGCGATCCGAGCACGGATCCCAGCGGCGACCCCACCGGTGACACCTCCGACAGCGCGGCCGAGTCCGATCCCACCGGTCCGCCGGTGTCCTATGCCAACGACATCCAGCCGATCTGGGACGCCAGCTGCGCGAACATGGCGACCTGCCACCTGCAGCCGGGTCCGGCACAGGGGCTCGATCTCTCGGGCAATTCCTACGACGCGATCGTCGACGTGCCATCGGTGCAGACCGGGCAGCCGCTCATCGATCCCGACAACCCGGATGGCAGCTACATCCTGCTGAAGATCGAGGGCGACTCGTCGATCCTCGGCGGGCCGATGCCGTCGATCGGGACCCCGCTGACGGCCGATCAGGTCGACACGATCCGCAATTGGATCGCCCAAGGCGCGCCGGCCTGAAGCGGCGGGCGCCGGGACGAACGAGCGGGACCCCTCGCGGGGTCGCGCGCCTAACCCGAGATGCTGATCCCGCTGCCGTCGCAGGTCCAGGCGTAGCTGTTGCCGAGCACCAGCGCGCCGAGGTGGTTGCAGAGCTCGCCCATGGTCGTGCCGGGCACCACCAGGGTCGGCGTCGACGACTGATCGCGGCTGGGTACGCCCGCGAGCAGGAACTGCGGGGTGTTGAACAGCACGCCGGCGTAGCGGCGCACGGCCGCGTCGGCGACCTCGCGGGCGACGGGCGCGAGCGGTGAGTCGAGCGGCGCGCCCATCACGGCCTCGATGGCCGCGATCTCGCCCGAGTCGCTGATCTCCGACTCGGTGATGATGCGGTCCTTCACCGCCTCGGCGACGTCGAGGAGGGTCGCTTCGGGGCTCGCGTATGCGACGTCGAGCAGCTGGCTGATCCAGTCGACGTCGGCACATGCGCCGCCCAGCGGGCCGGTGCAGTCGCCCCCGAACTCGATGCGCAAGCCCTGGCCGGTCTCCTGCTCCCAGTGCAGCAGGCCGGTGAAGTCGACGCCGTTGAAGCCGCTCTCGCTGTCGTTCAAGAACACGCCGACGTCGCGCAGGAAGTCGATCTGCATCGGCTCCTCGCTGCACGGCGGGAACTCGCCGGTACCGCAGTTGTTGCCCGGCAGCTGGTTCTCGCCGGGGTAGTCGCCGAAGCGCTGCGCGCGGTCCCACCACATCGCCTGCGACAGCGAGTCGAGCAGCACCATCGCCGAGAAGCGGTGCAGCGAGTCGCCGACGCCGTTGCCACGTGCGGTCGGATCGCTCGAGCTCTTGGTGAAGGGGTCGAACAGCGCCGGCATGTGGTAGGCCGTCGAGGCGCCGCAGGCATCGGGCGGATTCTGGTTGAAGTAGGGGTTGGTCGCGAGCGTCGCCAGCAGGTGACGCAGGCTGTAGCGGTTCTCCGCGAAGGCCTGCGCCAGCGCCAGCATGGTGTCGTGCTGGGCCTCGTTGCGCGGGAAGTTGTTGGCGACGGTGAGCGGGTAACCCATCGCCTCCTTCCACACGCGATTGGCGATGTTGGCCGAGAAGATCCACGCGAACGCGACGTTGACGTCGGTCACCGTGCCGTCGGGCTCGGTCTGCAGGCCGCCGTCGTACAGCGCCTCGAAGCCCATGCGCATGCGGTCATCGAGCTGCGTGATGGTCGAGCCCAGCTCGTACTCGCCGACCATGTAGGCCTCGTCGGGCGTGAGCAGGTAGTCGGCGTCGGCGTTGAAGTTGAAGAGGCCGCAGCTCGCGTCCATGCCCCACGCGGTCTGGCTCCCGGGCGGCGCGCCCTCGGGCGCCAACCACGGCGTGCTCGAGAAGCCGTAGCGACGGAAGATGGCATGGGCCCGCGGCGCGTTGGGCAGCGCAGCGTCGGGGCCATAGACCGCGAGCTCGACGTTGCCCGGCAGCGGCCAGTGGCGATCGAACGCCGGGTCGGCGTTGTCGGTCACCGACATCTCGGTGCGGTGGCAGTCCATGCACTCGGTGAAACGACCGAGGTACGACGACTCGAAGATCTTGCCGTAGTTGGCGATGTTGATCGCCTCGAGCTCGGCCTGCGTCACGTTGCCGGCGACCACCGGAGCCGATTGCCGCGCGTACATGTCCGCGCGGTAGGCCGGCGAGATGTCGTCGAGCAGCAGCGAGCTGTAGACCACGTCGCCGAGGCGGAACGACTGCCCGAAGCTGGCCGAGGCCGGGTTGTCGCGGATGTGCTCGGCGACGTCGGTGCCGCCGGCCGCGTTGGTGAAGGTGTCGTAGCAATCCTCGTTGCGGCGGTCGGAGTTCACGTTGACGCGCAGCTGGTCGTAGATCCACTGCTTCCAGCGATCGAGGTAGTGATCGCCGCTGGCGAGCCCGAGCGCGACGGTGTAGCGGCCGTCGACGCCGAGCGCGTCGAGCTGCTCGACCATCTGCGCGATGACCCGTGCCTCGCGGATGCCCTCGACGCGGCGGCCCTGGATGAGCGGCACCACGCGCTTGGCCCAGGCTTCATCGCCGGCGTCGCACAGCTCGGCGTCGCCGTCGGGCCCCGGGGGCTCGCCACCACCGTCGTCGGCGGAGGTCATCCACACGCCGGGTCCGCTGTCGTCGACCGACGAGTCCGTGAAGCCCGAGGCCGAGGCCTCGGCGTTGGCGTCGTCGTTGCGGCAGCCGCTGCTCGCCAGCGCCGGCATGAGCGCGAGCGCCATCAGGGCCTGCCCACGCGTGCGTAGGGTCGTCGTGATCGTGGTGTTCATGCCAACCCCAGGTAGACGTCGCGGACGCGAGTGGCGGCTTCGACCTCGTCTTGCACGCCGCCGCGGACGTCACCGACCGCGAACGACTGCGAGGAGAAGGGATAGATGCCGAGGGTCTGCAGCACCATCATGCGGTTCTCGGCTGGCGTGACGTAGTCCATCGCGTAGCCGTTCTCGGCGCCACCCGGGTCGTAGTTGATCGCGCCGTAGCAGCCCGAGCTCTGCACCGGGCCGCCGATGAAGATGGTGATGTAGCCCCACGGCCAGTGGTTGGTGCCGGTCTCGCCGCCGGCGAGCTGGCGCTCGGGCGTGCGGCCGAACTCGGTGTTGATGACGACCATCGTGGTGTCGAGGTCGATCAGGCCCGGCGCGGGGCCGTTGGTCGAGATGATCTCGGTCAGCGCGCGTAGGGTGTGGGGGATGTTCTGCGCCGCTTGCACGGTGTGCAGCGTGTGGCTGTCGTGGCCGCCGTTGGGGTGCGGGTTGATGCCGGTGTCGATCCACAGCACGTAGCGGGCCTGATCGGTCTCGCGCGTGAGCAGGTTGGCGGCCAGCCGCGCCTGCATGCGTGGCATGTCTTCCGGACGCTGGTTGCCACCGCCACACTCGGCGGCGCCGGGCGGCGCGATGGGGTTGAACTGATCGGCGGATAGCACCGCCTGCAGCTCGGGGGCGTGGCGCCGCGCGAAGTCGGAGTACTCGTAGTTGCCGCGCTCGAGCGATCGCGCCGGCGCGCCGAGGCCGTCGACGCGGAAGCGGGCCTCGTACTGCTGACGGTAGTAGGTGATCGCGGTGTCGAACGCGGTGCGGTCGTACGGCCCCGTGCGCGCCAGCAGGTTCGACAGCAGCGAGTTCGCGGCGACCGTCACGCCCAGCGGCCGCGCCGAGCCGGGGTGGAATCCGACCGCCGACGCCGACAGCGAGTTGAAGGTCGAGAAGCCGGTGCCGGGGTAGAGCACATAGGAGTACGGCGTCGCCCGCAGGCCGCCGCCGGCCTCGGGGTTCTCGCTGAAGTAGCGCTGGATCGAGGTGCCGACCCCGGCGAGTCGCGGCTGGCCGAGGCGGTCGCCGGTGAACGACAGCGGGTTCGCGCCCTCGTGGGCGACGTTGTCGTGGCGCTGCACGACGATGCGCATGCGCGCGAGGATGTCGGGGCGATCGCGCAGCGGATACGCCCACGGACCCAGGTTGAGCGCGACGCCGTTGCCGTCGTTGATGCCCAGCGGCGACCACAGCTCACCGGCGAAGCCGCAGGTCGCGAAGCGAGCGTCGCGATCGAGCTGATCGCCGAAGTTGCCGGCCTCCGGGGAGAACTGGTGGACGTAGGTGAACTCGGACGCGCCCCACTCGGGCACCGTGTAGAAGGTGTCCCAAGGGCTCATGCCACCGTTCATGTGCAGCTCGAGCACGTTGGTGGCCATGCGATCCGCGGGCAGGATCGCGTCCATCTTCTCGCTCGGCCACGCGCCCCAGCCCGACGCACGCGCGCCGCGGGGGTACTTGAGGATGCCGAACACGCCTGCGCCCGCGGCCGCACCCACGGTGGCGGTCGTACGCAGGAAGGATCGTCGTCGCATCTTGCTGGGCATGTCGAACCTTGGGTTGCTCGCGCTGGGCGTGACGGGGGTCAGCCCGACGCGATGAGGTCGAAGTAGCCGCGCCGTTCGAAGCGGGTCACGACCTTGACGCCGCCGGCGGGGAAGGGGATGCGCTCGATGTGCTCGCGCGCAACGCTGATGGTGATGGGCCCGGGGCTCAGTACCGCGAGGGCATCGGTGGGGATCTGGTACTCGCCGTCGTCCTGCGCGCGGATCGTGAACATGCGCCCGAGGTCGTCCCACACGCGGATGATCAGGCGATCGCGCGCGGTGCCATCGCCCTCCCAGGCGATCGTGAGCGCGCTGCCCTGCATCACCGGGTCGTTGTAGCCGCTGAAGTCGGGCTCGACGACGTCGAAGTCCTTGGGGGTCTCGACCGCACCCAGGAACTGCTGGGTCTCGAACAGCTCGCCGCCGTACATCACGATGTCGTAATCGGCACCGGGCACGAACTGCTCGGCCCGCGGGGCGCACTCCTCGGGGGAGGTCGCCGAGCCGGTCGCGGCGTACACGGGATAGATGTCGAGCACCATGCCGACTTCGAGCAGGCACGCGAGCGCATCCACCTCGCCGGTGTGCAGCCGGAACGCGGTGCCGGCCTGCAGCCAGCCGTCGACGTCGCCCCAGTCGTAGCCGGCGGGCACGTCGTTGTGCTCGAGCTCGTCGTCGCCCTCGGGCGGCAGCGGGTAGGCGGTCTGGAACGCGAATGCCGCGTGGAAGTCGTCGACCTGTTCGACCTTCTCCTCGTCGTCGAACCAGGCGCCCGCCATGCCGACCTGATCGATGGCGGTGAGCGAGTCCGCGGCGTACATCGTGAACGTCAGGATCCCGCGCAGCTCACCGTCGCCCCAGGTCTCGACGCCGTCGTCACCACCATCGTCCATCGAGTCGCTGACGAAGCCGGAGTCGCCGTCTGCGACGCCGTCGCCGTCGTGCTTGCAGCCGGCGAGCACGAGCCCGCACGCGACCAGCTCGCGCATGTAGAGAAAGGAAGCTCGCACGATCGTCTGCACCACGCCCGCCAACGCGAGGAAAACAGCATCCCACGCCCTACGCAAGGGCGCGAGGGGGCGCGCCACGAGCGAACTCGCGGCGCAAACCTCCCGCCCCGGCGTCGACGGTTTTGCGCGTGCGCAGTTGCGGCTTTGGTCGCTCGACTAGAGTTGTGCCAGCTCACCGGCGGCGATCATCGCGTCGTACTCGTCGCCCCCGGGAAACCACCAGTTGTGGCCACTGGCGTCGAGACCGGTGCGCAAGAGTACCGCAGCCGTCGACAGCCCCAGGATCGTCGCGCGGATCTGCTCGGGGGTGTGCTCGCTGTTGGGGGCCGTGCAGAGCCCGCACAGGGCATCGCCGGGGTTCTGGAAATCGCAGTGATCGGCCTCGAAGATCCGCACGGTGGTCGCGTCGGCGACGGCGCCGAACACGGGCACGCCGTTGGCGCTGCTGTTGCACATCGCGGCCTCGCCGACGATGTCGTGTGCGGGTGCTGCGACCGCGGCCGCCGCCGCCGCGCCGAGCCCACCGGCGTCGACCATGTCGAGGCCGAGCAACGCGACGGCCGTGGGATCCTGGGCCGCCGCGAGCACCGCCGCAAGCCCGCCGGCGGAGTAGCCGGCGTAGAGCACGGGGCCATCACCGACCGCCTGCGCGAGCGCGAAGACGTCGTCTCCGTTCTGCGCGTGATCGCTGTCGATGATCGTCGCGTGACAGAGATCCGGCGTCACCACGCGCACGCCCCAGCTGGCCCAGTGCGTGGCCCAGCCCGCCATCGAGCCGCGGTTGCCCTGGAAGCCGTGGGCGAGCACGGCGGTCGGCGGCGAAGCGACGCCCGTGGGCGTGAACACGTCGTAGTCCATCGCGCATCCCGGTAGCGACAGCGAGCCGGGCGTGGTGTCGACCGTGAACGGACCCGGCTCGCGGAAGTCCGGGCCCGGTGCGATCGCGCCGGTGCTGCTGCCGTCGTCGCTGCTGCCCTCGAGCGCACCGCTGCTGCCGACCCCACCGCTGCTGCCGGTCGCGTCGGCGACGGTGACCGAGCCCGCGTCGCTGCCATCGCCGGCCGTCGTGCCGCTCGACGTGCTCGGCGAGCCTGAGCTGCCGCTGGTTTCGGTCTGGGTGCCGGCCTGGGTGGTGGTGCTCTCGCCGTCGCCGCACGCCCACGAAGGGGTCAGCAACGCAACGAAGGTGGAGACTCGGATCGTGGCGGGGATCATGGCGTGGGCTCGTTCGGGTTCGGGGTCATCGCGCGCAGGGTCGGCAGCAACAGCTTGCGGCGCAGCAGCACCACCAGCCGCTCGCTGAGGGTGGTCGCGATCTCGGTGAGCGGCGCGAGCTCGCCGTCGGCGAGCGGCACGACGCCGGCGCGGAACATCTGCAGCTCGACGCGGACCAGCGTGCGCAGGGCCTCGACGTAGTCGCGCAGGATCGCAGGCGGCAACATCTTGGCCGTGAGACCGGCGCGACGCGCCTGCCCGAGCAGTCGCAGCAGCGCGACGTCGTCGCCGACGTAGCGCTCTTGGCCGTCGACCGACTGCGGTGACACCAGCCCGAGTCCCCGCAGCAACGCCAGCTCCTCGTCGCGCACGCCGGCGGCGTGCAGCTGCTCGAGCGTGAGCAGCTCCCGCGGTGCGAGCTCGTCGAGCACGCGCGCGATGGTGGCTTCGAGCGCGACGTCGCCGGGGAGCTCGCCATCGGCGACGCGATCGAGCACCTGCCGGATCACCGGCAGCGGCAGGTGCAGCGTGACCTGCAGGCGCTTGATCGCCTTCACGCGCGGCACCAGGGCCGCGTCGTAGTAGGCCATGTTGCGGCTGGTCCGCAGCGGCTCCGGCAGCAGTCGTTCGCGGACGTAGTGCTTGATCGTCGGGATCGGCACGCCGCTGCGGGCCGCGAAGGCCGACATCTTCAGGAGCTCGGGCGCGCCGGTGGTTTCCATAGTAGGAAGTTCCACTTCCTACTTTTGTTGCGCGCGGGTCGTCAAGCCGCCGGCGAGCGGCTCGGGATCACAGCGGAATTCGGGCCACGGCCGCGGCCGCGGCGGGGCGATCAGCGAGGCCGGGTGGCCATCGCGCCGCTGCGGCGCGGGTCCTCGATCTCGCTGGTCTCCTCGCGGTACGGCCGGAAGCCCGCGTGCTGGTAGGCCAGCAGCGCGCGCGGATGATCCAGCGAGCAGGTGTGCACCCACAGCCGGGTGGGTTCGGGCTCGCGGGACCACGCGCGCTCCACCGCCGCATCGATGAGGTAGAGCCCGAGGCCCTGACCGATGAACTCGGGTACCAGGCCGCAGTACGCCAGCTCGACCTCGGTGCCGTGTCGTGCGTCGAGCTCGAGGAAGCCGGCGGGCACGCCGTTGACGTACAACACGCGGATGTCGACGCGTTCGTCGTGGATGATGGCGGTGAGCGCATCGTCCTGCATCACGCGGCGCTCGAACCACAGCCACGCCTCGCCCACGGTCTCGTAGAGGTAGCGATAGAAGTGCAGCGGCGGCCGCTCGGCCCGCAGCAGTGCCAGCTTGCGCTCACCGACGGGCGGCAGGCGTGCCTTGCGAGGGCGCGCGTGCATCTCGAGGTACGTGGTCGTGACCTCGAGCGTTCCAACCACCGGCGGCGTCATGGGCCGGGACTCTAACATGCCGGATCAGGTCTTCGTGCGCGACGGCGCGGCCGCGGCCAAGGTGATCGCGCGCTGCAGCACCGCATGGCCCTGGCCGGCGGGGGGCAGCGCGGCGAGGGCCTCGGCGACGCCCAGCGGCCCATTGGCGGCCGACGTGGTGCCGCGGCGCTGCACCGCCAGCGCGAGCAGCCAGTCGGCACGCGGGCCGACGCAGGACTCGATGGCTTCGATCGTCAGCGCCAGCAGCAGCTCGAGCCCTGCGACCCGATTGCCGAGCCTGGCGATCTCGGCCCGCTCGAGCTCGCTGCGCGAGTCCGCTGCGCTCACGCGCTCCCGCAGTCCGGCGAGCTCGCTGCGATCGCGGGCGAGCTCGCGCTCGAGCCCCGCGATGCGCTGCAGCAGGCGCGTGGCTTCCGTGCGCTGCTGTTCGCCCTCGGCGACCATGCGCTCGCGGCCGGCCGCGAGCTTGTCGCGATCGGCGGTGACGCGCTTGAGCTCTGCCGCGATCGCGTCGCGCTCGCTTGCCGCACGCTCGGCCCTGGCCGTCGCAGCGTCGCGCTCGCCCGTCAGGCGTTCGCCGGTCGCGGTCAGGTCTTGCTGCAGCTTGCGCAGCTGGGCCTCGGCGGTGGCGCGGGCCTCGTCGAGGGTGTGCAGGCGGTGCTCGGCGCTCTGTCGATCGCGCTCGCGCATCGCCGCGCGCTTGGCCTCGTGCTCGAGACGCGTGCGCAGCTCCTCCGCGTGCACGGTCACGGCGCGCAGCTCCTGCTGGGCCTGACTCCGCTCGGTCCGCAGCTGCTCGCGCGCGCCCTCGAGGGTCTGCATGACCCGGCCGAGCTCGCCTTCGACGTGCACACGGTGTGAACGCTCCTGCTCGACCTGCTCCGAGAGGATCGCGTTGCTGTCACGCAGCGACACCAGCTCGGCCTCGATCGCCGCCAGGGCTTGCGCGTCACCGCTGCCGATCAGGCGGGCGAACCACCCGCGCTTGTTGGCAATCGTCGCCTCTTCGCTCACGGCGTGCCTCCGCCGTTCCGGGCATCGTGGACGCGACGACGCAGCGTCGCCAGCAGGCTCCCCGGCACGGTCTGCGAGTCGGGACTCGCGATTGCAGCGTGCACGCAGCCGTCGGGCGCCGCGACCAGGGCCAGGGGGCCGCGATCGAAGGCCAGCACCGCCGCGTCGAGCGGTCCGAGCCCGTGCAGCTGGCCCAAGTGCGCGAGCGCGGCGGCGATGATGCGCAGCGATGCGACCGTCTCGGACTCGCCATCGACGAGCGTGGGCCCACCCTCGAAGCGATACTCGGTGGGGGACAGTGAGGTGGGGTCGGTCGTGTTCGACATGGTGAGCTCCCTGTTGAGCATCGCGCTTAGCCCTCGGCGCTGGGCTCGCGCCGCGCCGCGGGTGCGACGATCGATTCTTCGACGCCCGGTTGGTCGGGATGGGTGTCCTCGCGGACGATGGCCGCCAACGCGCGCGCCATCGCGTCGCGCAGCGGACGACCGCGCACCTGCTGCCGCAGCGCGCGGTCGAGCTCGACGTCACGGCCCAGTAGATCCATCGCCCGTGGGCTGCCGCCGTCGTTGGCGTCGGCCTCGATGGCTGCGATGCACTCGCGCAGCAACCTGACGTCGAGGCTCGCCAGCTCGGGGCGCTTGTTGACGCCCATGATCAGCTCGACCATGTTCGCGAGGTCGCGCCATAGTCGGATGCCGCCGATGGTATCGCCCGCACCGGCCCGCAGCCAGGTGAGGATGCGGTCGTGGAAGGTGCGGATGATGCGTCGGTCGCCCACGCGCAGCGCGGGGTAGATCGGATCGCCGACCAGCTTCACGATCGCGGTGCCGGCCAGGCGCAGGCGCGCGAGGATCTCCGCTTCGCGCGGTGGCCGGCCGACCGCGACCGCGTCGCCGAATACGACGTAGGCGTTGCGGATGCGCACCGCCTCGAGCACCGCGCGCGAGCGCGGATCGTCGGACGATGACAGGCCGAGCGCGCGCTCGATCGCGGTCAGCGTGCGCTCGATCTCCCGCGCGATGCCATCGGCGCCCGCCAGCACCTGCCAGCGGTCGTCGGGCATTGCGGCCTGGAGGGCGGTGAGGCGCGCTCGCAGGGCGAAGCCCGCGACGAAGGCGATCGCGGCGGTGTCGGGCACATGGGCCGGCTCGACGTGCGTGCCACGCTCGGGCGCGAACTCCCAGTCGAACTCGTCGGTATCGATCGCAGCCGAGGCGGCCGCGTCGGCATGGGTTCGCAGCAGCGCGAGTGCCCGCGCCGCGCAATCGGCTGCGAGCTGCATCGACTGCCGGCGACAGGCGGGATCCTCGAGGCGTTCCTCGTCGAGGTTCCGCGCCCACGCGATCTCCTGCGCGAGCTCCCGCAGGCCTACGAGGAACGCGAGTGCGTCCCCCGAGACCTTCGGTGCCGGTCGAGCGTCGGCGTCGTGGATGCGGACCACGTGCCTCGCCGTTCTAGACTGCCGCCTCGATGGTCGGCAGCGCCATGCGGCTCTTCGAGAGCACCATGCCGACGTTGGCCGAGCCGCGGCACACGAACACGACCGCGTGACCGGTGTGCTTCTTGCCGCGCAGGAACACGTGCAGGAGGTTGTCGCTGAACACGACGATCTCGTTGAAGTAGTGGTGGTCGTCCTGCGCGACGCCGCGGGACTTCTTGAACATCTTCTCGATGGCCGTGATGTTCGGACCCTGGAAGAGATCGGCGGTGGCGGCCGAGACCAGGTCGAGCACCTCGGCAGGGTGGGAGTCGACGGTCTTCACGGATAGCAGCATGCCCGTCTGCATGTCGACGTAGCCGACGGCGACGCACTCGGGGACTTGGGACTGGGCTGCGATGACGGCTCGATCGAGGGACATGGGTGGGGTGTTCCTTGCTATGCGGTGGTGGTGTGGAGGGGGCGTGGCCCCGCGGGTTGAAATGCTTCCAGGAAGTCGAGCTGAGCGATGGACTGCACGAAGCCCGGTTCGACGCGACGGATGGTCGTCAGCGCCTCGGCGGGCGAGAGCTGCTGGGCCCACTGCAGGTAGGCGGCGAGTGCCGTGCCGGTGCGGCCGAGGCCGCCGCGGCAGTGGATCGCGACCGGCTCCGCCATCGCCAGCGCACCGTCGATGAAGCGACACAGCGCGATCATCTCGGCGCGCGTGGGCACGTCCATGTCGGCGATCGCGAGCCGGTGGCCGTGGATGCCGTACTGCGCCTTGAGGCGCGGTTCGATGGGGTCGGTCTCCTCGAGGCAGACCAGATGCTGGATTCCGGCGGCTTGCAGGCTCGCGAGGTCGTCGTCGAGATCACCGACCAGGCCCGGCCGCGAGCAGCCCGCGAGCGCGCCGGGGATGATCCACGCCAGCTCGCGATGGCCGCGAGTGGTCACGCCGCTGGGGGTCGCGGATGGCGGCGTCGTGTCGGCGTCGGCGACCTCGGGCACGGGCTCGGCGGTCGCCAGCGCGAAGCTGGTCGGACAGCTGCCGGTGCGCACGTAGCAGCGGCCGAGCTCGGTGGTCGGGGCTGCGAAGAACGACGTCGCCTCACCCGACTCGATCAGTCGACGGTCGGCGAGCAGCGCCACGTCACCGCCCAGCGCCAGCGCATCGCGACGATTGTGGGTCACGTAGAGCACAGACCGATCGCCGCGCAGGTGACGGATCGATTGCAGCAGCTGTGCGCGGCTGAAGCCGTCGAGACCGGCGGTCGGCTCGTCGAGACAGATCAGCTGGGCATCACCTTCGAGCGCCGCGCGCACGCGCGCGAGATGGGTGCGCGTCGCTTCGTCGTCGGGGGTCGCAGCGCGCGGACGAACGCGTTGGGGCACGAACGCCGTCGGCACGCCGACCTCGAGGCTGCCCCAATGCGTGACCGCGGGCAGCTCGGCGCCGGCGTTGGCGACCAGGCGCAACAACAGCGACTTGCCGGATCCGGCGGGACCGATCAGCCCCAGTGCGGAGCCGGCGTGGAGCGCGAGGTCGATCGCGCTGAGCACCGTACGACCCTGTACGGCGCAGCCAAACCGAGTCAACGCAACCACCGCCATGGACGAATCATGTAGCGGGTGGAGCTGGCGGAGCGCAACCGCCGAGTGGGTCCCGATCAGGCACCGACGCTTCTTGCCCCGGCCTGCGCAGCTTGCCAGTGACGCGCGGCCTGGGCGAGGGAGTGCAGCACCATCGAGACCTCGGCATCGCGGGCCGAGGCGGACGCGATGAGGGCCGCGGTGACGTTGCTGGTCAAGAACACCCGGAGGCCCACGGCAACGCCGCTCCCGTGCAGTACGGCTTCGATCTCGCGGTCTGCACCGCGAGGGCTCGCCGCGCTCACGATCGCGTGTGCGTCGCGCAGCACCGCCCGTTGGATCGCGCTGCCGTCGAGACCTTCGGCGTGACTCTCGGCCAGGCAGCCACCATCGCGCAGATCGACGAAGCCGACCCACAACGGGGCCTCACGCGTCTCGCGAGCACGTTCGCACGCATGCACCAGCTCGCTGGCCCGAGTCGCTGCGATGACCGGGCTCGACGCGGGATCCGGGGCCCGCCACGGCAGGTCGTCGAACGCAAACGTCAGGCGCCGATCATAACGATGCTCGACGGGACTGAAGCTCGCGCGCAGCCCCTCGCCCAACGCCATGACGTGGGCGGAGTGTGCCGCAAGGTGGGCCCGCAGCGCCTCCCTCAGCGCACACATGCTCACCAGCCCGAGTGCGGCGAGCGACTCGCCGAAGCGCTCGCCGGTCGCCCGGCAGCGCGTCATCACCAGGCGCAGGTGCGCGGGCGATAGACCACACTCCCGGCGGAGTACGTCACCGAGGTGTTCGCCGTGGGTCGAGCAGTGCACCCAGGCCAGCCGGCCCCGATCGATGCAGACCCGCGCCGCGGCGTATGCTCGGTCGTGCACCTCGAGCTCGCCGCAGTAGCCGGCCGCGAGACCCTCGCGGATGACCTCGAGCAGCTCGTCGACCGAACGCAGCGGCACCGCGTCGACGGCGGTGTCGATCTGCAGGGGGATGTCGAGTGCGGTGCCGCTCATCCTGCCACGTCCTCAGCTGGTCGTTCGAGTTCGAGTCGCTGCAGCGCGTACTCCAGGCTCGCCCACGCGCGATCGATCGCGGTGCCGGCCCGTGCCAACAACACCACCGCGAGCGGACCCACGCCGATGGTTCGATACAGGCGCAGACCCGAGCCGGTCACGATGTGGAGCCGCCGCGGTTCGAGTCGAGTCTGAGCGGTGGCCGTGGCGGCGCACAGCGGCGTGCGAGCCATCAGCAGCTCGGGTGCATGTTCCAGATCGAGCGTCGAGGCGCCTGACGGGCCGGTGTGGGCAGCCAACGGCCGCTGCGTCACCACGTCGACGAATCCGCAGGCGAACGCACCTTCGACTTCGTGCACGAGAACCTCGCAGGCGTGATCGAGTTCGACCATGTCCGGCGCTCATCGGCGCGGCCCCCTTTGGGCCGCGGGGGCCGAAGTGTCGTGCGCCGGAGCCATGCGTCCGCCCTCGCCGTTGTGGCCGCCGGCGTACTCGATGCCCGCGAGGCGCGACTGGGCGGCCGCGCTGCGGATGATGGCCGCCGCGAGCGAGCGCGACTCGTCGAGCACCCGCTGCCAGCACGCGGTCGCCGTGTCGACGGCCAATCGGTCGACGGTCGCGTCGCACGCCCGCAACAGCTCGACCAGATCCGTGCGCAGCTGCCAGCGCGACTGCCAGGCGAGCGCGAGCAGGCCGTCCGCTCCGCCGGCGCCGCGCTGCAGGTCGGCGCTCGTCTCGAGCCACTGCAGCAGCGATTCCACCGCCTCGATGCAGCCCCGCGTGGCCGCCATCGACTGTCGCATCATGCGTTCTGCCGCGCCATCGTCGTGATCGCCGCTGCTCCACTGCGAACCGATGTTCTCGGCCCAGCGCGCGAGCCTCACCAGCTCGGTGTGGATCTTCGATGCCTCGGGGCGAAGATCCAAACCGGATGACGACGGCATCGCTGACCCAACATACGGTGCAGCAATCAACGCGTCAACGGCGATACGTCGGCGACGCGCGTCGATCATCCGGCGCTGCGGGTGTGCGCTCGGAGCACGATCGACGTGCGCCCGAATTGCCTGAAGGCGATGGATCGATGTTCCGCCGGCGGTGAACGTCGTGCTGCTGCGCTGCAACCATTGCAGACCACTTCGGGTGGCGCGGATGGAGCTCGCCGCACCGCAGCGTTGCGTACCGTAACGGGTCGTCTTCGACGACCGATCGATCGTTTGGCCGCTGCTCATACCGCGAGGTCGAGCCCGGCCAGCAGCTCGTCGAACACGTCGGTGTCGTTGCTCGGCGCCATGAGGGCCACGTGGCCCCGCTTCGCGAGGGCGACGAGCGCCTGCGTGGTGCGAAACGGTCCCAACATCGTCCGCTCCTGCACTGCCGCCACATCGGCCATGCCGTCGCAGGCGTCGAACACGTGTCGGGCGTCGGCCCACTCGCTCATCGCGGCCGGATCGGGATCGTCGAAGAAGTCCCAGTCGTCGTCGGCGCTGGCCTTCTTGCCGCCGGCCTCGGGCTTGCTCGGCAGCGGCCCCGGTCGGAGCAGTGGCACCGGCACGCGGTCGAGTGGTCCCAGCTCGGCGAGGATGCGCGGGTGCTCGTCGGCGCGCCGCGCCAGCTCGAGCAGCAGGAACGTCGCGTCCTGGGTGGACGACGGCGGCAGCAGCTCCGCGAGCCAGTGCGTGGCGCCGACCACCCACAGCAGTCGCGCGCCCGGGGCATCGCAGCCGTGGAGCGAGGCCAACAGGGTCTCCTGCAGGAAGGTGCGTCCGGGATCGATCGTCGCGCCGCTCGGCTCCGGGTTGGCGCCCGCACGTGCGAGCTTGCGCCGGTGGAACTCGAGCGCCCACGCGCCGAGGGTGGCGAGCGGTCCCTGGCCGAGCACGCCGCATGCGATGCCCTCGCGCACGAGCATCGCGCTCGCGTGCGATCCGTCGGCGGCGCCCATCACGAGCACGCCGCTGGTACGGCCGGCGAGCAGCGCAGCGATCACGTCGGGCAGGGCACCGGTGGCGCCGACGTGGGTGACGATGGCCGTGGCGGCGGTGGTATCGGCGAGCGAGAGCACCGCGCGACCGTCGAGCGCGAGCACGTGGCCGGCGCCGACCAGGCGGGCGGCGCTGCAGCTCACGAGTTGTTCGAGGTCGGTCATGGCGGGGCGATCGTCGTTCGAGCGGCGCTGGTTCTGCTTCGACCTCCGGGGCACCGGGGTTGAGCGCGATCCGCTGCGCTCGCCCGGTGGTGGCGGCGCTCGCTTGGGGACGCGTGGTGGCGGCGGCGGCCCAGGGCAGTGCCAGCGCTGCGCTCAAGCGGCCGTCGTGGTCGAGCGATGTCGTCCGCGGTGTTGGTTCATCGATGAACGTCGCTCCGATCGACATCGCGTACGAAGCCGGTGTGCCGGTGGTGCTGTTCGCCACCCGGCGTGCGGCCGCCCAGATCCATCCGCTCGCCGAGGATCTCATCGTCGAAGGTGCCGCCGTCGAGGTGATCGCCGGCGTCGATGGTGACCACGCCGTGGTCGAGGAGGCGCTCGCGCGCGTGCCCGAGCCGCGCGTGCTCGCGGTGGTGTGCCTCGCGATGGAGCGGGTGCCCGCCGGTGTACGCCAGCGCTGCGATGTGTGTGCCGGCGCGCAGACCCGCGTGGTCACCTGCGAGATCGTGCCGGGGCTCGTGCGCGGCGCCGTCGGTACGATCGTGGAGGCGATGCGGGCCGCGCAGCGTGACGTCGCCGCCGAGCAACACGAGGGACAGGCGCTCGCCACCGTCATCGCGGATCTCCGCGCCGACGGTCACGACAGCTGCGACGACCTCCCCGTGGTCGTAGAAGGCCAACGCCTGATCGCGAGCGGCGAAGACGTCGATCTGCACTTCCGCATCACCGACGCCTGGGGTCGCCTGCGCCGGCTGCAGAACCGGGTGAAGGTCGT
>WBZX01001358.1_pt1 | contig 18610 bp, 11 predicted proteins | sample 5204211 | NCBI WGS metagenome assembly WBZX01 (sample SAMN12344362, study PRJNA552823) | activated sludge metagenome | biome: Activated sludge suspended growth; feature: Nitrification reactor; material: Wastewater; isolation source: activated sludge from nitrification reactor of wastewater... | reverse complement strand
CTGTCGTACTAGCGATAGTAGGCGCCTTCGTAGTGCTTCTTGCTGGTTGGGACGGCGCTGCACCCGTCGCGCACGCGCGTTACCACCAAGGCGACCGTGCGGTAGAACGTGGCGGAGGTATCGGCTTGGTAAGCGGTAACAATACCTACTTCATGGCCAGCGGCAACTGCTATGGTTGTCATGGCATCGACACCATGGGCAGCGTGTGGGCCAATCACGATGCGCAAGGACGGGATGTGAATGTGCCCGATGCATGGCGCAGCACCATGATGGCGAACGCAGCGCGTGACCCCTTCTTCAAGGCCAAGGTGGAGCACGAGGTGGCGGTGAACCCGGCGCACCAAGCGGCCATCGAGGACAAATGCACCAGTTGCCATGCACCCATGGGGCGGCATGACAAGTACATGACCGGCGGCGGTCCGTACAGCATGGCCGAGTTGCACTTCGACCTCGTTGCGCAGGACGGCGTCAGTTGCTTCGCCTGTCACCGCCAGGACCCCGATAGCAATGGCTTCTTCTTCAGCGGCCAGCAGCGGTATGACACGGCTCGCGCCGTCTACGGGCCGTACGACGAGGTCTTCACCGGCGCCATGCAGTCCTTCCTGGGCGTAACGCCACAGCTTGGGCCGCACATCACCCGGAGCAAGCTGTGTGCGGGTTGCCACACGCTCATCAGCGAGACCCTCGATCTGGAGGGTAACCCCACCGGCGACCACTTCGTGGAGCAGGCCACCTACCACGAATGGGTCAATTCCGCCTATGGCAATGCGGGCAACGGCGCGTACACCACGTGCCAGTCCTGCCACATGCCGCGCAACACGGATGGTATCATCATCGCCGGTCTCTACGATTGGCTCACACCGCGCACGCCGTTCGGCGAACACCAGCTGGCAGGCGGCAACGTGTTCATGTTGCGCCTGCTCCAGGATAACATCGGTCCGCTGGGCCTCACGGCCAGCAGTGCCCACTTCGATACCACCATCGCTCGCAGCCTGCGCATGTTGCAGCAGAACAGCCTGCTCGTGCAGAGCTCCGTGGTGCAGCGTGATGCGGACAGCACCTTCGTCGATGTGGAGCTGACGAACCTCGCGGGCCATCGCTTCCCCAGCGGTTACCCGTCCCGCCGCGCCTTCATCGAGTGCGTGGTGCTCGACGCCGAGGGCGATACGCTCTTCCAAAGCGGCCGGTGGAACAGCGCCTACGAAGTGGTGGGCCACGATGCCGACTACGAGCCACACCACGATGTGATCACCAGCGAGGACCAGGTGCAGATCTACGAGATGGTGATGGGCGACGTGAACGGCGATAAGACCACCGTGCTGCTGCGCGCGCAGGCGCCGCTGAAGGATGACCGTCTGGTGCCCTATGGCTTCTCCACGTCGCACTATGCGTATGACACCACGCGCATCGTGGGGGTGCCTGCCAGCGATGTCGACTTCAACCACGATGCTTCCGGGGAAGAAGGCAGCGGTACGGACATCACCCACTACCACGTGCCCATGCACGGCTACACTGGCCCGCTGCGCATCGAAACACGCGTATGGTACCAGGCCGCGCCGCCGCGCTGGATGGAGGAACTCTTCACCCATACCGGCCCCGAGGTGGATGCCTTCCATACGCTTTACACCGATGCGGATGGTACGCCCGTGCTCGTTCGTGAGCACGTGATCACGGATCAAGGCGTCGGTATCGACGACCTGGTCGAACTCGGCCTGCGCATCTTCCCCAATCCCGTGCGCGATGGCTTGTTGCGCGTGGAAGGGTTGAGCGCACGTGTAACGGCGATGGAACTGCTTGACATGCGCGGCGCGCGCATAGCCACCCATCAGCACAACGGGGAGCGCACGTGGAGCATCGCACTGCCGCCCGGCGCGGGCACCTATCTCCTGGTGGTACACGCGGGCGGCAAGCGCTTCGTGGAGCGGGTGGTGGTGAATTGAGTGCCAGGTACGTTCTGAGCATTCGGCCGCACAGTCTCATTGCTACTCCCCGCCTTCTACATTTGGATCATGAGCCTTCGCCATCCCTTTTCCATCCTTGCTGCGCTGTTCCTGTTGAACGCCCGCGCTCAAGACCCCGTCGTGCAGACCATCCTGGACGATGTGCGCATCGACAGCATGATGAAGTGGGTGGGGGAGTTGAGCGGCGAAGTGCCCACCATGATCGATGGCAGCTTGCAGACCATACTGAGCCGCCACAAGAACAACGCGGGCAATGCGCTGTCGCAGACCTATTTGATGCAGAAGCTCACCCAGTTCGGCTACGTGCCGGTGGAACAGAGCTTCAGCACCACGGGCAAGAACATCCTGGTGACCAAACCCGGCGACGGCAGCACCAACGAGGCAGTGATCATCTGCGCGCACTATGACGCCATGCCGGGCGGTATCCTCAATGCACCCGCTGCCGATGACGATGGCAGTGGTGTATGCGCCGTGCTGGAGGCGGCACGGATCCTGGCCGAGGTGGACTTCGTACATCCCATCGTGTTCGCGCTGTGGGACGAGGAGGAGCAGGGCAAAGTGGGCAGCCTCTTCTATGCCGGTGCCATGGCTGCCAACGATGCGCTCATCCGCGGTGTGGTGAACATGGACGCCATCGCCTACGACGGTGACGGCGATACCAAGGCGCGCATCCACACGCGGCCGGTGGCCAACTCCATCGAGCTTGCCGACAGCATCTTCGCTATGCGTGACCATTACGGCATCGACCTGGACCTGATCCTAACCAATCCCGGGGCCACCTACAGCGACCATGCCTCCTTTTGGACGGAGGGCTACGGTGCGGTGCTGGTGATCGAGGAGTTCAGCGCAGATGGTAATCCGCACTACCACACGCCGGACGACCGCGTCCAGTATTTCGATGTGCCCTACTACGAGAAGCTGGCCAAGCTCAGCCTCGCTACGGTGGCCACCCTGGCCGTGCCCGTCAACAGCGGCATGGGCATCGATGGTGCAACGGGCGTGGAGCGTGCGCAGTTGTACGCTTACCCCAATCCCACCAGCGAGGACGCCACGGTGTGGATGGAGCTGCCTGCCGTGCGCCGCGCACGTGTGGCCCTCTACGACGCCATGGGACGTGAGGTGGCCCTGATGTTCGAAGGCGCCCTTCCCGGTGGAAAGAGCGCCTTCGCTGTACCGTTGGCCGCCGCAGCGGCCGGTGGTTATGTGGTGCGTGCTACAGCCGAGGGCATGGAGCCGCTGAGCGTGCGCTTGGTGCGCCTTCCTTAGTTCTTGCTGAAGGGCTTCGTCGTCACACGACCTTCCGCATCGGTGATGAGCACGAAGTACTTGCCGGGGGCAAGCGAAGCGATGTTCACCTCGCTGCGTCCGCTCGCCTTCAGCGGCGCGCTCAGTACCGTAGCTCCGTTCAGGTCCACGACGGAGGCGGTGCGTGCGTTGCCGGTAGCAAGCTCCACGTAGAGCAGGTCGGTAGCGGGTACGGGGTACACCTTCACATCGCTGCTCTCGGTCACTTCGGCCACGCCCGTGGTGTTCTGCACCGTGATGGTGCCGTGCTGGGTGGCCGCATGGCCATCCTGCGTGCAGTGGTAGTTGTACACACCGGGAATGGTGAAGGTGAACTGGTAGGTCCACGCGCCGTTCTGCGCGCTACCGGAGTTGAAGCTCTGCGGGTTGCCGGGGAAGAGCGTCTGCGTGCCGTTCACATTGTGGGTGCCGCTCACGTTGCTCCAGCGCACGATGTCGTTCACGTTGATGGTGAGGTCCTGCGGGCTGTAGTAGGGAGGGGTGGCACCGATGGTGCTTCCTCCCACGTTCACGGGCCAAATGGTTTGTGCGAATGCGCCGAGCGGTAGGAGGACAGCGAGGGTAAGGATCTGTTTCATGCGTGGTTGTGAAGGCGGAAAGTTACCCGGGAGATCATTTCCTCGATGGCGTAGGCAATGCCATTGTTGGGATCCGATCCGCGCTGGTGCCCGGCTGGATGCGCGCATCGATGTAGTCCAGCACTTTCTCCATCAGGTGCAGGCGGTCCTTGCCACGCACGTTATGCCCGTGCCCGGGGTAGTTGAAGAAGTCCACTTGCACACCGGCAGCGATGCATGCCTTCAGGAAGGTGTAGCTGTGCTCGGGTACCACGGTGTCATCCTTGCCACCCGTGATCAGGAGCAGGTCATCCTTGAGGTCCTTGGCCACGTTCGCGAGGGCCGTGGTGGCATACCCTTCGGGGTTCTCGCTGGGCGTGTCCATGTAACGCTCGCCGTACATCACTTCATAGAGTGCCCAATCCATTACGGGGCCGCCGGCCACGCCCACCTTGAATACGCCGGGATGCCGGGCGAGCATGGCGGTGGTCATGTGCCCACCGAAGCTCCAGCCGTGCACGGCGATGCGCGATGCATCCACGTAGGGTTGTTCTTTCAGCCACGTCACACCATCCAGTTGGTCCTTCACTTCCACCACGCCCAATTGGCGGTGGATGACCTGCTCGAAGTCGCGTCCGCGCCATTGGCTGCCGTGGCCGTCCACGGTCCATACGAGGTAGCCGCGCTCGGCTGCGTGCAACATCCACGGTGATGCCCCGGCCAGGAAGGAGTTGGTCACCAGCTGCACGTGCGGACCGTTGTACACGTAGATGAGCACCGGGTATTTCTTCTTCGCGTCGAAGTTGTTCGGTGTTATCAAGCGTGCGTTGAGCACATCCCCGTTCTCGCCCACGATGGTGCGTAGTTCGATCTTGCCGGCGGCGTAGCTGGCATACGGGTCCGTTGCGTCCACCAGCGTCTTCATCACCTTACCGGCCTGCGCATCGCGCACCACGCTGCGGTTGGGCACGCTGGTGCTGCTGTAGGTATCCAGCAGATAGGCGCCATCACTGCTCACGCTGCCGTAGTGTGTGCCTGCTTCGCTCGTCAAGCGCACGGTCTTGCCGCTGGCCAGGTCCACCCGGTACAGGTGTGTCTCCATGGCGCCCGTTGGTGCTTTGGCGTCGATGGTGGCGGTGCCTTCCACGATGGCGAAGCGCTCGTTCGGCTCGATGCGTACGATGTCCTTCACCACCCACGTGCCGCTGGTGAGTTGGCGCACGAGGCCCTTGTTCACATCATAGAGGTAGAGGTGGTTCCATCCATCGCGCTGGCTCTGCCACACGAACTGGGTGGGTTTGTTCTTGAGGAAACGCGCTGGGTGCAGGGGCTCCAGATAGCGCTTGTCCTCTTCCGTGAAGAGCGTTCCCACGGCGGCTCCCGTGGTGGCATCGTAACGGATGGCGGCGAGCTTCTGCGTCGCACGGTCCAGGTGTATCACCACCACGTGCCGCTCATCGGCCTCCCAGCTGATGTTGGTGAGGTATTGGTCTGCCGGCGTACCGGTCTTCAGGAACACGGTGTTGCCGGTGGCGAGGTCGTGCACACCGATGGTGACATGGTGGCTCGCCTGGCCTGCCATGGGGTAGCGGATCTTGTCGAAGGTGCTGGGCTTGGTGCCGATGTCCTCCAACATGTAGGTGGTCACCATGGTCTCGTCCATGCGGTAGAAGGCGAGCTTGTTGCCGGCGGGGCTCCAGAACGTACCCTTCTCGATGCCGTACTCCTGGCGGTGCACGCTTTGTCCGTTCACGATGCCGTCGGCCCCGTCGCTGGTGATGCGCGTGGGCTTGTTCTTGCCCACACCCGGACGCGCCAGGTACAAGTCGTTCTCCACAGTGAAGGCCACGCAATGGGTCTTCGGGTGCACGTCCTCGTTGGCGGCTCCGGGGCCTATGCGCGTTACGGCGGTCAGCTCCGCCTTCTCGGTATCGAAGAGGAAGACGCGCTCGTTGTGCAGGAAGCGGAAGTGCGTGGCATCGGTCCACTCCAGCATGGGCCATCCCTTCAGGCGGGCGCTATCAGGTAGCTGCTTGTTCAGCACGTCCAGCGTGGCCACCGTGCGGTCCATGCTCTTGCCCACGCCGCCGCTCCGGAGCTCTTCTCCTTTCACGAAGCTGTAGGTGGCGGTGCCTTCGATCCATTGCAGCCCGCGCAACCGTTCGGGTGCCAGGTCGGTACCGGCCTTCAGCACCGCGTCGCGCAGCGTGAGCGGTTGTTGGGCGAGTGTGAGCGTGGTGAGCGCAACGGCGCAGGAGGCAAGGACCAGCTTGCGTGCTAGCATGACGTAGGGGTTGAAGGGCCGCTAAGATGGAGAACCCGCGCGAAGGCCCCTCAGTTGGGGTCGCTGAACGTTGGGTTCGTGAGGAACTCCTGGTCGGTGAGGGCGCGCAGGAAGGCCACGAGGTCCGCCCGGTCTTGGGCCGAAAGGTTGATCTGCCCGGCCATCCAGGGGAGCATGTGGTTGTCCAGGTTGGGCGATCCCACCTGCACATCGTCGGCGTAGAAATCCACCACTTCTTCCAGCGTGGCGAAGCGCCCGTCGTGCATGTAGGGCGCCGTCACTTCGATGTTGCGCAGGGTAGGGGTCTTGAACTTGCCGTTCTGGGCCGGGTCGCCGGAAATGGCACCGAAACCGAGGTCGGCGGGCACCAGGTCCAGACCGTTGTTGCGGATGGCGTGGTCGGCGAAGAGCGGGTCGCGATGGCAGTCCACACAATGGCCGCGGCGGAAGAAGATGTCGGCGCCTTGTTGTTCTTGCGCGGTGAGGGCCGCGCTATCGCCGTAGTAGAGGAAACGGTCCGCACGCGTATTGAATGACAGCAACGTTCGCTCGAACTGCGCGATGGCGTGCACCGCCCGTGCGCTGTCGATGTCCGCCGTGCCGAAGGCCTTCTTGAACAAGGGAGGGTATTCGGGCATGGAACGCAGGCGGGCCACCACCACGGGCCAGGTGTTGCGCATCTCGGCCAGGTCCATCACCGGCCGCGCGGCTTGTTCCTCCAGGCGTTGCACGCGCGCATCCCAGAACATGAAGTGGTCGAAGGTGAGGTTCACCACGGCCATGGCCTGGCGGTGACCTACGGCGCCGTTGGTGCCGATGGAGAACTGACGCGGATCGCTGAAAGCGTTCGCTTGCACGTGACAGCTGGCGCAGGAGAGCGTGTAGTTGTCCGAGAGGGCCTTCTCATAGAAGAGCTTGCGGCCCAACGCCACACCTTCCACGGTGAGCGGGTTCTCCGGGAAGTACACGGGATAGTCACCGCTATCGGTGACGTACGCAGGGATGGATAGCGTGAGCGGCGTGCTCGTCGTGGCCGCTTCTTCCAAGGGTTCGTCCTTGCGGCAGGCCGCGAAGGCCATCACGACGAACAGGAGCAGGGCGATACGGGCATGCATGGTGTCCCAAAGATCGCAGGTACCGTCATTCGGGCTTCCCAAAAGCGGGGTTCACGAGGAATCCTTCGTCCGTCAGCGTCTTCAGGAAGGCGACCAGGTCGGCGCGGTCCTGCTGGCTCAAGCGTACCTCGCCGCGCACCCACGGTTGCATGTGCACGTCCAACGTGGCGGCGTCCACGTTCACGTCGTCGGCATAGAAGTCCACCACCTGCTCCAAGGTGGCGAAGCGACCGTCGTGCATGTAGGGCGCGGTTACGGCCACGTTGCGCAAGCTTGGGGTCTTGAAACGGCCCATGTGCCAGGCCACGTGTGTTCGGCCGCCCATGCCGGGGTCCACCGGCACGCTGTCCAGTCCGATGTTCTGCACCTCATGTCCGCCGAAGAGCGGCGGCGTGTGGCAATCGGCACAGTTGGCGCGGGTGAAGAAGAGGTCCTTGCCGCGCAGTTCGCTCGGGGTGAGCGTGGTGCCGTCAATGCGGTGGAAGTAGCGGTCGAAACGCGCGTTCAGCGAAACGAGCGTGCGTTCGAACTGCGCCAGTGCGAAGGCCACACGCAGGCTGTCGATACGGGTGTCGCCGAAGGCCGCGCGGAAGAGCGGGGGATAGGTCGCGTCGCGCCGCAAGCGTTCGCTCACATCGGCCCAGCGGCTCCCCATTTCGGCGTGGCCCGTCACAGGGGCGAAGGCTTGCAGCTCGATGCTCAGCGCGCGCGCATCCCAGAAGAAGAAGTGGTCCCACGCCACGTTCTGGATGGTCGGCGTGTTGCGCATGCCCGCGTTGCCGTTCACCCCGCGCGCCACGGGCAGTCCATCGCTGAAGGCGAGGTGTTGCTGGTGACAACTGGCGCAGGAGAGGGAGCCATCGGCAGAGAGCGCGGGTTCGTGGAAAAGGCGACGACCCAGCGCCACCCCTTCCACGGTGAGCGGGTTGTCGTACGGCAGTTCAACACGCAGGGCCGTGTCGCGCGCAGCCCAGGTAGGTAGTTCCAGTACCAAGGGTGTGGGTGTGTTCACCGATGAGCTCGGCGGGTGGCATGCTGCGATGCACGTCGCCAGCAGCACGGTCCACGTTCCCTTCATGCCAGCGAAGGTCGCGCGCAGGCTTGCATCCACACATCTGCTATCCACCACTCACCATTCACCATTCACCACTCACTCCATTCTTCCCCTCACAGGATATTCACCTCGCGCTCCAGCTCCACACCGAAGCGCTCCTGCACGCTGCGCAGCACTTGTTCGCTCAGGTCGTACACCTCCTTGCCGGTGGCGCCGCCGTGGTTCACGATCACCAAGGCCTGTCGTTCGTGCACACCGCAGGCTCCCACACGTCGACCCTTCCATCCGGCCTTTTCGATGAGCCAGCCCGCAGCCAGTTTCACATGGTCTTCGCCAGCCGGATAGGCCACGGCATCGGGGTGGTCCTCCTTGATACGGGCGGCCAGCGCCGCGGGGACCACCGGATTCTTGAAGAAGCTGCCCGCGTTGCCCAGCACCGTCGGGTCGGGCAGTTTGCTGCGGCGGATGGCGATCACCGCGTCGCTCACGTCCTTGATGGTGGGTTGTGAAATGCCCATGCGCGCCAGCTCATCGCTGATGTTGCCGTAGCTGGTGTTGAGGGCATGCGGCGCCTTGTGCAGGCGGAAGGTGACGCTCAGGATCACGAAGCGCTCGCGGCCTTCTCGCTTGAAGAAGCTCTCCCGGTAGCCGAAGGCGCAGGCGCCACGCTCGAAGGGGACGACCTCGCCATCGGCGATGCGCAGGGCTTCCAGGGAATGGAAGCAGTCCTTGATCTCCACACCATAGGCGCCGATGTTCTGCATGGGAGCCGCGCCCACCTTGCCCGGAATGAGCGAGAGGTTCTCCAATCCGCCCCATCCGTTGGCCACGCAGTGCAGCACGAATTGGTGCCATGGCACACCGGCACCCGCCTTCACCTGTACGCTGCGCTCGTCCTCGCTCACCAACGCGATGCCGGGCACCTCGTTCACCAGCACCACGCCGGGGAAGTCGTGGGTGAAGAGCAGGTTGCTGCCGCCGCCCAGTACCAAGCGTTGCATGCCGGCCAGTTCCGGCGCGAAGACGAGCTCGCGCAATGTGCCAACGTCGCTGAAACGTGCGAGCGCGTTGGCCTTGGCCGCAATGCCGAAGGTGTTCAGGTGGGAGAGGTCGGCGTGGCGGATGAGGTGCATGGGGCGCGGACAAGTATAGCGGTGGCGGCTGGCAAGAATGGCCGTTGTGCCGGGGTGCTTGTACACACCGGTCGGCGCATGGTGGGTGCATAACTAAAGGCGCTGCGCTGGGTGAATGAACGGGTCCGCGTACGGCGCGTGGTTCCGTCCTCTCGTTATTCGAGTTATCGACAAAAGTTGGCATTCTGTCGTTCGGCGCCTATATTCAACGCATGAGTTGCGTTTGCCCTCCCGCGTCATGCCTGTTAGGCGCGATGCGGTCGGGTGCCTCTCTCTCTCTCTCTCTCTCTCTACAATAACGCGGCTTGGCCGCAACGAAGAAGCCCCCGGCGCAGGAACGCCAGGGGCTTTGGTCGCTAATGTCCCACCCAACTGTGACGTAAGATGAACACAAGCTAGGCGAAGGTACCGACCCCGTCCGGAACAAGCCGCGAGCCGGGCGGGGCGGTGAGCACCCGGTATCCACTGGAAGTGGCCGGAAGCGGAGGCAGCGCGCACGTTGGCGCTGCTGTCCTCTATGTGCCGAAGTTGCGGTACAAGGGATTTGAACAAGATCGAGAACATGCGCTCAGCTTGCCTGCCCATGATACTGCTGTTGTGTTCGCAGCATGTGCGCGCACAGAACCTCGTGCCCAATTGGAGTTTCGAGGAGATCAGCAGTTGCCCGCAATACGAAGGCGATATCGAGAAGGCCATCGGCTGGCTCACATTCAGAGGGGAGTATTCTTGCGACCTCTATCATGTGTGCGGCCATCCGGATTCGTGCGGAGTGCCCACCAATGCGTTCGGTGAGCAGCTGCCTTCCAGTGGCCAGGCGTATGCTGGCATCATCACGTTCAGTGCGGACGACGGCTGGCCTTGGTATTCAAGAGAGTGGATAGGTGCGCAGCTGACTAGCCCATTAGTGGTTGGGGTTACGTACTATGCATCGCTCAAGGTCAACCTCACCTTGGGATGGGGCACTGGCACACCGGCAATCGAGAGAATCCGTTTCGCGAACGACCACACCGGATTGTTCTTCACAATGAACCAATGGCTTCAGGATGACTTTGATGCCGTGCCGGGTTATGCCCAGGTGTTCGGTACCGAAGTGGTTGAGGATACGGTAGGCTGGACGGTGATCAGTGGCAGTTTCGTGGCCGACAGTGCTTACAGGTATGTGGTGGTGGGTAACTTCTTCAGCGATGAGGAGACCAATTGGTCGCTGATGGACCCGAATGCCACGAATTTCCTGACCTATTCCTTTATCGACGATGTGTGCGTTTCACCGGATCCGCTGTATTGCGCCCTAGCGTCAGGGTTGACGACCAGGCCTCGGCAAGAGTTCAGGGTTTGGAATGACCCTTTGAGTGGATCCATGCGCGCAGCCGGGCTACAGGGACTTGGTGTGCGGCACATTTCGGTGGTGGATGCGTTAGGCAGGGCAGTTGCACCACCACTAGCCGTCACAGGCTCGGATACTTGGAGCGTTTCCGTGAGCACATGGGCGAGTGGTGCATACATCGTGGTGGCTGAACTAGCTGATGGCAGTCGAATAGCTGAGCGTGTGTTCCTCGGTCGGTAAACCGAGACAAATGAGACAAATCAATCGAGCGTGGAGCCTTGCATTGGGCTTCTTCGCGATGTCAACGTGGGCAACCGCGCAGTTCACCAATGTCGGGTTGGGGTGGTGGCGAACCAATCCGGCCAATCCCAACATTGGACGGGGCTTTGCGATCGGCAACCTGACAACCACTCCATTCCCAGCGGCATTTCAGGTTCACGGGGATCTGACCGCTACGCTGACGGGCGAGGTGTTCCGCACCAATGCGCCCCCAACCATTCTAGGTGCGCCTAACTCAACCTATTGGCGCATGTTCCATGGTGGCAGCACACCCGGTTTCGAGCGGGGGCAGTTATTCGCGGAACCGACCGCGCAGAACGGATTGTTCCAGTTCAACATCAACGCGCCCAACGGACATCTTCAGTTCCATACGCAGAACGTGAACCGTGCCCGCCTGAACGGCAACGTCACCGGCCCCATCGGCCCTGCGCCGGCCTTGGAGTTCCCCAACATCAACCGCGATGGCTTCCTAGTGCTCAGCGGCACGCCGGATGCCTTCACGAATGGGACAAGCCGCGCGCCTTTCACGCGGCTGCATCTGGTGGATGATGCCGTGAGTATTTCTGACCCCACGGTATATGCGCAACAGCACGGTTTTCGGCCCTGGCAGCGTAATGGCATCACCTTCACGGGCAACAGTGATCAGAGCTATATAGGCCACCGTTACGCGGGGAATGACAACACGGACTTCGTCATTCAATGGAGCGATAATCCGAACGGAAGCCCGTGGGGCACGGATAGGATGAAATTCGTGTTCAACACGCAGTACAATGCGGCAGCCTCGCGTGGCGCGCAAACGGTGAATGGGCTCGAGGCGTTGCGCCTATGGCCGCGCAATAATCTGGAAGTGAACGTGGGCATCGGCGATTTCTCGGTGGCCGGTGCTGGCGACCCCACCGAGCGGCTGCATGTGCTGAGTGGCAGGGTACGCGTGCATGAATTGCCAGAAGCGGCCAACGAGGCGGCACCCGGCACCTACGAGGTGATGGTGGTGGACAATTCGGCGGCGCCCAGTGGCGAACGTGGTGTGGTGAAGTGGGTGGATCCCTCGGTGTTTGCAGGTGGCGGGGGAGGGGGAACGAGTTGCGAATGGACCCTTCAAGGGGCGCCGGGAAGCAACTCCAACATCGCCACGGCCTATGCGAGTAACCCTGGTTGTCCGCAAGACGATCGCAGTGTAGGCATTGGGGTCAGTAGCAGCATATCCGCCAAGTTGGATGTGTACAAACAAGCGAACAGCGGTACAGTGAACAAGGCTGTGCAGGGCGTGCTGGACGGTACGGCACCAGGCAAGACGGCAGCCTACTTCGAAGTAGGCGGCACCGGAACGAACGACCACGTGGCGCTGAACACCCGGGCAACAGGTGCTGACGGCAGTGGTTCGCGCAACTTGGGCACCATCGGCTGGTCCATAGACAACACATCGACGGTGACCTCACGGAACGTAGGTGTACAAGGTCAAGCACAGGCGAATGCAAGTGGCAATGTGACGATGAACATCGGTTTGGAGGCCGTCACGTCCGTGAACTCCCAAGCCCAAGTGACCAACAATTACGGGCTCTATGCGGATGCAACCAATGCTGCGGATAGCACCATCAACTATGGCGGTTATCTGGAGAGCTATGCTCCTGCTGCCACTGTGAGCTACGGTGTGAAGACCACTTCGGCCACTAGTCTGCCATCAGGATGGAGCTACGGCATCCATGCCACGGCTACGGCTCCTGATTCCACCCGCACATGGGCGGGATACTTCACCAACCGGGTCCAGATACAAGGAGCGTTGTGGCACAATGCGGCGATCATCTTCTCGGACGAGCAGTTGAAAACGGACGTCGCAGAGGTGACAGCTGATCATGCGGCTGAGCTGTTGGGACAATTGCAACCCAAGAGCTATTCATATGATGCCGATGCCTTCCCCCAAATGAACCTGCCGGCCCAACAACAGTTCGGATTCCTTGCGCAAGAGGTGGAAGAGGTCTTGCCACAGTTGGTGCACAGCACTATGGTGGCGCCGGTCGTTGACTCCACCGGCACGGTGGTCCACGAGGCCATGGCTGTGAAAGGGGTGAACTATGTGGGCATGATACCCCTGCTGGTGGCTGGTTACCGCTCGGCCACTGCACGCACCGAAGCGCTGGAGCAACAACTCGCACAGCAGAGCGAACGCCTTGCGCACTTGGAAGAGATGCTTGCAGCGTGCTGCGCTGCCATGCCGGTCGACCCACAATTGGGCGGTGGTGCGCGCTCGTTGAGCATTGATGACGCCAATGCGGATGACCGCAGCCTCCGTATCCAACCCAACCCCTTCAGCGAGTCCACCACGGTGTACTACACCCTGGAGCGCGCTGGCCGTGCCCAGTTGATGGCCAATAGTGCAGACGGCAAGCAACTACGCGTGCTCACCGAAGCGCGCTTGGAGGCAGGCCAATACCAACATGTGTGGAACACCACGGACTTGAGCCCCGGTGTGTACTACGTGACGCTGCTGTTGGATGGCGAACCCATCGTGAAGAAGGCGGTGAAGGTGGACCGCTAGCCACATTCGTTGACGTACGCTCGAACGGCGCGGCACCCATGCGGGCGCCGCGCCGTTCCTTTGCCGCCATGCCTCGCGCCATCGTTTCCGTTACCAACGACCTGAGCACCGACAACCGGGTGCACCGCACCTGCACGGTGCTGCGCGAGTTGGGCTATGAGGTGCTGCTGGTGGGGCGCATGCTGCCGGGCAGCCAGCCGATGCAGCGGCCCTATGCCACGCAGCGCATGCGGCTCCTCTTCCGTAGGGGGGCGCTCTTCTATGCGGAATACAACCTGCGGCTCTTCGGGCTGCTGCTCTTCGCCAAGGCGGAACTGCTGGTGGCCAACGACCTGGATACATTGCTCGCGAACCGGCTGGTGGCCCGCCTGCGCGGCACCGCGTTGGTGTACGACAGCCACGAGTTCTTCACCGAGGTGCCGGAGCTGCAAGGGCGCTTCGCACGGCGTGTGTGGCTCGCCATCGAGCGCAGCATCTTTCCTCGGCTCCCGCATGTCATCACGGTGAACGAGAGCATCGCGCGCGCCTATCGCGAGCGGTATCCGCAACGCACGACTCGGCAGGTCCATCCTGACATCGCCGTGGTCCGCAACATACCCATGTACCGGGCGCTGGGCCCCTTGCCGTCGCGCGCGGAGCTCGGTCTGCCACAGGACCGCTTCGTGCTGGTGCTGCAGGGCAGCGGCATCAATGTGCAGCGGGGCGCCGAAGAGGCGGTGCTGGCCATGAAGGACTTGCCGCAGGCGCTGCTACTGCTCATCGGCGGTGGCGATGCCTGGCCGGTGTTGGAGCGGCTGGTGAAGGAGCACGCGCTGGAGGATCGGGTGCGCATGTTGGGCCGCATGCCGTACGAGCGCATGATGCAGTACACGCGCAACGCTGACCTGGGCCTCTCGCTGGACAAGGACAGTAACCTCAACTACCGCTACAGCCTGCCCAACAAGCTCTTCGATTATTTCCACGCGCAGCTGCCCGTGCTGGTGACCGACCTCCCCGAGGTGGCCGGTCTGGTGCGCCGCTATGAAGCGGGGGTGGTGGTCCCGGCACCCGAGCCACAGTACATCGTCGGGGCGGTACAGGCGCTCATGGCTGATGGTGCGCGCTGGAAGCAGCTACGGCTGAACGCTATTTTCGCCGCCTCCCAACTGGACGGCAAGCGCGAGAAAGAAGCGCTGAAGACCTTCCTGCAACGCGTTGTCTGAGCAGCACCTGCATATCGTCAGCTTCGATGTCCCCGCGCCCCCGAGCTATGGCGGCGTCATCGATGTGTACTACAAGGTGAAGGCCCTCGCCGAGCTGGGCGTGCGCATCCACCTGCACTGTTTCCAGTACGGTCGAGCGCGCGCGGCGGAGTTGGAGCGCCTGTGCGCCTCGGTGGCCTACTACCCGCGCCGCACTGGCAAGTTGCAGTTGCTGAACGCGCTGCCCTACGTGGTGGTGAGCCGCCGCAGCGAAGCGCTGGTGGACGCGTTGCTGCGGGACGAGCATCCCATCCTCTTCGAAGGCCTGCACTGCTGCCACCACCTGGGCGACCCGCGCTTGCAGGGACGTCTGCGGTTGGTGCGTGCGCACAATGTGGAGCACGACTACTACGGCGCACTGGCCAAGGCCGCCACGAGCACCTTCCGGCGCACCTACTTCATCAACGAGGCGCACAAGCTGCAACGGTTCGAGCCGGTGCTGGCCGAAGCGGACCATGTGCTCGCCATCTCCCCGAAGGACGAGGCGTATTTCGGTGCGCACTTCCGGCGCGTGGTGCACATACCGGCCTTCCATGCCAGCGATCGGGTGGAAGTGCCCGGCGGGCTCGGCGACTTCGCCTTCTACCACGGTGCCTTGGGCGTGGCGGAGAACGACCAGGCCGCGCTGCACCTGGTGCGCACGGTGTTCAAGGACCTTCCGGTGAAGCTGGTGATCGCCGGCAGCGAAGCCAGCACCGAGCTGAAGCGTGCGGTGGCCAAGGCACCCAATGTGGAGTTGCGCGAGGACATCAGCACCGAGGAGATCCACCACCTCGTACGCACCGCCCAGGTGAACGTGCTGCCCACCTTCCAAGCCACGGGCATCAAGTTGAAGTTGCTGCTCTGCCTGTTCACGGGGCGCCACGTGGTGTGCAACACCCCCATGGTGGAAGGCACCGGCCTGGCCGGACTGTGCCACGTGCACGACGATGCGGAAGGCACACGTGCGAGCATACTCGCCTGCATGGGTCGCCCCGCTGATGGGGCGGCGGTGGAAGCGCGCGCCAGCTTGCTGGAGGAACGCTTCAGTAACCGACGCAATGCGGAACGGATCGTGAAGTTGCTGCGGCGTTAGACCGCAGCCCCCGCCGCGCTCAACTCCAACAATTTCCCTTCGGCGCAGCGCACCACCCGGGTGTTGAACTTCTTCATGTGCGTGTAGTCGTGCGTGGCCATGATCACGCTGCAGCCGCTTTGGCTGATGGCGAAGAGCAGGTCGAGGATCTCGCCCGTGGTCTCGGGGTCCAGGTTGCCGGTGGGTTCATCGGCCAGGATCAGTTCGGGTTCGTTCAGCAAGGCGCGTGCGATGCTCACACGTTGCTGCTCACCGCCGCTCAGTTCGTGCGGCATCTTGTAGCCCTTGTTGGATAGGCCCACTTTCTCCAGCACTTCCTGCACGCGCTGGTCCATCCGCTTCTTGTCCGTCCATCCGGTGGCCTTCAGCACGAAGAGCAGGTTGTCGTTCACCGTTCGGTCCGTGAGCAACTGGAAGTCCTGGAACACTATGCCGATCTTCCTGCGCAGGTAGGGCACCTCGGCACGCTTCAGCTTGCGCAGGTCGAACCCGCAGCAGAAGCCCTCGCCTTCGGTGAGGGGCAGGTCGCCGTAAAGGGTGCGCATGAGGCTGCTCTTGCCGCTGCCGGTGCGGCCGATGAGGTAGAGGAACTCGCCCTTGTACACCGTGAAGTCCACGTTGTTGAGGATGAGGTTCTCGCGCTGGAAGATGCGCGCGGCGTTCAGCAGGATGTTGGGAGCGTCGCTCATGGTTCGGGGGCAGACCCGGCCAAAGGTCATAATTCGCACGGGATGCCCTCCGTTGGATAGTGGCGCGGAGCTTGGTGGCAGGTGAACACGGCCGCGTGGATAAGTAGGTGTACGGCCGACCGATGGTGCCGGAAGCCCCCAAGACCTTTGATCGCTTGATGAAGATCCTCCCGACCATGAGAATACGCCGCCTGCTGCTGGTGGTGCCGCTGCTGCTCGCGCTGCCGCTCGCCGCGCAACGCCCCGCGCACTATGATCAGCGTGATGCCGACCTGGTGAACGCGCTGGACCTCTTCAGCAAAGCGAAGTACGGTGCCGCGCAGTACGAATTCCAACGGGTGATCGAGCGCACCGCCGACCGCCATGCCGGCAACCGCGTGGAGGCCGAGTTCTACAGCGCCCTGTGTGCCGTGCGCCTCTTCAACGACGATGCCGGGTACCGCCTGCTCACCTTCATGGACGAGCACCCCGAGGACCTGCATGTGCCCGCCATCCGCTTCGAGCTCTTCAAGCACATGTTCGCGCAGAAGGATTGGAAGGACGCCATCGCCTGGAGCGATCAGGTGGACCGGTTGTCACTAACCCCCGAGGAGACCGAGGAGTACCGCTTCAAACGTGGCTACTCCTACTTCCAGTTGGGTGATAAGGAGAAGGCGCTCGGGGAATTCGCCCAGGTGACCACCACGGAAGGGATCTACGGCGCGCCCTCGCTCTACTACGCATCGCACATCCAGTACGAGAAGGGCAACCACGAGACCGCGCTCACCGGCTTCCGCAAGCTGGAGAGCAACGAGGACTTCAAGAAGGTGGTGCCGGCCTACATCGCCGAGATCCTCTTCCTGCAAGGCAAGTACGACGAGCTGAACGCCTATGTGAAGCCACTGCTGGAGGACCCCGAAGGCACCAAGCGGGTGAGCGAGATCAATCGACTGGCCGGTGAAGCGAACTACCGCACCGGCAATTACGCCGCCGCGCTGCCCTACCTGCAGAAGAGCGCGCAACGTGTGGGCGTGGACCGCAGTGATCGCTACATACTCGGCTACACCTACTACCGCACCGGCGATTGCCAGAAGGCGTTGGCGGAATTCAACCTGGTGGCCAATGGCGAGGACAGCCTGGCGCAGCTGGCCGTGTACCACATGGCCGACTGCTACCTGAAACTGAACGAGAAGAACTATGCGCGCAACGCCTTCAAGCGTGCATACGAGATCGGCAAGGACCCGAAGGTGATGGAGGACGCGCTCTTCCAGTACGCCAAGCTCAGCTACGAGCTCAGCTTCGACCCGTACAACGAGGCGATCACCGCGCTGCGCAACTTCCTGAAGGCCTACCCGAACACGCCCCGCCGCGATGAGGCGTACGAGTTCCTACTGAACGTTTACCTGAAATCGAAGAACTACGAGGATGCGCTGGCCTCGCTGGACGAGATCCAGAACAAGGACATCCGCCTGAAGGAAGCGTACCAGATGCTGGCGTACAACCGCGGCGTGGAATTGTATGAAGGGCGCAAGTACGCCGATGCAGCGCTCTTCTTCGAACGTGCACTGAAGTACCCCGCCAACCAGAGCGTGAACGCACGTGCGCACTACTGGATGGCCGAGAGCTACTACGGACAGGGCGACATGGCCGCAGCGCTGCGCAAGTACGATGAGCTGCGCAATGCACCGGGCGCTTATTCCACCGAGTTGTACGAGCAGGCGGGCTACGGAATGGGCTATGTCTTCTTCAAACTGAAACAGTACGATGAGGCCGCGGTCGCCTTCCGCCGCTACGTGGGTAGCAGGAAGGGAGAGGCCCGACAGCGTGCCGATGCCATGCTGCGCACCGGCGATTGCTACTTCGTGACCAAGGACAACGAGCAGGCGGTGAAGTGGTACGACGATGCCATGCGGAGCGGATCGCCCGATCGCGACTACGCGCAATACCAGAAGGGCGTGTGCCAGGGATTGCTCGGCCGTAACACGGAGAAGATCGCCACGCTGAAGGCGCTGCTCACCGAAACGCCCAACTCGCGGTACGCGGCCGATGCCAAGTTCCAGTTGGGCGAGACCTACATA
>WBZX01001357.1_pt1 | contig 18613 bp, 18 predicted proteins | sample 5204211 | NCBI WGS metagenome assembly WBZX01 (sample SAMN12344362, study PRJNA552823) | activated sludge metagenome | biome: Activated sludge suspended growth; feature: Nitrification reactor; material: Wastewater; isolation source: activated sludge from nitrification reactor of wastewater... | reverse complement strand
TTCAAAGATAATCTGGAGAATATTGAGAGGCTGTAGCGGCACTTCAATAAAAGTTGATGGCTCATGCATCCACTAGTACCACTACTCCGAATTAAGCAACATGGGTGTACGGGTCATTTCTCACCCTATCTCATGAGCTACACGTCTTTTGTTTCCGTGACAGTTTCGTCACGGCGTGGATGCTCGTTGCTTTTTAAGGAGTTGCACCATGGTGCGTCGTACTTTCTCTGTTCTCGCTTTGACCTTGGCTTTCACCTGCACGGTGGCTGCTTCCCGTCTCGCTGAAGAAACCATCGTTGGCACTGCAGTCGCCAACAAGGATTTCTCTACTCTCGTCACTGCTGTCAAGGCTGCTGAACTGGTCGATACCCTCAATGGCGACGGCCCTTTCACCGTGTTTGCTCCCACTAATGCTGCTTTTGAGAAGCTCGGCGAAGAAACCATCAAGGCTGTCCTTGCTGACAAAGCCAAGCTCACTGGTATCCTCAAGGCTCACGTCGTCAAAGGCAATGTGATGGCGGCTGACGTCGTCAAGATGAACGGCCAGGAAGTTGAAACTCTCAATGGCAAGTTCACCATCAAGGTCGAAGATGGCAAAGTTTGGATCGGTGGCTCACAAGTCATCAAGACCGACATCAAATGCAAGAACGGCGTCATCCACGTGATCGACACCGTGATTCTGCCAAAGAGCTAAAGAGCCTTTTCAACACATAGACAACGGGACAAGCTGATTGCTTGTCCCTTTTCCATTCCTTCAGGAGCTGAGGGCTACTTCCCCGCAAACAAATCCAATGCCATTGCACTCAATGCCTTCACCCCAGTCTGTATCGATGGACCATACACCGGAACGTACATATCCGAATGCATGCTAGGTAGTGCCTTCCCCGTTTGCTTGCTTTCTGCCACTTTGGCTGGATCACTGGTACCCAGAAAGAACATGAACACCGGTACGCCACCATCGCGGCTATACCGACTAAAGTCTTCGCCCCCCATCTTGGGGGCAATCGTGTAGACGTTCTTCTCACCCAGAATCCTTGCTGCTGAAGAAGCCCCCCGTTTCGTCAATGCTTCATCATTCAACAAACTGGGAGTGAACTCAGCCTGTTCGATTTTGATTACAGGTTCAGGGGCTTTACCAGCCAGTGCTGCAGCCTTGGCAATGCGATCAATACCTTCAAGCAGGTTCTTTCGAACGGAATCCTTGAAGCTTCGTACCGTCAGTTGCATCTTCACTTCCGGGGGAATGATGTTGTGCTTGCTTCCACCATGAATGGAACCTACAGTCACCACTGCAGAATCGAGTGGATCAGTTTCGCGACTGACCAGCGTTTGCAGATCGGTTACGATGCGAGCTGCGATCACGATAGGATCAATCGTTTTATGTGGCGTTGAACCATGGCCACCCAGCCCCTTTACCAGAATGTCAACACTATCGACGTTGGCCATGGCCATGCCTGAGGTATAGCCAATCTTGCCGTGAGCAATGCTGCCATCCGTATGCAGGGCGATGCAGAAGTCAGGCTTGGGGAACTTGGTGAAGAGGCCTGCTTCCAGCATAGCCTTTGCCCCCAAGCCGCGTTCTTCGGAAGGCTGACCGATCATGATCAGCGTACCCTGCCACTTGTCTTTCAAATCTACCAGCACCTTGGCTGCTCCCAGCCAGCAGGTCATGTGCATATCATGACCGCAGGCATGCATGACGCCCACTTCCTTGCCTTCCGGATCACGCACCTTCACGGTACTGGCATACGGCACCCCTGTCTGTTCAACAATCGGCAGCGCATCCAGATCAGTACGAATGAGCACCGTCGGGCCATTGCCATTCTTCAGAATGCCAATGATGCCAAAGCCTGCCTTCTCGTTACCGATCCTCTCCGTCACCTCGAAGCCGAGTTGTCGCAGTCCATCGGCCAGCTTCTTCGCTGTGCGAAGTTCCATCGTCGACAATTCGGGGTTCTTGTGCAGATCGATGTAGGTTTCTTCGAGCGAGGCCTGATGTGTCGCCAGCTTTGAGACTATCTGTTGATGCAATGGATCACTGGGGGGATCCTGAGAAATGATGGTGCTAACTGACAAGAGACCAACCAAAACCAACCCGGCCCAGAGTTTACGTGGCATCGCTAACCTCAATGAGAATGAGTAGCTGAGATTGTATGCAAGCAAGAGGGGTTATGTTACTTCGAGGTGAAGTAGACAGGTTCACTGACTTTATCCAACGACACCAGTGGCTTGAAACCGAATGGCTTCAAGTAACCATCGATCTTACTGGCGGAGGTATTCGGATGAACTTCAATAACGATGGCCTGTACCTTACTGAGCCAGTCATTGTTCCTGGAAAGTAGATCGTCTTCGGTGCCTTCGATGTCGATTTTCATCAGATCGACTGATTCCCAATTCAATTCTCCCAGCAGATCCGACATGGTTCTTACCGTGACGGGTACACTATCCGCCGAGTTGCGAATACTGGAACCTTCCAGCGCTGACATGGTAGAATCGCGACCCATCATTAGATTAAACGTACCAGGCTTATCAGCAACAGCACACGGAAATACTTTCGCAGCAACACCGTTCTTTTCAAACATCTCCTGTAGGGTAGGCAGATTTCGAGGATCAGGTTCTACACAGGCAATCCGTGCTTCGGGAAAGCAGAGGTGCAAATAGGTGGAAGCCAGACCAATATTGGCGCCTAGATCGAATATCGTCCTGGGCGTGCCATTCAACACCTTGGCAAGATCATATTCCTCTTCAACATAGACACCATGCAGTACGCCTAATTGTTCTAGAGTGATCTTGTAGTACAAATCCTGATTGCGAACCTTCACCTTACCTTCAAGAACGGGGGAAGGCAGGTTATTGCGTTGATGCCAGCGAAGGCGATAAAACTGTTTAGTGAACCAGCCGAAAGGAAATCCGGCACGACGCATTTGCCTGTCAGTCTTGAGAACTCGAAGCAACTGTTTGAACGAGTTGACTGGATTCATCGCTGCTCAGCACTAATCTGGTGGAGATGCACCTGAACGACACTGATATGTAAGAGAGTTCAGGTCAATGTGCTGACAGCACACGCCTTAACAGCAACAAAAAAAAGAGCGGGCGATGGGACTTGAACCCACGACAGCCACGTTGGCAACGTGGCGCTCTACCACTGAGCTACGCCCGCCTGTCGGTAACGAGAATTATAGAATCGTCTTCTTCATCAGCAAGAGTTCAATCAAATACTTGGTTCGATTTCTCTGATTCTCGTTCATTGCATTGAAGAGACATCGATGGTCGCAGCCAGGTTCAGCTCACTTTCGAGAGAATCCACAGCTTTCTTATTCGTTTCCTTGGGGTTCAGGCAAAACAGATCGTTCCATTCTTCACCCTTATAATTCCATTGCCGAACGTACCAGTTGCCAGCATCGTCCCACAGCAGAGGAAAGATGGCGCATTGCTGGGGCTTATATTTGAGGAAGTCGCCCTCGAGCGCCCCCAGTTTATGGAGGACACAACCCTTATTGAAGAAAACGCACCAACCATCGGTCACTGCTGCCATCGGCAAGCCATTGCGATATCGCTTGGTCACAACACCCTGTTTTTCCACAATCGCCTTGGCTTCGGGAGTCAGCAGAGGCAAGATTCGCTTGAGGTTCTTTGTCAACAGTTTCTGTTCACCTTCCTGCAATCCAGGCCGACCGTTCTTGCAGCATAGCCCTTCGCAGCCCCGGCCGAACGTGCATTCAAAGGTAGCAGTATCTGCATTCACTACGGGAATAGGAAGTTTCTTGCTTGCCGTCTTGGCCATTGTCTTGCTTTCCTGAAGTCTCAAGAGATTATCCCCTCTCATCGACATTACCAGCACAGTTTCTTATGAATTCCGACAGAGGAGTAACAGATGCCAGAATTGCCTGAAGTGGAGACCGTCGTTCGCCACCTGCGACCCGTGCTCGTTGGCCGCAAGCTGAATGGCATTACTCTGGGCAGGCATCGCCTCCGCTCTCCGTGGAAACCCTCTTGGGATTCGGAAATCCTTGGCAAAACCATCGAATCTGTCGAACGACGAGGCAAATGGATTCTGCTGCAACTCAGGAAGACTGACAGTCATGTCATCGTCCATCTCGGCATGACTGGTCGATTGCTCGTCACCCCTGCCAAAGATCCCCAGGCCCTGCATACCCATTTCGTCTTCTCCCTGGATCAAGGTCGAGACGAACTCCGCTATCACGATCCTCGCCGCTTCGGCTCCGTCATCTGGGCGAAGACTCACGATACCCACCGCTTTCCCCAGGAAGCAGAACTGGGTCCTGAACCATTCGCCCTCAAGCCCAAAGATTTCCACAACGCCATCTCTAACAGCAGCCGATGCCTGAAAGCCATCCTGCTGGATCAGTCCATCGTCGCTGGGGTGGGGAACATCTACGCCGATGAATCCCTTCATCGGGCGAAACTCCTTCCCACGAGGCAAGGTCGCAACGTCACTCCAGCCGAATCGAAGAAACTCTGCCAGGCCATCGTTGCTGTTCTCACCAAGGCCATCGAACGCAAAGGCTCCACCATCTCCAGCTTCTACTATGGCGATGGCGAGTCAGGCAACTTCCAGACCGAATTCAACGCCTACGACCGTGCTGGTGAATCCTGCAAACGGTGCAGGACCCCGATGATAGGCATTCGCCTCGCTGGTCGTATGACGACATATTGCCCCGTGTGCCAAATATGAGAGTACACACGATAGCAGCCCGACGCGCGAGCGAGGGGAGACCAAGCGAGGGTAGGAAATACCCCTTTTCACAGTGTTGCTTTCTACCATCGCGGCCTTCCCTCGCTCGCGCGTCGGGCTGGTATACATGTATTTTACTCTCACCGTCGCTGTCATCTCGGCGGAGCGAGATGACTACTATCTATCCAGCTTGGCGCTGCGTGTGTGCGAGTGGTTGTTTCACGATGCTGATTTCCTCAGTGTTGGTAACCATAGGCACTTCTTCCTGGTTGGGCGCGGCTTGTGTGTGGGGTTGCTGATTGAGGATCGTCTCTTCCATCACCTTCTTCATGAGCCAGATCTGGTACTCCACTTCGTCGGCTTCTTGCGTTTCCCGCTGGGTCTGTATCTCCGGTACTTCTTGTCAGCATCCTTGCTGGCGATGTAGTGGTAGACGCCATCGGTGCGGACGCAATCGAGTTGCATGCGGCTGAGTGCTTCGCGGACTTGATGTTGTGAGAAGCCTTGACCGTGGAGGAACGACTTGAGTTCCTTCGAGTTAGTCATCTTCTGGTCGTTCATGAGGTGGCGGATGAAATCGATCAGTTCATCCATCTGGTACTTGATGGCAGGGTCGCCTTTCCAGGTGGCGGGGGAGCGGGCGGGTTGCACGTGCTGATGCGGCTCCATGTCAAAGCACATGAAGCGACCGTTGGGCAGGTAGCGGTGTTGCCACTGGGTACCCATCGGGCCACAGTTGTTCTTGGCGAGGATGAGGACACGGCGCTCCGGGACAGTGGGATGCCAGTGCAGGGTCAGGATAAACTCGCATATAGCGGTTCCTGCCCGGCCGAGGGTACTGTAATGACGTTCATGCATGCCTGAGGTGCGTGGTACCAGGATGGTGCAGGCGTACTTGCGTGCCAGCCAGCGCAGTGTGGTGAAGAGGAAGCGAGCGTCGCATTCTTCCAGCTTCTTGACTCGCTTCATGATCTCTTCGATGGAATCGATAACGATCAGTAGAGGAGCATGTTGCTTGATGTGAGTTTCCAGCAGTTCAGCGAACGCCACAATAAATTCACCACTCGCAGGCAGTTGATAGAGGGGTTCGAGGTCGACCATCCGAATCTTGCTACGATTGGCATCGTTCAGTCCCAAGTGGTTATTGCGGGCAAATGTCTGAATTCCGCTGCTCACATAGAGAACTGCTGCAGGGTTATCGTCCATGTAGTGCTTGCTGACATAGCTGGCATAGTGAGCGGCGGTACTGGACTTACCAACACCGGTGAGGCCGTCCAGCAGCACGAGTTCGCCTGCAGGCAGATGCCCCTTGATAATCCAGGCACGAGGCATATCCACATCAAACGGGGGCAGTTCAAGCAGTTCTGGCATGGTACGCTCCTTGGTGATATAGCGTACATTATCATGGTGAACGTGACTGACTCTACTGTACAGCAGCGAGGTTTGGAGAAAAAAGTGGCTTAAGGCGTCTCACGGCGCCTCATGTTGTCTCACGATGGAGTTGAGTTCCTGGCCTTGGCAGCCCGTAGCGCGAGCTAGGGGAGACGTGCAATCTCAATATTTCCTTCGCAATGCCCCTTTTGTTCCGTCGCGAGGTTTCCCCTGGCTGGCACCACGGGCTGCTATTGTTGCGGACTCTCACCATCGCTGTCAACGCTGCGGACATTCGCTTGCCGCCTGAAGGCGGTACTCCAACTTATGTACCGAGGAAGTTAATCACCAGCTTGATCTCGCGGTTACCCTGAGGCTCGATGACCAGTTTGAGCTTGCTGTCTCGTTCGTTGCTGTAGGAGCGATGGACATCTGTCTCCATGGTCAGTGGGCTGCCTAGCAGTTCACGATAAAATTTGTCTGATTCGGAAATGTTGGGCATCAGACGGTTCCGATCGAGTACCGGCTCTTTCTCAATGACCACCTTATATCGTCCGGGAGGGGCTCCATCGCCAGGCTGCGCTGTGGTGAAGCTGAACTTGCCTTCGCTATCTGTTTTCGCATAGGGCCTGACGTTGCCTTCAAAGCCTTCGGGAATGAGCCGTATCGTGGCGTTGGCAACAGGCTTGTCCAGACACAACAGTACGCCGCTGGCCAGCACCGGGTTCTTGCGATTGACCGTGGCTGCACCACCGGGATTCCAGAACACAGCGGCAACTACAGCAGCTACCATGAAGAGAATCACCAGCACCGATCCCCACTTGAGCATCTGGAACCGCCAGTTCCAGAGTACCTCGCGTGCTGACACACGTCGTCGGATGGCCATACCAGCTGGAATGACTGGCACTGCTGTCATACCTACACCGGGTGGTGGCTGATAGGTTGCGATGAGCGCTGCCATTTTCGGATCAACCAAGCCATTCGCTTTCAGCGTCTCTGGATCCTGCATTACCGCCAGACGCTCCCTGAGTTGGTCGAGAGTCAGGCGTTTAGCAGGGTCTTCCTGCAAGCAGTCATGAAGAACACCTGCAATACCTTCGCCAGCCAGTCGCCAGTGATTGAGTGCAGGGTGGGGAGTTGCAAAAAGCGCTAAACAGGCAACCTTGGCCAGCGAGTAGACATCGGTAGCGGCGCTGACCGGCTCACTTCGTTTGCCCAACTGTTCCGGAGCTGCATAATCCAAGGCGTTGGCCAATGTTCTGCCAAACTGAGTCTGCGACAGGTACGAGGGATTGGAAAACTCGAAGTCGTAGAAGCTACGCTTGAGAGGCACACCAAAGTTGGTGATCACTCCCGAATAGCCACTGACTTTGCGGCGTATGAGGAGGTAATCAGGACGGATGCCTCGATGCAGGACACCTGCCTGATGAGCTGCCTGCAAGCCTTCCACCAGACTGATGAAGAGAGGAAGGAAATCTCGAGGAGAGATAACACCGCTACGTTGAACATACTGATCGACCGTACTGGCTTCGTAGAGCAGCGTGACCACAAACGGCCTGACACCATCCGGAGCAGCGTGTCCGGTGCCACGAACTGGAAGAATGGCTCGATGGTTGACTGTCGCCAGCTTCTTCTGATCGTCGAACACTTCCTGGATAGTTCGATCCAGATACGTCGTACTCAGCGTGCGACAGAAGACATCTTCTTTCTGCATCGTGTTGCGGGTGGTACAACGGATAGAATGACCGATGACATCGGAATAGACGAGCTGTTCCGGATCGAAACGATCAAGCTGAACTGGCGAGAAGTGGCGAGGCGAGAGGCTGGCTGCATAGCGCAACTCGACGCTGGCATCGGGGAAGTTCGGGCGTTCGACGGCAGAACGGAAGGCATGAAAGCGTGCCATTGCCTGCACTTCCTGGTCTTCCGACATCAGGGCTACAGCCATGAAATCACGCTGGGCGTTCTGGAACTCACCTACCGAGTAAGCTACTCGTGCCAGCATATCTGTCAGCAAGGGCAACTGTGCCTGCTTCGCCTTGGGCAAGCTTCGGAGGTTAATGGTCCATGATCGGGAGAGTTGCCGATCCAGCACATCGCCGAGGGGCATCACCATCGGAGGAAGCACACCTTGCAGCGGAATCTCCAGTCGCTCAGCGGTCATGTAGATGGCTTTGGCCAACTCGGAGACATCGGCTCCGCTGACGGCAATCTCATAGTCGAGTTCAGGATAGCCTGTCGAAATCGCAGGCTGGGTCGTCGGATTATCTATCGTCGCACTCATCGTAAATTCCTGATCGTCTCATGACCAACTAAAGAGCATCGCGCCCGGGAGCACGCTGCGGGTTGGCCATTTGTTCCAGCTTCTGCAATCGCTGATCGAGTTGTTCGATGGGAGCGACAAACGGTGGTTGATCTGGCGGAAAGGGCCAGGTTGATCCCATGTAACTCATCATCAGCATGACTGCCACAGCCACTACCAATCCATAACTGATGATGGCACCAATGATACCAGCTACGGTGGCGAACAGGGCATGGCCGTAACCGATGTTACGAGGCAGGCGGTTACCACGATCCAAGCCGATGATGCCGTAGGCAATTGCCACCGGAGCGAGGATCAAACCAATCACCGGCAACAGTCCGAAGATGGCGTAGTAATACCCTAGCAAGGCAGGTTGATTCCGAGTGGGAAGCACATGCTCCATCGCCTGGTTGCTCTTGGGGAGCATCGCTGGTGCCGTTGGCGGTGGAACGGGAGCAACCGTTGGGGCTGCGGGTGTATTTTCACTGGTGTTCATAAGGCACTCAGCTCATGGAGAAGCAACTATTATTGTGAAACAACCACCAGACAAATACAAGATCGAAGGACAGGGTTACTTCTGCTTCATGAGGAACGTGCGCAGTTCAGGTAGACGGTCGGTATTGATGAGATCGACATCCAAATCGAGTAACAACTTCCAGACCGGCTCTTTCTCCGGCGTTGCCCAGAAGCGAACCAGGCGACCTTGCTCATGGGCCCGCTTGATGTAGCCCTCTAGTTTCTGCTTCGTTGCTGGGGACATGGCTGCGCTGCCACCCCAACCAATTTTCGTGCTCCAGTTATCACTGATCACGGGCATGAGGTGATGAGGCACCTTGCTATCGAGGTCGGTCAGCCGACCATCGTAGGCTGCATAGCGAGGTGACTGTTTTGCGAGTTTATCGAGGCTAGGTCGGTTGCCGGAGAGGATGACAGTCACACCCCGTTCGGTGAGTTGGTTGTCTTTCACTTCGGAGAGGATGCTGGCGTACTGGCTGAGGAGTTGATGCAGTGCTGGATAAGTAGTGGCTTCATCGGTCTTGATATCGATAAAGAGGAAGAAACGTTGTTTGGTGCTGTAGACACTGCCATGATTCTTGCTGATCCGTTGTTGTAACGGTGCAAGGTAAAGCTTCTCCAGCGTCCGTTCGGGCTTCAGATCCTTGGCATTGTGACCAACCAGTAACTGGCTATCACGGAGGAAGATATCCGCTTCGACGGAGCAAAACCCCTGATCGAGAGCATCGAGCAGGGGGCGAGTATGTTCATAATCATTATGGGCATGGGCACGGGACAGGGGGCTGACATCAGCAACCTGTCCGATGAGCATGGCAACAAGCAAAGCGATCATGCTCGGCCCAGTTCGCCAGCACGTTGAGCAGCAGCCAGCACTGCATCGATCATCCCCGCACGCACGCCGGCTTTCTCCATCGCATGCAAGCCAGCAATGGTGGTACCACCGGGGCTGGCTACCATGTCTTTCAGCATCGCAGGATGCAGACCGGTTTCGAGAAGCATCTTGGCAGTACCGAGGACGGTCTGGGTGGCAAGCTGGGTGGCGACATCGCGGGAGAGACCTGCCCGCACACCACCATCAGCCAACGCTTCGATGATGACAGCAACATATGCAGGGCCGCTGGCGGAAAGGCCTGTCACCGCATCCATCAGGCGTTCAGGCAGTTCAACTGCTTTGCCGAGAGTATTGAGGATGCCTTGCACTAGCACCGCATCTTCAAGGCTTGCCTTGGAGCCAAGACAGAAACCAGCGGCACCAGCACCCACAAGGATAGGCGTGTTCGGCATCACTCGAATGAGACGAGCTTTGGTACCCAGGATGGCGGAGAGTTGAGTAAGAGTCACGCCAGCTGCCACAGACACAACGAGGTGCTTGGCAGTGAGCAGCGGCTTGAGTTCCAGCAGCACTTCAGCCATCACCTGTGGCTTCACTGCCAGGAAGATGACATCACTCTTTTCCACGACGGGTGTATTGTCTTCGTAGACCTTAATGCCAGTGATATCAATCAGCATGTCGCGGGCATCTTCATCCACATCACTGGCAATGATGCGGTCGGAGGAGGTCATCTTGGCTCGGATGAGGGCCTGGATCATGGCGGTTGCCATGCGGCCAGCGCCGATGAAGCCAAGACGGGGAAATGCGGGTTCAGCCATGAGGTCACCGTTCAACAGATGGTCAGCAGGGTGTCACTGCAGTGAATCAACAAGGTATAGTCTGCTAAGTTGAGCAACGATTTCCAGCATCTCTTGAGAAAACTCTTCCAAGAAATGAACAGCGATGGCAGAATATCTGAACGCCAGTGTTCGAGGATCGTCTGCATGATTCGGGGTCAGTTCTCCATTCTGGTTGCTGTCGTACTCTCCTTTACCTCTCCCGTGCAGGCAGGTGAGATACGCCTCTATCCACCGTCTATCCAGCTGAACGGGCAAGGGGCCAGACATCGGGTTCTTGTTGTGGAGGAAGTCAACGGGCAGACCGTGGCATGCCGATCTGACCAGTTCACTTTGAGCAGCAGTTCGCCCGATGTGGTGGCCATCGAAGAAAACCAGTACGTGGTGGCGAAGAAGGATGGCACGACTCAAATCACAGCCCGTTCGGCCAAGGGCGAGGTGATCAAGCAAACCATTCAGGTAAAAGTGACTAACGCAGCCACCCAGGAACCGCCGGGCTTCCTGCGTGATGTCATTCCCGTACTCACCAAGCTCGGCTGCAATACCGGTTCCTGTCATGGAGCGATGGCAGGCAAGGGTGGGCTGAAACTCTCCCTACGAGGCTACGACCCAGAATCGGACTACTTTGCGATCACTAGACAAGCCTTTCAGCGTCGGCTCGATCTGCACAAGCCTGAACAGAGCATGCTGCTCCTCAAGCCATTGAAGATGATCCCGCATGGGGGTGGGCAGAAGCTGGATGCTGATACACCTGAATATCAGATGCTGGTGCAATGGATCAAGAGTGGCGCCCCCGAAGTGGAGTCGCAGCCCATCACATTGAAGAGCATTGCCGTCTATCCACCGCAAGCCAAGCTGAATCAGAATGCCAGCATCCCGACCATCGTGCAGGCCACTTATTCTGATGGGCGAACGGTTGATATCACTCGCCGGGCCAAGTTCGGTTCCAGCGAAGATCAACTGATGAAAGTAGCAGACGATGGCCAGGTGACGGTCACTGGTTCGGGGGCTGGGGCCATCACGGTGCTGTACGCCAACCTCGTCGCAGCGATGCCCGTTGTCTCACCTTACCCGGCATCCAAGACGACTGAACAGAAGCTGACGGTCAGGAACTACATCGATGAGCACATTAACCGTTGGCTTCAAGAACTGCAACTGCCTGCATCGCCACCAGCGACGGATCAGGAGTTCATCCGTCGGGCGTACCTTGATGCCATTGGTACGCTGCCAACGACAGAAGAACTCGCCAGCTTCCTTGCTGACAAAGAGGCAAACAAGCGAAGCAAGCTGATCGATACTCTGCTGGCCCGGCCGGAGTATGTCGATTACTGGACGAACAAGTGGGCTGACTTGTTCCTGATCTCTTCGAAGAAGTTGCCCGGCCCTAATGTCTGGGCGTTCCATCAGTACCTGCGCTCAGCCGTTGCCGAGAACCTGCCGTGGAATCAGTTAGCTACACAGGTGCTCACTGCACGGGGGAGCAACCTGCAGAACGGAGCAGCCAACTACTATGTGATGCACAAGGACATCAGCGACCTGACCGAGACGACTGCCATCACGTTCCTGGGTACCTCCATTACCTGTGCCCGTTGCCACAACCACCCGCTCGATAAGTGGACGCAGGATCAATACTGGTCGATGGCCAATCTGCTAGCCCGGGTGGGACACAAGGCTGGCACGCGCGCCAATGAAGTGATCGTACAGCCCTTGCAGGAAGGGGAGGCACTGCATCTGCGTCGTCAGAAGGCGATGCAGCCTGCACCGCTCGATGGGCCGGGGATGGAGTTGGCTTCCACCGCTGATCGGCGGATGCACTTTGCCAAGTGGCTGATCTCGCCAGAGAACCCTCACTTCGCGAAGGCCATCGTCAACCGGGTCTGGCGGAACTACATGGGACGCGGGCTGGTGGAGAGCGAAGACGACCACCGACCCACGAATCCACCGAGCCATCCGGAACTGCTCTCCGCCCTCGAACAGGACTTCATCAAGAACGGCTACGACATGAAACGGCTGATGAAGCTGATCATGAATTCAGCCAGCTACCAGCGATCATCGCAAACCGTGCCAGGCAACGAAGGGGATGAGAAGTTCTATTCCCACTACCTGCTTCGACGCATGAAGGCCGAAGTGATACTGGATGCCTACAGCCAGGTGCTGAGCGTTCCCACGCCGTTCACCCAGGTGGAATCGGGTGGCCGCGATGCTATCACTGCCACCACAGAATACCCGAGTGGTACAAAGGCCATGCAGTTGCCCGATACCCGCATCGTCTCCCGGTTCCTCGCTGCCTTCGGCAGACCGGAACGGGAACAGGTCTGTGCCTGCGAACGGGAAAGCGACGCCACCGTGGGGCAGGCCTTGCATGTGAATAATGGCTTTACTTTGAATGACAAGCTGCGAGCTAAGGAATCGCGATTGAACTACTGGCTGGACAAGAAACTCTCGAACGAACAGATTCTGGATGATCTCTACCAACGTGCCTTCGCCCGTCTGCCGACGAAGCAGGAAACCAAACGTTTCCTGACCGAGATGCAACTGGCAGGAAGCGATCAGGCACAAAGGCGAGAGATTCTGGAAGATCTCTGCTGGGCGCTGCTCAGCAGCAAGGAGTTTCTGTTTAACCACTAGTGAAGGAGTGTATCATGGGCTGGGTAGGCGCTGTCTGTCTGGGTGCATGGCTGATCCTGATGGGAGCCGTGCAGGCGTTCGACATCAAGTTCCAGAACCGCGAGAAGATCATGGGCGGACTGGCTATTGTCGCAGGGGTGGTGTATTTGATCTTTGCGCTAAGAACGGCGTAACGTGAAATCGTGTGCCCTTGCTTGCCGGCACTCCGGCTAGCAAGGTGTCGAAGCGAAACGAGGTCATGCATATGGACAAATTTACAGAACTACAGCGATATGCAATGTGTTTGACACAAGCGTTACTTGGTGTAATTTCCCATAATTTTCGGATGGTCTCAATTTCGCATCAAGCACGAGGGATTGTGATACGAATTCTTCTTACGGGTGCCTGCGATGAGGATTTCGAGGAGATCGACGACTTAAGGAGTGAATTTGGTGCACTGTTACCCGGACCTGTTCACTACGATTTTGAAGTCAATATCACTCAAGAACCAATCATGTTTGAGCCGCCAAGTAATTCAACTATTGTTGTGTTCAGGCGGCGAGAAGATGTGTAGGGGTGGGTGAAGAGTCTGTTTGAATGATGCTTGTCCACTCCCTTATGTGGCTCCAGCGGAGCCAAGTCTTTAGCCAGGCCCGGGAGCGATTGCGGTGCGATGGCATTGTGGATCGCCCTTTCATGGCCTGCAACTTTATTACCCTCCTTCCAGGGGCTTCCGCCCCTGGCTAAATACGTTGGCTCCTTTGGAGCCGGGGGCATCACTCAAGCAACTTACGCCGTTGCCAATTCAAGGTCACGCCAATCTTCCGTGCAAAATCACCATTCCAATCTACCTCGAAGCCTTCAGCCCGAAGTGCATTGCAAACCTCGTGTGCAATAGCGAGTGCATGCTGTTGGTAGATGTCCTCATCAGTCTTCTCATCATCTGGATTCAACCAACCATAACCAAGATAGACTGATAGCTTGGTACTACTCGCCAGCGATTCAGGAATTGTTTGGTCAATAAAAAATGCATATCCCCGTGCACGATCATAAAAGCCAGGGAAGCGTTCATCAATCTCATTCAGACGATCAGGCATTTCTCCTATGGTGCAAGTATCACAACATACGGATGCCTGCCAAAACAGAATACCCTGCTGACGCAGGTTCGCTTCTACCTTGTCCATACGATCACAGTCGGTCACACTGGGCCAACTGGCTTGTTCAATGGCAAGCAGTCTGGCTTGTTCTGCCAAGTTATCCTGTACGAACTTGGTGAACGAAATTCGTTCTGACTCTGGACATCCATCCTCTAAGTAGACATCATTGCAATACTCAACAATATCCTCATGCCCGAGTTTCGCCATCCGGAGTTGGCCTATGATGGCCATGCTCAGATTGGATCGTAGTTCAGTTCGCTTCTCTTCGTTCCATTCTTCAGGTTTGTTCATCGTTACTACCATTCAAAGGAATCGCGAGTACTATTCGCCACCATTCTCTCATTCCTCGCAAGGTCTGAGTACGATAGGTATGGCAATCGTTACCATATTGTAACTATCAATTAGTCCGCCGGTGTGATCATATTTGCTGCGGACTCTCCATCGGCGGACTAACGTCGCGCCGCTCTTCATTTCATTGCACGACTCGTGTCTCCTCGCAGAATCCCGTTGTACTTTCTTCGTTCACTGGTCAGAATACATCATCTGAACTTGTTCTTTGCGGATCGCTCTCCTGATGCATTTCCTCTTCTACGCATTATTGTTCGTTGCTGCTTCGCCCCATGTGTTGGAGAGCGCTGGCCGGCTGAAGCCGGTACTCCAACCTGTTGCGAGTTCAGCAACGGGGGAGAATCTTGCTGCTGTGAGCAAGGGGCTGCTGTACCTTTTCAATGGTGAAGGGGAGGTGGTGCAGCAGGCGAAGATGGCTCTGCCTCAAACGACGCTGTTGGCGTTTCGGCCTGATGGGAAGCAGTTAGCGGTCGCCTGTGGTGTGCCGGGGCAGAAGGGGGTGGTGCAGCTTTATGAATTGCCTAAGCTGGAACTCTCGACGACGCTGGAATTGCACATGGATCTGATTCAGGGTCTGGCCTATTCGCCTGATGGCAAGCGGCTGGCGACGGGGAGTTATGATCGTCTCATCGAGATTGTGGATGTAGCGAGTGGTAAAACCGAAGCGACACTCAAGGATCATTCCGATGCAGTGTATGCTCTCACCTGGGAGCCTGATGGCAAGCGGCTCGCCAGCGTCTCGGCAGATCGCACGGTCAAAGTGTGGGACCCTGCTACTGGCAAACGACTCTTCACGCTAAGCGAGGCTACCGATTGGCTCTATGCTGTCGCCTGGAGCAGCGATGGCAAGCAGATTGCGGCGGGCGGGGTGGATAAGAGCATCCGCTGGTGGTCGATTGAGAACGACGAAGGCAAGCTGCTGAAGTCGAGCTTTGCCCATGAACAGGGTATCGTTCACCTCAGCTTCAGCAACTCGCAGCTTATTTCGCTAGGTGAAGAGGGGGCGATCAAGAGTTGGGACAATGCAACACAATCAGAAGTGAAACGGGTCACCAGCACTTCGCCCATAACCAGCTTTGCGGTGCAGGCTGGCATGGGCAAGCGGCCTGCAGCCCTTGTGGTCAGTCGGTTGGATGGTGTCGTCGAACGGATTGATACTGCGACTGGCAAGCCGATCAGTACGCTGCTGCCGGAGAAGTTCCCGATGGTGCAGGTGGCTCCCGGGACCAATAGACAACAGGCACCCGTGGTTTCGACACCATCGACACTCACTGGCAGCATAGCGAGGGCCGGGGCAAGCAGCTTCTATCGGTTTGCCCTGCAAGCAAGCGAAGAACTGGGGCTTTCGGTTCAGCCTTCCACCAGCAAGCTGGAACCGATGCTGGAACTGATCGATGAACAGGGGCAAGTGCTATCCAAGAGCAGTAACGGCAGTCTGGGGTATCGAAGCAGTAAGCCACAAACGGTCACGTTGGCGATTCGTGACAAGGAATATCGGGGCGGGGAAAGTTTCAGCTACCGTATCCAGGCGGGGCCGGTGCCTGTCATCACATCTCATTTCCCCCTTTCGGTGCAGGCAGGAACAGGAACCACGATCGACATTCAGGGCGTTCATCTGCAAGGCATCCAGCACGTGAAGGTAAAAGCAGAGAGCAAGGATGCTGACTATCAGATGGCGCTGACTTGGCCGGTGGCGGGGATGAAGTTGAAGCTGCCCGAGATACGCGTAGTGCACCAGCCACAGGTGCAGTTGGGCAAAGAGTTGTCTGTACCAGCCACGGGGCTGGGGCGGTTTCAACAGCCCGACACCGATCATCGCTGGCAGTTCTCTGCTATGAAGGATAAGCGCCTTGTTATCGAAGTGCATGCCGCACGGCTGGGTAGTGAACTCGATTCGGTCATCGACATCCTGGATGCAGCAGGCAAGCCTCGGGAACGGGCACGACTCAGCACCAAGGCGAAGACCTACATCACCCTGCGGGATCGGGATGCCAACGATCCGGGGCTGCGGCTGGAGAACTGGGCCGGGTTCAACCAGAACGATTACCTTTACATTGGTACCGAGTTGCTGCGATTGCGTGATATGCCCAAGGGGCCTGATGAAGATTGCAAGTTCTGGACCCGTTCGGGCAAGCGGATGGGATACCTGGGAACCACCCCTCGTGCTGTTCCACTTGGTGGCAGCATCTATCAGGTAGAGTTACATCCCCCTGGTACGCCACTGCCTAACAATGGCTACCCCAACTTTACCCTCTACGAACGCAACGATGATGGTGGACAGGGGAAGGGAACTGATTCCTACCTGCTCTTTGATCCGCCTGCTGATGGCACTTACTTCGTACAAGTCAGCGATGCGGAACGACGGGGTGGCGACAACTTTGCTTACTCACTGACCATTCGCGAACCCAAGCCCAGCTACACCATCGACTTCTCGCCCAAGGAACCCAAGCTGACGAACAGCGGAGCAGTGCCCATCACAGTGACAGTGGTACGTCACGATGGCTATGCCGGGCCGATTGACATCAGCTTGCAGAATCTGGACAGCCAGTTGAAGTCGTCCGCTGCCCGCATCGAAGCGGAAGAGGAATCGACGGTGATTGCTCTCGAAGCAAAGCCAGAAGCCAAGGGGGATCTTAAGCCCTTCACCGTGGTTGCGGAAGCGACCATAGCTGACAAAGTGCAGCGGCAGCAGGTGATGAGCCAGGCACCCAAGCTCATTCCTGCGGGCGATATCGTCACGACTGCTGAATCACCGGCGGTACAACTGGTGCCTGGTGGCAGTACCCAGATCACGATCAAGATCGAACGGCGCAATGGTTTCAAAGGGCGTATTCCGCTGGAAGTGCGGGGCTTACCTTACGGGGTGCAAGTGATTGATGTGGGGCTGAATGGCATCCTCATCACCGAACGGGATACCGTTCGCACCTTCACCCTGAAGGCTGAACCGTGGGTGAAGACGGGCCATGTGCCCTTGGTGGTGGTGGCCAAGCGGGAAGGCAAGGGCACCGAGCACGGCAGCCAGACCATCATGCTGAACATCGAGAACAGTGTCAAAGTCACAGGAAAGTAACATGCTCCTCGTCATCCTCAGTTTGCTGGCACAAGATCCCAAGGTTGAGATTGCTTCTGTGCTGGATGCGTGGCACCTGGCTGCGGCCAAGGCCAATGAAGATGCCTACTTCGGGCATCTTTCCGATGATTCGATCTTCCTAGGTACCGATGCCACGGAGCGTTGGGACAAGAAAGCGTTCCGGGCCTTCTCGCATCCCCACTTCGCCAAGGGTAAAGCCTGGACGTTCGCAGCGACCCGGCGCGGCATCATGCTTTCGGGTGATGGCAAGCTGGCGTGGTTTGATGAAGACTTGAAAACCCAGAACCTTGGACCGGCCCGGGGAAGTGGTGTGCTACGACTGGAGAATGGCACCTGGAAGATTGTGCATTACAACCTGACGATCACGGTGCCTAACGACAAGTTTGCGAAGGTGAAGAAGTTGCTGGAGGAGTAACGTTCTCTGAGAGGTGCCTTGTAGCCGAAGTCGTGAGACTTCGGAGGCTCTTTCCAGCATCTGAAGTCTCACGACTTCAGCTACATAAATACCTCACTAACGCTTCGGGTTGGTGTCCAGTTCTTTGGCAGCCTGGGCGAGCTTGAGTAGTACCGCTTCCTTGGTGTTTAGCTCGCCTTTAGTGACTTGCTCTGCGATGCTCGTCATGGATGTGGTCAACTTACCCAGCATTTCGATTTGCTTAGTCAGTTGCTCAGGTGTGATGCCATTGACAGATTTCAGGTAGACGCTGGGGAGTGATACCCGGAAAGTATCCCCTTCCTTTTTGATGCTGAGGGTCTCTTCCTGGAGTTTGCCGGCGGTGCCGAAGCGGACGCGGACGAGGTGTTGTTCTTTGCCTGGAGTCAGTTCGATGACTTCGAGCAGATAGCCTGTCAGTGGA
>WBZX01001356.1_pt1 | contig 18621 bp, 10 predicted proteins | sample 5204211 | NCBI WGS metagenome assembly WBZX01 (sample SAMN12344362, study PRJNA552823) | activated sludge metagenome | biome: Activated sludge suspended growth; feature: Nitrification reactor; material: Wastewater; isolation source: activated sludge from nitrification reactor of wastewater... | reverse complement strand
GTCGAGCTCGAACTTGAGCGTGGTGATGGTGGCCGTGGCGGCCTGAGTGGCGCAGCGGATCCAGTAGGGGCGGCCGGGTAGCATCGGCTCGTCGCTCGTCCAGACCAGATCGGCGGCAAGCTGATCGGCGACCTCGGGCCGGCCCTCCGGGGCGACGATGACGTCGCCTTCGCCGGGCTCGAAGTCTCCCGACAGCACGAGGGTCACGTCATCGCCCGCCTTGGCCTCGGTGGCCTCCCGGCCGGCGGATGCGATTCGGGCGACGGTGGCGGAGCGGGCCGACGGCAGGATAGTGACGGGAGCGCCCGCGCGCACGGTACCGCTCAGCAGGAGGCCGCTCAGGGCGCGGACGCCGTCGCTGGTGGTGGCCGACTGGACGGGGAAGCGAAGTGGCCGCGCGCCGGCCGGGCGTGCGATGGCGACGGCCTCGAGGCGGGCAAGGAGAGCCTGGCCGCGATACCAAGGGAGCGCGGAGCCGGGAGCGGCGACGATACCTGGCGAGGTCGCGACGATGGGAACGGCGCAAACGTCCGGAATTTCCAGATGGTCGGCAAGCTCGCGGAACGCTGCGGCCACCGCGTCGAACCGGTCCGCATCATGACCAGCCAGATCCATCTTGTTGACGGCCAGAACGAAGTGACGGATGCCGGCGAGGGCAGCGGTGGTAACCTGACGCCGCGTCTCGCCGCTGATGCCCTTGGTCACGTCGACCACGACAACGGCAAGGTCCGCGCTGGCGGCGGCGAGGAGCGAGGCGGCAACGTTGTTCGCGCCGGCGCCCCCAGGCAACTCGGCGGCGATGAACTGACGCTGCGGTGTCGAAAAAGCCTGGTATGCCGCATCATCGGAGATCCCCTTGGCCGGGGCCGCCGGTCGCGACGGGAGGTGGCCGGGGTCGATGGTTGAAGCATTCGCGAGGAGAGAGCCGATCAGGGTGCTCTTGCCGTCGCCGGTGCCGCCGAGGACGATGAAGCGAAGAACGGCGGGCTCGGCGACGGTCGGCCCGGAGGTCATGCTCTTGCTCATCAGAGGGCCCTTGCTCATCAGAGTGCCTTCCTGCTGCTTGCGCTGATCGGTTTGCCCACTCCAGGCGCTCGCATAGCGGCGGGATTAGATTCCGTCGAGGTGATCGCACGGGCTCGGAATTGAAGACCGGTGCACAAATGTGTCTGGCCCGAACAGGTGCGCGCGCTTCTGACATTTTATTGCCGCCGAAGCAGCACAAACCATCTGAACGGTGTAGATTGCCGGCGATGATTTGCTGGCTTGCGCCGCCGACATGGCCCAGGGTGATCGCCTGTCGGAATACTGGGACGCACCGGACGTTATTGCGTGCAGGGGAAGGCTGCTCTGGTGAGATTGCGCACCGATGCCTAGGGGGAAACGCCTGTTATCACGAGTGAGGAAGCGCCGCGGGGCGACCTGCGCCGCGCTTGCGATCTCGCTCGGCCTCGGCGGCGCGCTGCTCGACGCGTTCTCGGTGTCGAGCGCGATGGCCGGCGGGCGCGGTGACAGGTGGGACCGGGGTGGCGGGTTCCGGTCGCGCGATCGGGACGACGACGACGACCGGCGTGGTGGCGGGCAATCCTGGGGAGGCGGGGGCAACTGGAGCGGCGGCTGGAGCAACGGCGGCGGCAATATCAGCGGCGGCAATAGCGGCGGTGGCTGGAGCAACGGTGGCGGCAGCAGCGGTGGCGGGCAGAGCGCGGGCGGCGGTAACAGCAGCGGATCTTCCAGCAACTCCAACTCCGGTCAGGGTCCCAGCAGCAATCTCGCTTCGCCTTCGGGCCAGCAGCAGGACCAATCGGGTCGGGGCGACAGGCGCGACAACGACGACAATGGCCAGAAGGGATTGGGCAAGGCCACCTCGACGGCAGCGGACGCGGCCGATGACGCGCCGCCCCGGACCGTCCTGGAGCTGTTCAATCGGGTCTTCAAGGCACCCGCGGCGCCGGCAGCGTCCGCCGCGCCGGTCAAGCGACCCGACGCCGGTGCTCATCACGGTGTCAGCCCCCCCGAGCTGCGCAAGTGGGAGGCGGTGGTGCATCGCGATGCTCCGGGCAAGAAGGGCCGGGACTTGCAGAGCGGCCCGAGCAAGGCGCCCAGTGCGCCGGTGGTGAAGACCGCCGCGGCGCAGAGCAGCGTCACCGTCGCCAAGCCCAAAGTGCGGTTGCCGCGAGGGCTCGGTCCGGTCGTGGTGCCGGAGCTCAGCGAGATAAAGTCTAAGGTTCTGCTCGGCGTCGATCTGGGGACGGTTGAACTGGGGAAATTGCGTGAGCTCGGGTTCAAGGAGCTCGGCTCGAGCGATGTCGGCATCGGCCGCGTGACGGAGCTCGCGGTGCCGGAGGGGTATAATGCCCTCGGGGCGCGCGACCTCGCGTCCCGGCAGCTGCCGGGTCAGGCCTTCACCTATTCTGTCCGCTATCACCTCGTGCCGGAGGGCATGAAGCCCTCGGGAATTCCCGATGAGCCATTCATTGCCGGCAACATCCCACGCCCTTGCGCAGGCGATCGCTGCTATGGGCCACAACTGGTCGACTGGCAATCGCGGCTGTCCTCGTGCGCGAAGGGCGTGAAAGTCGGTGTCGTCGACACTGCTGTCGATATCGACCATCCGGCTCTCGGTCGCATGCGGGCGAAGCTCGGCTCGTTCGGAAGCGGCAGCGTCGCCAGCGAGCGCGTCTGGCACGGCACCGGCGTGGCGGCGCTGCTGGCCGGGGCCACATCAACCCCGACGCCGGGGCTCATCCCGGACTCGGAGTTCCTGATCGCGGATATCTTCTCGGACGGCGAGGACGGCATGCCGGAAAGCGATACCGTCGGTCTGCTCAGGGCGCTCCACTGGCTGGACCGGCTCGGCGTCAATGTCGTCAACCTCAGCATCTCCGGCGTCCGGGACGAGGCCGTCGAACCGGTGATCGCGGACATGTCGAGGCGCGGCGTGATCTTCGTCGCGGCGGCCGGAAACGACGGTCCGAGCGGCAAGCCGAGCTATCCTGCGGCCTACAAGGATTTTGTCATCGCGGTCACGGCGGTCAACAAAAGTCTCGTCAGCTACAGCAACGCGACACATGGCGACTACATCGACGTCTCGGCTCCGGGCGTGCGCATCTGGACGGCTCTGCCCAACGAGCGCATGGGCTATCGCAGCGGTACGTCGTTCGCCACTCCGTTCGTGACATCGGTCATGGCGGCGATCTACAGCTCGTCTCCGGCGAAGACCAAGGCGGCGCTGTTGCACCGCTTGCGTCGGGAGATGCAGGATCTCGGGCCGGCCGGGCGCGATCCGATCTACGGCCTGGGGCTGCTGCGTGCTCCCAAGGAGTGTGCGCCTCCGGTCGCGCTGACCACGGCGTCGATCAAGGCGAAGGCCGGAGGATTCACCAGCGCCGCGGCGCGGTGAGGCTCAGGCGCGCCGGTCACGGCCGGCAAGACCCGAGAGGGCGCCGACCCGATCTGCCGACCCTGTCGGCGGGCTCGCGGGAGACGTCGGACAATGTAAGGAGAACCGCCGCGCGCGTCGGGCCAGAGCGGGGATGCGGGCGAGCCGGCGCGGCGATTCTCCCTCTTCAACAGCGGCGGGCCGAGAGGGCGCGGCTCGCCACCGGTCTTCACCGCAGAACCGGCGCAACCCGGGTGCGGGCCCGGGCGTACAGTCCATGCGGCAGCGCTTTTCAGGGTCCAGTATGACCCGCCTGGATGACAGTACTATTGCTTCGGCAGCGGCTGGTTCCAGCCGCTGGAGAGAAGATGCCTCTCCTCGTCGAGTGTCAGTGTCCGCCCGCCGCGCAGCCTTTCGACGAGCTCCTCGAGCGGTCTTGCGCCCTGTGCCGGCTTCACGTTCGAGGTCTTGGGAAACGTGAAGGCCACCTGTTTCTCGATCACCCAGCTGCCCGAGCCCGTCCTGCAGGCGACACCAGCGAAGCCGTCCTGGTTATCCCCGGTGCGCAGGTCATACTCGCGGCAGACGCGCTGCTCCTTCTTCGAGGCGAACGTGGAGACCGGCGTGATGGAGAAGACCATGCGGCCCGTGCCATCGACGAGAGCGAGCGCGGTGCCGCTCGGACGGCTTTCGAGAGCCGCGTCGAGAACGCGCGAGCTGAGCCTAGACCCGTCACCGGCGGTGGCGATGATCGTCGCCGGCTCGTCGCCAAAGTGCCGCGAAGCCATCCAGCCGCCCACCGAGCCGATGATGAGGCAGGTGGTGGACAAGGCGACACCGAGCGCCCAGTACCCGCGGCCGGGCGAGAAGAAGCCGGTCAGCGCGCGCAGGAGGCCGCCGGTCTCGCGGTGTGTCTCCGCGGGCACTTGCCTGCCGCCGGCTCCAATCGGAGCCGAGAGAATGTCGCGCAGCGGGCCGGGCACCGGGCGGACCATGGCGTCGCAGTAGAGCGGGCCGAGGTCACGCGTGGCGACATAGGCGGAAAGACGCTCGCGCAGCGGCGGATCGATGGCCAGCTGCGTCCTGAGCGCCTCGGTTTCAGGCGCGGAGAGCTGGCCATCCGCATAGGCCATGAGCGTCTCATCGGAGACCGGAGGCATATGCTTACCTCTGTGGTTCACGGCTTGCTTCCCGGTTGATCCAGTCGTGCAGCGTGCGGCGGGCACGCGCAAGTCGACTCATGACGGTACCGATCGGCACATCGACGATCTCGGCGGTCTGCTTGTAGGTCAGGCCGTCGACACAGACGAGCGCGATCAGAACCTGCTGCTCGGCCGGCAGACGGGCGATGCCCACCTTTACGGCCTCGAGCGTGAGCTTGCTCTCGGTCACATCGCGGCCGTCCTCGCCCATGATTTCGGGCATGGCATCCGGGTCGACCGGCTCGCCGCGCACCTTCTGGGAGCGGAGGCGGTCCAGCCACAGGTTCTGGGCGATACGAAACATCCAACTGTCTAGCCTCGTTCCAGGCTGCCACTGCTCATGCCGGGACAGGGCGCGCAAGCACGTCTCCTGAACAAGGTCGTCACCCTTGTCCAAGTCGCCTGTCAGCGCATACGCGAACCTGCGTAGGCGCGGCAGGAATTCGACCATTCCGGCCCGGATCTCGTCGGTCACGCCCTGTTGCCCCCGGCTCTGGCGAAAGAACGAGAAGGCCCCCCCTCGCTATTCCGCGCCTGGTTTGAAAGTGTGTCTTCTTTGCAGCAGGGTAATGCGGCGATGAAATGGAGAAGCCGCGTCAAAATTGCGTGGAAAAATGCCGACCGGACTGGTCCGGCCGGCGGTCGTGATCGCGGAAGAGACCTTCAGGCGGCGAGGGTGGCGGTCGCGATGCGGCGCTCCCACGCCAGTGCGTGAGCGACGATCTTGTCGAGGTCGTCGAGGCGCGGCTGCCAGCCTAGCGCTTCCCGGATCTTGGCCGAGGAGGCGACGACGGACGCCGGGTCGCCGGCGCGGCGGGGCGCAAGGCGGGCATCGAGCGGCAGGCCGGAGGCCCGGCGCACAGTCTCGACGACATCGAGCACCGAGTAGCCACGGCCATAGCCGCAGTTGAAGATGTCGGACTTGCCGCCAGAGCGCAGATGCTTCAGCGCCACGGCGTGCGCGGCGACGAGGTCCGTGACGTGGATGTAGTCGCGGATGCAGGTGCCATCGTGGGTCGGGTAGTCGGTGCCGAAGACGTCCATGTGGCCGCGCTTGCCGAGCGCGGTCTCGCAGGCGACCTTGATGAGGTGGGTGGCGCGCGGCGTCGACTGGCCGGAGCGGCCGTTGGGATCGGCGCCGGCAACGTTGAAATAGCGCAGCGCGACGAAGCGGAAATCGTGGGCGCGCGCGGCGTCCGCCAGCATGATCTCGGTCATCAGCTTCGAGGAGCCGTAGGGCGACATCGGGCGCAGCGGCGCGTCCTCGCTGACCGGGCTCGTCTCCGGCATGCCGTAGACGGCGGCGGTGGACGAGAAGATGAAGTTCTTCACGCCCATCGAAATCACGGCCTCCATGAGGGCGCGCGATTTGACGGTGTTGTTGTTGTAATAGCCGAGCGGATCGGCGACCGACTCCGGCACCACGATCGAGCCGGCGAAGTGGATCACGGCGTCGACGCCGTGGTTGCGGACGATGGATCGCACCAGGTCCTGGTCGCCGACGTCGCCCACGACGAGGGTGGCCGCGGGCGCGACGTTGGCGCGAACGCCGGTCGAGAGGTTGTCAAGAACGACCACCTTCTCGCCCGAGTCGAGGAGGTCGAGGACCATGTGGCTGCCGATGTAGCCAGCGCCGCCTGTGACCAGTGTCGCCATCGAAAAACTCCTCACTCGATCATGCTTGTGGATGTGAACATGGGTGTCCGTGATCAGCCGTGCCAGCCTGGGACGCCGCGGGCTGGACCTTGCCCTGTGATCAGCACTCGCACCCTACCCGAGAAAGGTTATCGAATCGATCGGCTCGAGCCCGGCGTTGCACGCATCCTTTTCAGCTTTGCTTTGACGTCTTCGGTGCATTTTCGCTCCAAATCGAAGTTATCCCCCGGAATCTCCCGGTGTCGATCGGGTACGGAATGTCACATGCGGAACAGTGTGGCACCATCGGCGTTGCTAGGGTTGTCTCACGGCGGAAGGAGCGCCGGGTCCGAGCACAAGGATAGCGAACATGTTGCGCGCAGCTCTCGATCAGCACCGGTCCTCGAATGACAACGTTCATGGTGGGGCAGGAGGCAAGTTCTCCCTCATCGAGTGCCCGCCGATCGGGCCAGGCAACTTCGTGCTCGCGTGTCGCGAGGCCGACGGCTCGGCGAAGATTCTGCACCTGGGGCGCAGCGCCAACTCGAGCCCGTCGCTCAATCTCGCCCGCGTGCGTCATCTCGGCGCGCTGATGGGGGCCAACGAGGTGCACGTCCTGCCGGGTTTCTGATCTCCGTCAAGCCGGGCCAGGCGGAAAGCGCCGGACCCATGACGCAAGACCGGCGCCGGGGCCGAAAATCGTGTATCGAGGAGCTCGAAACACGAAACAGCTTGGCCCAGGCATGCATATTTCCTCCGATCCTTCCGGTACATTTTCTCCCGCGGAACCGGGCGCGAGTCCGCTCCGGGACTGCGGCTCGATCCATCAGGACGGCTCGCTCGAGAGTCTCTACCGCTCGCTCGGCGCGCACCCCTGCGCGAAGGACGGCGTCGCGGGGGTCCGCTTCGCCGTGTGGGCGCCCAACGCCCGGGCGGTGAGCGTCGTGGGCGACTTCAGCGGCTGGGATCCGTCCCGGGCTCCCATGCAGCAGGACTGGGGTAACGGTGTCTGGTCGACGTTCGTCGCCGGCATCGGGCCGGGGACGCTCTACAAGCTGCACATCGTCGGGCAGCATGGCGGCGTGCTGCCACTGAAAGCCGATCCGTTCGCCTTCTACATGGAGCAGGCCCCCGGAAACGCGGCCATCGTGGTCGCGGAGAGCACGTTCCCCTGGAGCGACGGCGAGTGGATGGGCCGCCGCGGCCAGGCCGCCTCGCGCGAGGCGGCGATCTCGATCTACGAGGTTCACCTCGGCTCGTGGAAGCGCCATGCCGGCGACAACCGCCCCTACAGCTACCGCGAGCTCGCCGACGACCTGGTGCCTTACGCCGCCGGGCTCGGCTTCACCCACATAGAGCTGCTTCCGGTCTCGGAGCATCCGTTCGACGGCTCGTGGGGCTATCAGCCGATCGGCCTCTACGCGCCGACCAGCCGCTTCGGCCCGCCGGACGACTTCCGCTATTTCGTCGACCGCTGCCATGCGGCTGGCCTCGGCGTCATCCTCGACTGGGCGGCCGGCCACTTCCCCGACGACGCTCACGGCCTCGCCCAGCTCGACGGCACCTGCCTCTACGAGCACATGGACCCGCGCCAGGGCCGTCACGCCGACTGGGGCTCGCTGATCTTCAATCTCGGCCGCCACGAGGTGGCCGACTACCTGCTCGCCAACGCGATCTACTGGCTGAAGGAGTTCCACATCGACGGGCTGCGCGTCGATGCCGTGGCCTCGATGCTGTATCTCGACTACAGCCGCAAGGAAGGCGAGTGGGTGGCCAACGCCTACGGCGGCCGCGAGAACATCGAGGCGATCGAGTTCCTGCGCCGCATGAACATGCTGGTCTACGAGCGCGCGCCAGGCGCCTTCACGATCGCGGAGGAGTCCACGGCGTGGCCGATGGTGTCGCGGCCCGTCTACGCCGGCGGGCTCGGCTTCGGCTACAAGTGGAACATGGGGTGGATGAACGACACCCTGCGATACATGGGCCGCGAGCCAATCCATCGGAAGCATCACCACGACTGGCTCACGTTCGCGCTCATGTACGCGTGGACGGAAAACTACGTGCTGGCGCTGAGCCATGACGAGGTCGTGCACGGCAAGCGCTCGCTGGTCTCGAAGATGCCCGGCGACCGCTGGCAACGCTTCGCCAATCTGCGCGCCTACCTCGGCTACATGTTCGCCCACCCGGGCAAGAAGCTGCTGTTCATGGGCGGCGAGATCGCCCAGGAGCGGGAGTGGAGCCATACGCGCGAGCTCGACTGGGGGCTCACCGCCAACCCGGCGCATGCCGGCATCCAGCGTCTCGTCCGCGATCTCAACCGGATCTATCGCGACATTCCGGCGCTGCACCTGCGCGACTGTGAGCCCGACGGCTTCCAGTGGATCGATTGCAACGACACGCAGCAGAGCGTGCTGTCGTGGCTCCGTTTCGCGCCGGGAGCGGGACGCGGGCGGCTCGCCGTCATCGTCGCCAACTTCACGCCCGTGCCGCGCCACGGATATCGAGTCGGGGTGCCCGAGGGCGGCCTCTACGAAGAGGTGCTGAACACGGATTCGGCCTTCTACGGCGGCTCGAACATGGGCAACGTCGGCGCCGTCCGCGCCGAGGCCGTCGAGAGCCACGCTCGGCCGTTCTCGATCTCGCTCACCGTGCCGCCGCTGGCGACGATCGTGCTGGTGCCGAAGGGCTGAGCCGAGGGAGAGCCATGTCCGATCGTCAGGCGCGGGACATCGTCCCCGGCAACCCCGAGCCGCTCGGCGCCTCGGTGACCGCCAACGGCGTCAACTTCGCCTTGTGGTCGCGAAACGCGACCCGGGTCGAACTCTGCCTCTACGACGAAACTGGCGCGCGCGAGCTGCGCCGCCTCGACCTGCCGGCGCGCACGGGTGACGTTTGGCACGGCCTCGTGCCGGGGCTCGCACCGGGGCTATCCTATGGCTACCGGGTGCACGGGCCCTACGCGCCGCGCGAGGGGCACCGCTTCAATCCCAACAAGCTGCTGATCGACCCTTATGCCCGGGAGATGACGGGGCGCTTCACCCTTCACGACACGCAATTCGGCCATGTGCCGGGGCACACCGAAGGCGATCTCTCGTTCGACGATCGCGACGACGCGCCGTTCGTTCCCAAGGCGCGGATCCTGGCCGACGAGGCGGCCTTTGATGCCGGCGCGGCGCCGCGCACGCCGTGGCGCGATGCCGTCCTCTACGAGCTGCACGTCAAGGGCTACACCAAGCTGAGCCCGTTCGTTCCCGAGGCGCTGCGCGGGACCTACGCAGGGCTCGCCAGCGAGCCGGCGATCCGGCACCTCACCGATCTCGGAGTCACGGCGGTGGAGCTGCTGCCCGTCGCCGCCTTCGCCGACGAGCCGCATCTCGTCGCCAAGGGGCTCACCAACTACTGGGGCTACAATCCGGTCGCCATGATGGCGCCGGAGCCGCGCTGGGCCCAGAGCGATGCCCGCGCCGAGCTGCGCGCCGCCATCCGCAAGCTGCACGAGGCGGGGCTCGAGGTAATCCTCGACGTCGTCTTCAATCATACCGGCGAGGGCTGGCACCTGGGGCCGACGCTGTCGCTGCGCGGCATCGACAACGCCGGCTACTACCGGCTCGAGGCGGGAGACCGGAGCCGCTACACCGACCACGCCGGGTGTGGGAACACGCTCGACATCTCGCGGCCGCACGTCCGCCGCCTCGTGCTCGACACGCTCAGGACCTGGGTGCGCGACTATGGCGTCGACGGCTTCCGCTTCGATCTCGCGACGACGCTCGGCCGCGAGGGCGATGCGGCGGAGTTCTCGGCGCACGCCGCCTTCTTCGCCGAGGTCGCGGCGGATCCGCTGCTGAGCCCAGTCAAGCTGATCGCCGAGCCGTGGGATTGCGGGCCTTACGGCTATCGCGTCGGCGGCTTCCCGAAGGGCTGGGCGGAGTGGAACGACAAGCCGCGCGACGCCATCCGCCGCTTCTGGCGCGGCGACGCCGGCATGACCGGCGAGCTGGCGACCCGGCTCGCAGGCTCGTCCGACGTGCTGTCGCACGATCGTGGTCCGCTCGCAGGCATCAACTTTGTCGCCGCCCACGACGGCATGCGGCTGCGCGATCTCGTCACCTACTCGGGCAAGCGCAACGAGGCCAACGGCGAGCAGAACCGGGACGGCTCGAACGACAACTGGAGCGCGGCCTACGGTCCCGAGGGACCGAGCGAGGACGCGGCCCTCCGCGCCACGCGCCTGCGGCAGATGAAGAACCTCGCCGGGACTCTCCTCCTGGCGCAAGGCGTGCCGATGCTGGTGATGGGCGACGAGGCCGGCCACAGCCAGGGCGGCAACAATAACGGCTATTGCCAGGACGGCCCGATCTCGTGGATCGACTGGCGCGCGATCGACGGCGAGGGCCGCGAGCTCATCGCCTTCACGCGCGAGATGATCGCGCTGCGCCGCCGTTTCCCGCAGCTCCGCCGGGAGACATTCTTCACCGGCGCGGTGGCCGAAGGCTCGGCGTTCAAGGACGTGACGTGGCTCGCGGCGCACGGCGGCGAAATGTCGGATGCGCAGTGGCGCGACCCGGGCACGCGGACGCTCGGCATGCTGCTCGGCGGTGTGGCGGCGAATGAGCGTGGCAATCCCAATGCCCCCACCCCCGACCCCTCCCCGCAAGGGGGAGGGGAGAAGGGCAGCCCGCAAGGGGAGAAGGGCAGCGCGGGGAACGCGCCGCTGCTGCTGCTCTTCAACGCGCATGACGGCGAGGCTCGTTTCCGCCTGCCCGCCGCGCCGCCTCGCCACATCTGGTCGACGGTCATCGACACGGCTCGATCGGCCACGTTCCCCATTGTGCCCAAAGTCTCACCGGCCGCGCCGGGGCGGGTCAGCCGTGGGAGGGGTGGGGGGGAGGAGGAGAAGAGCGTCGTTCTCGCCCCGCGCTCGCTCGCGGTGCTCACGGTCATCGAGGACCCGCACTCGGCGCTCGACGACCTCTGCGACCTCGCCGGGGTCGATCGCAGCTGGCACGATCTCGAGGGCGCCGATCATCATCCGAGCGTCGAGACGAAGCGGGCGCTGCTCGCCGCGCTGGGCTTCGCCGTCGGCACGCCCGAGGCCGAGAAGGCCGCCCTGGCGGAGGCCCGCGCGGCGCCGTGGCGCGACCTGCTGCCGCCGGTGATCGTCGCGCGCCGGGCCGAAGGAGAGACGGCGGCGGTCGTGGCGCCGGTGGTGCTCGCGAGCGAGGAGAGATCGCGGAAGCTCACCTGGTCGCTACGGCTCGAGGACGGCTCGGAGCGGCGTGGCGTGGTGGAGGCCGCGGCTCTCGATGTCATCGCTACCGGCGGCGGCGAGCGCACGCGGCTCGCGCTGCCGCTGCCCGGTGATCTGCCGCATGGCTATCACGCGCTGACGGTCGAGACCGGATCGCGCACCGCTTCCGCCACCGTGATCGTGGCGCCGCGGCGGTGCTGGCTTCCGGACTGGCTCGAGGCGGGCGGGCGCGTGTGGGGTGTTGCGCACCAGCTCTATTCGCTGCGGCCCGAGTCGAGTGATGCGGACACTCAGGTCCGCGAATGGGGCATCGGCGACTTCACGGCGCTCGGCCGGCTGGCGGCGGCGGTGGCGGCGCGCCGTGGAGCCGTGGTCGGCATCAATCCGCTCAACGCGCTGTCGCCGGCCAAGCCCGACGACGCCAGCCCCTATGCGCCTTCGAGCCGCGTGTTCCTGAATACGCTCTACATCGACGTCGCGGAGGCGCAGAACTCCCTCTCCGCGCTGCCGCGGGGAGAGGGTCGGGGTGAGGGGCAGGTACAGGCCCCGACCTCAGCGGTCTCACCGGTTTCGATCGATGCCGCGCCTCACGAGTCATTTCTTGCCGCCCCTGCCCCTGCTTCTGGCCCTGACCCTCTCCCCGTCGCGAGCGCAGGGCGACGGGGAGAGGGAAGCGTCATCGACTATCCCGGTGTCGCGCGGGCCAAGCTGGCGGCGCTGTGGGAGGTGTTCGAGCGCTTCGAGGAGGCCGAGGGTAAGGGCAGCGCGGGTGCCATCGGGCAGGCTTTCGCGGCGTTCCTGGCGGAGCACGGCTCGGCGCTCTCCCGCTTCGCCATGCATCAAGTGCTGGAGGAGACCTTCGGGCGGTCGCCATCGCCGACGTGGGAGCCCTACGCCGAGCCAATATCGCCCGCCGCGCTGGTGTTCGCGAAGGAGCACGCGCGGCGCATCCGCTTCCATTGCTGGCTTCAATTCGAGGCCGACCGGCAGCTCGCGCGCGCCGCGGACCAGGGCCTGACGCTCGGCCTCTACGGCGACCTCGCGGTGGGCATCGACCCGCACGGCGCGGACGTCTGGAGCGAGCCCGAAGCCTTCATCCGCGGGGCGAGCTTCGGGGCGCCGCCGGACCCGTTCGCGGCGGAGGGCCAGGACTGGGGCATGCTGGCCTTCGACCCGCTGCATCTCAAGCGGTCGGCGTACAAGCCGTTCCGCGACATGCTCGCCGCCAACATGCGCCATGCGCGGGCCTTGCGGCTCGATCACGTCATGTGGCTCGAGCGCATGTTTTTCATTCCGCGCGGCTCAAAAGCGAGCGACGGCACCTACGTGCGCTATCCGCGCGACGAGCTTCTCGCCGTCCTCGCGCTCGAAAGCCATCGCCACCGTTGCCTCGTCGTCGGCGAGGACCTCGGCACGGTGCCGCTCGGCTTCCGCGAGTTGATGGAGCGCGAGGGGCTGCTCTCCTACAAGCTGATGGCGTTCGAGCGCTATCACGACGGCTTCTTCAAGCGCCCCGACACCTACCCGCATCTGGGTCTCGCGACGCCCGGCTCGCACGACTGGCCGACGCTCGCGGGCTGGTGGCGCGGGCGCGATATCGAGGTGCGGATCGGGCTCGGGCTGCTGACCGTGGAGGATGCGGCGAAGGCGCAGGCGCAGCGCCAACGCGATCGCGCGCTGATGGCGGGGGCGCTGTCGGACCAGTGGCTGCTGGACGCGGCCTTCCCGGCTGAGGCCGACATCGCGGAGGAGCGACTGGCCGAGCTGGTGGCGGCGGTGCACCGCTTCCTCGCCCGCTCGCCGGCGGCGCTTGCCATGCTCAACCTCGAGGATCTGGCGCTGTCGACCGAGCAGGTCAATCTGCCCGGCCCGCTGGTCGGCTACCCGTGCTGGCGCGTGCGCATGGAGAGGAGTGCAGCCGACATCCTCGCCTCCGCCGCCGCGCAAGCGAGTATCGCGGCGGTCAACGGGGAGCGGGGGGTGCAGCCGTAACCTCTGCGAAGGCGTCATTCCGGCGCGGGTCAAGAGCCCAAAGCGAATGGCCGGGAAAAGGCCGGCCAATCACGCCGCCGCGGCACCGGGCTTGGCTGCGCCGGCCCGCTCCTTCGCCAGGGCTTGCGCGGCGACCATGTCGGGCTTGCCGGAGCCCAGGAGCGGGATCGACGGCACGATCATGATCTCGGAGGGCAGCATCAGCTCGGAGAGGCCCTTGGATTTGGCGTAGCGCTGGAAGGCATCGCGGGTGGCGGCCTTGTCGGTGGTCATGAGGACGAGGCGCTCGCCCTTCCTCTGGTCGGGCAGGGCGACGACGACTGAGATCAGCGACGGCCACACGTCCGCCGCCGCAGCCTCCACTGCCGCCAATGACACCATCTCGCCGCCGATCTTGGCGAAGCGCTTGGCGCGGCCCTTGATCGAGATGAAGCCCTGGGCGTCGATGGCGACGATGTCGCCAGTGTCGTGCCAGCCTTCCTTCGGAGCTTCCAGCACGCCGGGGTTCTCGGCGCGGTAGTAGCCGAGCATGACGTTGGGGCCGCGCACGTAGAGGCGGCCGACCTCGCTGCCCGGGATCGGATCGATGCCCGGCACCGGCTCGAGCCGCGCCTCCATCAGCGGAGAGAGGCGGCCGACGGTGCCCGACTTGTTGGCGAGCGGCGTGTTGATGGCAAGAACGGGGGCCGTCTCGGTGACGCCGTAGCCCTCGAGGATGCGGCAGCCGAACTTCTCCATGTAGATCTGGCGCGTCCTATCCTTCACCGCCTCGGCGCCGGCGAGGATCAGGCGCACGCGATGGAAGTCGTAGGGGTGCGCGGCGCGGGCGTAGCCGTTGAGGAACGTATCGGTGCCGAACAGGATGGTGGCGTTGGAGCCGTAGACCAGCTCGGGCACGATGCGGTAGTGCAGCGGCGTCGGGTAGAGATACACCGGGATGCCGGCGGTGAGCGGCATGATGAGGCCGGCCGTGAGCCCGAACGAGTGGAACACGGGCAGGACGTTGAAGACCTTGTCCTGGCCGTTGGCCGAGACGCGGGAGAGCGACTGGACCGCGTTGGCGAGCAGGTTGCGGTGGGAGAGGACGACGCCCTTGGGCGTGCCCTCGGAGCCCGAGGTGAAGAGGATGGCGGCGGGGTCGTCGGCGCGGCGGACGACCTGCGAGCGGCCGCCCAGCACCATGCCGGCGAGCTTGTCGGCGAGCGTGATGCTCTCCTTGACGTCCTCGAGGTAGACGATGCGGGCATCCTTGGCGAGCTGGGTCACCACTTCGCCGAGGCGGGCCTTCTCGACGAAGGCGCGCGAGGTGAGGATGACCTCGACCTTGGCGGCGGCGCAGGCGGCCGAGATGTTCTTGGCGCCCGCTGTGAAGTTCAGCATCGCCGGCACGCGGCCAATCGACTGCAGGGCGAAGAAGGTGACGGCGACGCCAGCCGAGTTCGGCAGCAGCACGCCGACGGCGCCGCCCTCGGGGGCCATCGGGATCAGCTTGCGGCCGAGCACCTGGGCGCCGAGGATCAGCTTGCGATAGGACAGCTTGGCGCCGAGCGGGTCCTCGATGGCGGGCTTGCCGGTGTCGCGCGTGGCCTTGGCCTCCACCAGCGCGGAGAACAGCGTCTGGTCGAGGTTGGCCGTCGTCACGGCGGCGTTGACCATCACGTCCTGTAATTCGGCGCCGGCGGCTTGTCGGCGGGCCTTGCCCTTGAGCGCCGGATCGATATGCAGCTTCACGGGCGGCAGGAAGGTGATCGTGCAGCGCGGGAACCAGCTCTTCCTGGTCTGCCTGCCGTCGAGATAGCCGAACGGCGAGCGCTCGGGGCCCTCGATGCGGACGGGATAGACCAGCGCGTCGGCCTTGTCGGCGACCATGGCGGTGCCGTCGTAGACCTTCATCAGGCCGCCGGAGACCGTGACGCGGCCCTCGGGGAAGATGATCAGTGGGTTGCCGCCCTTGACCGCGTTGATGAGGCTGCGGGCGCCGAGCGGCTTCGTGGGATCGATCGGGTGGGCGTCGACGAGCTTGAGAAACGGCTTCACCCACCACGCATTGGCCATGCCGGTGTCGATGGCGAAGGTCGACTGCTCGGGCAGGATGGCGTGCAGCATCGGCGCGTCGAGCAGGCTGACATGGTTCGGCGCGATGATGGCGCGCTCGCCCTTCCTGGGCAGGTTCTCGATGCCCTTCACCTCGAGGTCGTAGGCGATCTTGAACAGGAAGGCGGCGACGTCGCGGATGCCGTGGGCGCCCCAGGCGCGCAGCACCAGCACCATGGCGACGATGTTGGCGAGACCCAGCACGGTCAGGATCGGCGCGATGCCGATGCCCGCGGCCTGCACGGCGAACAGGGCCAGCGTGGCGGCGGTCATGAAGGCGGCGGCGAGCGTGTTGCACGCGGCGACGACGCGGGCGCGGTGGGCGACGGGGGCCCAGCCCTGCACGGCGGCGAAGGAGGGCACGATGAACAGGCCGCCGGCCATGGCGAGGAAGCCGAAGTCGACGAGCAGGCGGATGCCGGTCCAGCTGGTGGCGAAGTCCCAGGCCGAGAGCGTGGCCGTGGCGGCGGGGAGCGTGCTGGTGATGAGCGCGAGGTCGAGGCAGAAGAGGCCCATGAGCAGGGCGCCGATCGGCACCAGGGCCATGTTGGGCCGGGTGCGGCTGGCGCGGGCGGCGAGGATCGAGCCCACGGCGACGCCGACGGTGAAGACCACGAGGCCGGAAGTGACGACACCCTCGCTGCCGCCGACGAGCGTCTTCAGCATTTGCGGCTGCAGTGCGAGGATGACGGCGCCGACGAGCCAGAACCAGCTGGTGATGAGGGCGCCGATCCAGATGCGGCGGTCGGCGCGGATCTCGCCGATGAGGGCCAGCGAGGAGCGCAGCGGGTTGTCGGTGATGACGAGATCGGGGGCGGCTTCGCCCGTCTCGGGGATCATGCGGGCGGAGAGCCAGCAGAGGACGGCAAGCACGATGGCGGCGCCGGCGATGGCCCAGGAGGCGGTATCGCTGACAGCGACGAAGTTGCCGGCGATGGTGCCGGCGAGGATGGCGAGGAAGGTGGCGCCCTCGACGAGCGCGTTGCCGGCGGGCAGCTCGCGCGGCTCGAGGTGCACGGGCAGGATGCCGTACTTGATGGGGCCGAACAGCGCGCCGATGATGCCGTAGCAGGCGAGCGCCAGGAACAGCACCGGCAGCGCGTGCAGGACGAGGCCGACCGCGGCGACGGCGGCGACGGGTATCTCGAGCAGCTTCAGGTTGCGGGCGATGATGGCCTTGTCGTAGCGGTCGGCGAGCTCGCCGCCGTAGCCCGAGAGCAGGAAGAAGGGGGCGACCAGCGTGGCGCCCGCGAGCGCTATCAGCGAGCCCTGCTGCCAATGCTCGGCGACGTGGAACAGGATCAGCATCACCAGCGCGTTCTTGACCAGGTTGTCGTTGAGCGCGGAGAGCAGCTGGCACCAGAAGATCGGGGCGAAGCGCTTCGAGGCGAGCAGGTGCTGGAACATGGGTGCGGCCTTGGGGTTGGCGCCGGGTCGATCATCAGGGCGCGAATCGCGTGCTTTCAGAGTGTGTGGGGGAGTCTGGTTAATAATGGATTCAAGGTCTGGCTCTGCAACTCATTGATGGAGACATGAAATCTTGCGCCGTTGTCTGCGGGGACCAGCGCAGGTCGGCGAGAATGGCGTTGGCCAGTTCATCGTCGTGGAGCCGAGCGGCACGGCCTGTGGGACCCAGGACGAGGCTGGCTAGAGAGTCGACAATTGCCTGGAGGGCTGGGGCGAGCATGATGGTTTCTCCTTGTCGCGCTTTGTGAACTCAGTTCATATGGCACCGAATTGCGTCTGAATCAAGTTCATGGGCGCCCACGACATGCATTCTGGTCAACGGCCCGTAGGCTGCCGTGCCGTTTTGGGCCTCGCGCTTCTTGCCGATGCCACTCTTGCCCGGGTTTGTGACCTGTCTGGGTCGAGCGGTGACAAGGCCGGCGGTCGACGCTTGACGGGTTGGGATGCCAGCACCATGACAAGGTGTCCGCGCCATCGCGCCGAGGGCGACAACGCAGGCGGCGGTGCCGTGGACGCGCCAGGCATCAACAAGGACGGAGCGGGAAGACGTGTCGAGCGCAGCGCAAAGCCGGGCAAGCCTCATCGTCAACGGCGAGCCGACGCCGGTGACGGCGGCCACGCTCGCCGATCTGCTCACCGTGCTGGGCTACGGGGACCGCAAGGTCGCCACGGCGCTCAACGGCGAATTCGTGCCAGAGAGAGTGCGGGCCGAGACGCGGATCGCTGCGGGCGATAGGGTCGAGATCGTGTCGCCGCGCCAGGGCGGATGACGGGGGCGGCTGACGTTGCGCTGAAAAGGACGGAACGAGGACACGATGAACGCTTTCGAGCCTGTCCTGAAGGCCGCGCGACCGCTCACGTTCTATGGCGCCGAGATGGCGTCGCGGCTGCTGCTGGGCACGGCGCAATATCCGTCTCCGGCGGTGCTGGCCGAGGCGGTGAAGGCGTCGCGCGCCGGCATCGTGACCGTGTCGCTTCGGCGGGAATCCGCGCGCGGCAAGGTCGGCGAACGGTTCCTCGATCTCATCACCGGCCTCGGCGTGCGCGTGCTGCCCAACACCGCCGGCTGCCGCACGCCCAAGGAGGCGATCACCACGGCCCAGATGGCGCGCGAGGTGTTCGGCACGGACTGGGTGAAGCTCGAGGTCATCGCCAGCGACGACACGCTGCAGCCGGACCTGTTCGGCCTCGTCGAGGCGGCCGGGGTTCTGTCCCGCGACGGCTTCAAGGTGTTCCCGTACACGACCGAGGACCTCGGCGCGGCGGAGCGGCTGCTCGCCGCCGGCTGCGAGGTGCTGATGCCGTGGGGGGCGCCGATCGGCACCGGCAAGGGGCTCAACAACCGGCTCGGGCTGAAGTCCATGCGCGCCTACTTCCCCGGCGTGCCGCTGGTCGTCGACGCCGGCATCGGCGCGCCGTCGCACGCGGCGGAGGCCATGGAGATGGGCTACGACGCGGTGCTGCTCAACACGGCGGTGGCGAAAGCCGGCCATCCGGCGCTGATGGCGGCGGCTTTCGGCGAGGCGATCTCCGCCGGGCGCAAGGCCTACGAGGCGGGGCTGATGGAGCCGCGCGACATGGCCGAGCCGTCGACCCCGGTC
>WBZX01000698.1_pt2 | contig 18627 bp, 18 predicted proteins | sample 5204211 | NCBI WGS metagenome assembly WBZX01 (sample SAMN12344362, study PRJNA552823) | activated sludge metagenome | biome: Activated sludge suspended growth; feature: Nitrification reactor; material: Wastewater; isolation source: activated sludge from nitrification reactor of wastewater... | reverse complement strand
ACGCTCCCGCAGGTCATTCGATAGAGGGCGCATCAATGCTGGCCTCCACTCCAGCCAGCATCTTGAATCACATTCACACCAGCTTCGGAACCCCTTTGATTCTCTCAAGCCTTAAAACGCTCTAGCTCCGGAAACAGACGGCCCCTCAACCGGAACGGCGAGGCCTTAGCCGATCTTGCTGTGGCCTTTCGCGAATGCGCGGCCCGCATGGACCGCATCGTCGACTGGCTGGGCGAACAGCCGAAGGCGCCGGCTGGTCCAACAAAGGGGGACGCGATGAAGTCCACCATCCTCCTCGCGATCATCGTCGCGCTGATCGTCGCGGTCTTCGCGCTGTTCGGCATGTGGGGGCAGATCGACGACGACCTGCGTAGCACCCTCCTGGCGACCTGACGAGACCGGCAGCCTGTCCGCACCTGTGAAGGCGCCGGGCCGTTTCCTTCCCAAACCAGAACGCCCCGTCCGGAATGATCCGGGCGGGGCGTTTTTCCTGTTTCAAAGCGTGTCCTATTTGCGGATGCGCCAATGCGTCGTTGCCTTGGCGGCCGGCGGGGTGCTTTCGGCCAGGCGCCGACGAAACGCCTCGATGGAGGCGGCGCGGCGGGCCCGGGCGAGGTCTCGCAGCCCTTCGATCTCGGCCAGGCTTGCGGCCGGGAGTGGGGGCGCGATCTTCAGCGTAGCGTGGCGGACTGCCCGCTGCTCCTGTTGCATGACGTGCCGATCCTAGAGCTGTGGCAGATGCCGCGGCCATGACATTGGGGGCGGCGGTGCCGCGCCGGAGTCGCCGGCAACCATCAGATCGACCGTATCCAGCAGCGCCGCGGCGGAGCATGGCTTGCTGATCTGCGGCCGGTGCGCGTGATCGTGCGGCAAGCCGCTGGTGTCGGTCACGAGGAACGCGAAGGGCACGCCTGCCGCTGCCAGCCAGTCGGCAACGGCCAGCGGCGCGCTCTGCCGGGAGTCGGCATCGATCAATGCCGCATCGAGAGCGCCGCGCCGCACCAGGCGAATGACCTCGCTCTGGCTGCCCGCCGGACCGACGACCCGGTAGCCGGCATCGCGCAGTGTCTTCTGGATGTCGAGCGCCACGGGGAAGTGGTCCTCAACGATTAGGATCCGGCCGCGCGGCGGCTCGTCGGTGGTAGGCGACCTGCCGAAGGCGGGCGGACGTGTCGCCGGTCCGTCGGCCGCGGCGAGTGGATCGGGAAGGACATGAGGCCGGTAGGCTGCCGACCTTGAAAGCATGGCGAACCTCTTGATGTGACAGGGTGGCAAGGGTGACGGGCGGAAGCTGCCGGGATGGCGCCCGCCGCCCGTCGCCGGTAACGGCGGGAACCACTCCCCCAGACGGGCTTTCTGCCCCTACTGCTTGGTCAGGCGCGGCGTGGGTCCGGACTCGATGCGGATCGCGCGCGCCTTCTTCTCTTCCGGAATCTCACGCTTGAGTTCGATGGTGAGCAGGCCGTTGGCCAGGCCCGCACCGACCACCTTCACATGGTCGGCGAGCTGGAAACGTCGCTCGAACTCGCGGCCCGCGATGCCGCGATAGAGGTACTCTTTCTCCTCGGTGCCCGGCTGGGTCTTGCCGGTCACGAGAAGCTCGTCTTCCTTCTGGGTGACGTTCAGCTCGGCCTCGCCGAAACCCGCCACAGCCATGACGACGCGGTAGGAATCCTCGCTGGCCTTCTCGATGTTGTACGGCGGATAGCCGTCGGAAGAACGCTGGCTCACCACCGAATCGAGCATGTCGAACACCCGGTCGAAGCCCACGGTGTCGCGATAGAACGGTGAGAAATCGAAAACGGTGCGCATCTTCATCCTCCACTCTTGAGCGATGTGTTTGCGGAGCGGCCCCTCGGGAGGCGACCGCCGGGCGGCGCCTTCGGCACCGCCGGCAAACGATCTAGGCGCGGATCAGATGGCTTCAAGATCCGTCCAAGAAAAAAAGTTCGACGGGGTACCGGAGATCGGCATCGCTGGGCAAGACGAGAGGAACGAATCGCGCCGGAGGGCGTTGGCGGCCGTGGACGAAACCGACCTTACCCCGGACGAAGCGGAGACCTGGGGCTCGATTATGAGAGGCGAACATCGGGGCCTGCGTGCCCGCGATCTGAGTCCATGGCGCTCGGCTACGTCTGGTATCGGCGACATACGGAGGACCGGCATGGCGGCAAAAAGAAAGGCGGCAGTAAAGGGCAGCGCCCGGAAGGTGGCCCGGGAAAAGGCGGCGAGGCGTGAACTGATCGACACCGGCAGCAACAAGCTCTTTGTCCGTCGCAATGCCCGCGGCACCTCGTTCACAGAGGTCGAGGATGTCGGCCGGTCGCTGACCGCCGATCGTCGCAGGAAGGCCAGGGCGGTGGCAAAGCCCGGTCAGGGCGACCGGGGCGATCATGCGGAGGCCTAGATCGAGAAGCGCCGCGCCGCGTTCTCCATCATTCAAGAACCAGTGCAACTGCCGGACCCCAGCCAGCGTTCTTCCGCCGCTTGGGGGGACTTGTATGGACAGCTTCGATGAGACCATCCGAAGCGCCCTGGTCGAGGCTTGCAGAAGCAAGGGCATCGACGTGCGAGCACTTTCGATAGATGTCGGGATTGGCATGCTGAGTATCAGAGGGACCCTGCCGACGGAGGCACAGCGTCGAGACTTGTGGTCCGTCCTGGAGTCGGTAGATCGCAGCGTGGGCGATATCGGCTGCAAGGTGAGGTCGTCGCCGCGGTCGCAGAGGACGTGACGATGCCCGTCCCGCCCCGGCCGGAACTCGCGCCCGCTGACGCGACGGATAACCAGAAGGCCGAGAAGCGCCTTCGTGTCGGCGTCGGCTACTCGCGCTCGAACGCAAGGTCGACGACCTCGTGTCCGCCGCCGTGCCGAGTTCCGTCGAAGCAGAAGTTGGTTGATTGGTTGGTGCCGCCGCAAAGACTTTTCTACCTCGCAGTTTGGGCATCGAGGCCTCTCCCGCCATCATCGCAGCTACCCCGGCTAGTGCCGTCCGCGCCAACTGCGGACATGATATGGTGTGCGCTAGAAAGCCGGAACCCGCGCGCGGGCCCCGTCAGCCGGCCACCTCTGAGTGGGTAGATTTCCGACCTTGGTGGAGACATGAATATGCGCGCGTCGTGTCGATCACTGACGAAAACACCGACCGAACCGAGTCCCTGAAAGACTAACGGCGGGCATTGCTGCCCGCCGTGTGTCTCGCCACTGATGCTGACGGTATCGGCATCGGATTGGTCGGAGTGAGAGGATTCGAACCTCCGGCCCCTAGCTCCCGAAGCTAGTGCTCTACCAGGCTGAGCTACACTCCGTCAGAAACGGAGACACCCCGCGCGGCGAGGGCGGGTTTATAGCCGCCGCCCCCTGCGGTCGCAAGGGCCGTGCCGGGCCGTTATAGTCGCGCAGGCCGACGCCGGCTGGGGGAGAAAAATGGCAAAGAACAAGCGATTGAAGATCGCCCTTATCGGCTATGGCGCCATCGGCCAGATGCTGTTCGACGTGTTTCGCGAAAAGAAGCCGCCGATCGACATCGTCGGCGTGCTGGTCCGACCGGGCCGGGTCAAGGCGACGCAGAAGGCCGTCGGCAAGAAGGTCGCCGCCGTCGACACGCTGAAGGCGCTCCTGAAACTGAAGCCGGACGTCGTGGTCGAGGCTGCCAGCCAGCAGGCGGTACGCGACTGGGGCGAGGAGATCCTGAGGAAAGGGATCGATTTCATGGTGATCGCGACCGGCGCCTATGGCGATCCGGTCCTGTGGCGAAAGCACGTGAAGGCGGCAGAGAAGAGCGGCGCCCGGCTGCGGCTGCCGTCCGGAGCGATTGCGGGGCTGGACGGCCTTCTGGCCATGCGGCTCGGCGAGCTTGAGCGCGTGAAATACACCTCCATCAAGCCGCCGCACGCCTGGAGCGGCACGCCGGCGGAGAAGGACTTCGATCTTCCGGCAATCAAGGAGCCGACGGTCATTTTCCGGGGCAAGCCGGCCGATGCAGGCCGCCTCTACCCGAAGAACGCCAACCTCGCGGTCACGGTCGCGCTTTGCGGCGCCGGGCTCGACCGTACCGAAATCGAGCTGGTGGCCGATCCCACCTTGCCGCCCGGCACCAACGCAAGCCGCCTCGAAGTCGTGGCCGATTCCGGCGAGCTGAAGCTGGAGCGACTTGGCCGTGCCATGCCGGACAATCCCAAGACCGGGGTATTGACGGCGCTCACCATGGCCGACGATCTGATGAAGATGGTGCGCTCCAGCGACTGGTAGGCGAGTGCCATCAGGTCGCCGCTTCGGCTTCGGCCTCGGCGGCGAGAAAGGCGCGGAAGGCGGCAAGTCTGGGATCGTTGGCGCGGGCCTGGGGATAGACGAGGTGAAATTCGCGCTTGCTGCGATGGGTGAAGGCCAGCGGCCGCACGAGCCGGCCGAGTGCCAGGTCTTCCGCTACCAGGCAGCCCACGCCCATGGCGACGCCGACACCTTCGATGGCGGCCTGGAAGGCGAGGCTCATCGTCTCGAAACGGGGGCCGCGCGTGCCGTTCACGCCAGTGGCTCCCGCGGCCTGCAGCCAGCGCGGCCAGTCGTCGGGCCGCGGGTCGGAGTGGATCAGCACATGATGGCGCAGGTCGGCGGCCTCGCGTAGCCGCGTGGCGAGGGCTGGGCTGCAGACAGGAAAGACCTCGACCGCCGCCAGCCAGACCGCGCCGTAGCCCGGCCAGTTGCCGTCGCCGATGCGGACGGCGGCGTCGAAGCCGTCGCGGGCGATATCGACCGGCGCGAGGGATGTCGTGAGCTGAAGGTCGATGGCCGGGTGCATGTCGTGGAACCGTCGCCAGCGCGGCATCAGCCAGCGCATGGCAAAAGTGGGATAGGCGCAAATGGCCAGAGGCCCGTGCGGGTCGCGGCCGCGGAGCTGCTCGGTCGCGAGGCCGAGCCGGTCGAAAGCCTCCTGCACCTGCCGGGCATAGACCTGGCCACGCGCCGTCAGCTCGACTGCCCGGTTGCCGCGGGTGAAGAGGCGGACGCCGAGCGATGCTTCCAGCGCCTGAATCTGTCGGCTGACCGCGCCGGGCGTGACCGCGAGATCGGCTGCAGCACGGGCAAAATTCAGCCGGCGGGCCGCGGCGTCGAAGGCGCGCAGGGCATTGAGAGGGGGCAGACGGGGGATCATCGGCAGGTCTTGAGCTGAGTAATAGTCAATTCAAGATTACCGATAACTCGATTTGTGAACTACCGTTTATGGCGCAAGTTCCCCGGGATTTTCTCAAGGGAGCGTGCATGAACACCCTGACAAAGATGACCTTCGAGCGGCCGATGTCGCGCTCCGACCTGATCGCCCCGGATTGCCGTGGCCTCAACTTCTGGTCGATCGACCGCTCGGTGCAGGACCTGTTGTCGTTGCACCTAGATCCCGCTGCCCTGGCGCATTTCACGCCGCATTTCGAGCGGTTGGGCGGTGTCGCCGGCAACCGCCTCGATGAGCTGGCGCTGCAGGCCGACAAGCGCACGCCGATCCTGCATTTCCGCGACCGTTTCGGGCGCGACGAAGATTGGGTCGAATACCACCCGGCCTATCGCGAGATGGAGCAGATAGGCTTCGGCGAGTTCGGCCTGCATGCCATGTCGCACAAGCCGGTGCTGGGCTGGCACGAGCCGGTGACGCCGCTGGTGAAGTACGCCTTCCAGTACATCTTCGCGCAGGCCGAGTTTGCGCTGCTCTGCCCGCTCTCTGTCACCGACACCTCGACCATGCTGATCCAGAAGTACGGCGACGAGGCGACCAAGAAGCGCTTCGTCGACCGCATGATTACCCAGGACATGAGTCAGCTCCTCAAGGGCGCGCAGTTCATGACCGAGAAGGCCGGCGGCTCGGACGTCTCGGGCAATGCGCTCACCGCCCGCAAGGTCGGCGACCATTGGGAGCTCTGGGGCGACAAGTGGTTCTGCTCTTGCGTCGACCACGACGTGATCCTGCTGCTGGCGCGCTGCGAGGGCGCACCCGCCGGCAATGCCGGCCTCTCGATCTTCGCCATGCCGCGCCGTCTCGACGACGGCAGCCGCAATCGCTACCGGATCGTGCGGCTCAAGGACAAGATGGGTTCGCGCTCCATGGCCGCCGGCGAGACCATCATGGAAGGCGCCGTTGCCTATCTGATGGGCGAACAGGGCCGCGGTCTGAAGCACATGATGGACCAGGTAAACCTGTCGCGCCTCAGCCACGGCTTCCGCGCCGCCGGCATGATGCGCCGCTGCCTAAACGAGGCCCTGCAGGTCGCCCGCCATCGCACCACCTTCGGCCGCACGCTGATCGATCATCCGATGGCCCGGCGTCAGCTCCTGAAGCTGATGCTGCCGACCGAGCAGGCGCTGTCGGTCGGCCTCGCCGCTGCCGTGGCGATGACGCAAGGCAACGAAGCCGAGCTGCGTATCCTGACTCCGATGCTTAAGTATCGCGCCAGCCGCGACAACATCACGGTTGCGACCGGCGCCATGGAAATGCGCGGCGGCAACGGCTTCATCGAGGATTGGGGCAACGCCAAGCTGGTGCGCGACGCCCATCTCGGCCTCCTGTGGGAAGGCACGTCGAGCGTCAACGCGCTCGACATCGTGCGCCGCGCCGTCGGCAAGGACCGTGCCCACGAGGCGCTGGCGGCGGCCCTGCACAAGGATGTCGAGAATGCGCCGATCCCCGGCCAGTTCCGCGGCCGTGTCGCGCAGCTCGTCGACCGCGCCGTCGACTTCGCAGAGAAGGTGTCGAAGCAGCCGGAAGCCGAGGCCTCGTGCCGCAAGGCCGCCAGCGGCCTCTATCACGCGACCAGCGCCGCGCTGATGGCGGCGGAGGGCGCACGGCTCGGCGAGAAGGGGGGCGACGCCCGCCGCCTGCTGTTGTCCCGCCTGGTCATCGATCACCGCCTGGGCAATGCCGATCCGTTCAGTCTGCCGGACCATCGCGCTGAAGACGCGATGACGGCGGCGCTGCTCGACGATCGCGTTGTGACCATGGACCGCGCCATGGAACTCCTCGGCGGCTGAATTCAGGAAGGATTGGAAGAAATGACTCCCACTTTTCGCCGGCGGTGGCTGCTTGGCGCCACTGCGGCCTCGTTCGCCACACCGTTCCTCGCGCCGGCTGCTTTCGCGCAGGACAAGTACCCCAAGGGCCCCATCAAGCTGGTGCTGGGTTTCTCGCCCGGCGGCATCACCGACATTCTGGCGCGACTCACGGCTGCCCGGCTTGAGGCGGCGCTCAAGACCCAGGTGATCGTCGACAACCGGCCCGGTGCCGGCGGCAATATCGGGGCGGCAGCCGTCGCCCGGTCGACTCCGGATGGCTACACGCTGTTCTTCGGCACCCTGGGGACTGCCGTCACCAACCAGTTTATCTACGCCAACATGCCGTTCGACACGGCCGACGACTTCGTGCCGGTGGCTCTGGTCGCCAGCGTCCCCAACGTCCTGCTGGTTCACAAGGACGTGCCGGCCAAGACGATCCAGGAGCTGGTTGCCCTAGTGAAGTCCAAGCCCGGACAGATGACTTATGGCGCGGCCGGCCTCGGCAGCTCCACGCATCTGGCAATGGAACTGCTGAAGGCCGAGACCGGCATGCAGATTGAGAACGTGCCCTACAAGGGAAGTGCGCTCCTGCAGCAGGACCTGCTGGCCGGCCGCATCCCGGTCGCCATGGACAGCATCTCGATCCACTTGCAGCATATCCGCAGCGGTGCGGTGCGGGCGCTGGGCGTGACGTCGCCGACGCGCGCGCCCGACCTGCCCGACGTGCCGACCATCGCCGAGGCGGCCGTGCCGGGCTACGACGCGGTCGTCTGGCTCTACGTCGCGGCGCCGGCCAAGACGCCGCCGGAGATCGTGAAGCTCTTGAGCAATGAGATTGTCGACGCCGTGAAATCCGACGAAGTGCAGGCGAAGATGCGATCCGTCGGCGCGATCCCGATGCCGGGCTCGTCCGAGGAGCTCGCCCGGCACATCAGCGCCGAGACCGTGCGCTGGAAGAAGATCGTCGACGCGGCCGGCCTGAAGCCGGAATAGGCGATGCCTAGCGGTGGTGGCCACCCATGCCGGCCATCATCGCCCGCGGACGATCGAACACCGCCTTCTGGTCGGCGGTGAGGCTGTTGTAGAGCGCCGTGAGCGAAGGTTTCAGGGCCTCGATGGTGGCGATGCGGGCCTTCATCGCCTCTTCTTCCATCGTCAGGCGCTGGAGGTAGTCCGGCCGCTCCTTTCTCTCGGTCGGCAGCGTGGCGCAGCGCGCCATCGATTTGGCGCTGGCCTCGTCGGCCGCCTTCTCGAAGGCATTCCAGGCGGCCATCTGCTCGGGCTTCAGATCGAGGCGGGCCTTGATGTACGCACGGTCTCCGATCCGGCGGGCGACCATGTCCTGGCACATGGCGCGCGGTGAGACGTTTCGTTCGCCGTGCATCATACGGTCGGCGCCGCGGGCGCCCGGCGCGCCAGGAGCGGGCGGCGGTGGGGCGGCCTGTGCCAATTCCATCGGACCGTCGGTGTCGAGTGCCAGCGCAGGGCCGGCAAAGGCCAGGCCTGCAGCAAGGGCGACGGCAGCCGAAGCGCCGAGAAGGAGGGGACGGAAGGACATCGGAGACCTCATGCGGCAGAAGAGGATGTTCCGATGGTACGAGCCGACAGCGCCGGGCGTCCCCCCGGCGTCGGGTTGATTTATGTAGAGTTCGGCCGCTGCTCGTCCATCCAGCGCGCAAATTCCGTGCGCTGGGCCTCGGTCATGTGCAGGCCTTCCTTGGTCCGGCGCCACAGCACGTCCTCGGCCTCGACCGCCCATTCGTCGCGCACCAGATGGCGGACTTCGACCTCGTAGAGATGGCCGCCGAAATGGCGTCCCAGGTCGGCGACGCTCTTCACGCCTTCCAGGAGGTCGTCCAGGCCCGAGCCGTGGCGGCGTGCCAGCACGTGGACGAGATCCTTCGGCAGGCCGGGATAGGTGGCGGCGGCACCGTCGACGAACTGCTCGAAGGCCTTCTCGAAGGTCGGGGCGTCGGCCATCTCTCCATCGTAGACCGCACGCGAATCGGTCCACGGCCCGCCCATCTGCGGGAAGTGGGGCTGCAGGTCTTTGAGCGCATGCTCGGCCAGTCGCCGGTAGGTGGTGATCTTGCCGCCGAACACCGAGAGCAGCGGCGCCGTGCCGACCGCGCCATCGACTTCGAGATGGTAGTCGCGCGTCACCGCCGAGGGATTGTCGTCGCCGTCGTCGAACAGCGGGCGCACGCCGGAATAGGTCCACACCACGTCTTCCGGCCGTACCGGCTTCTGCATGTAGTGGCCGGCGATGTCGCAGAGATAGGCGATCTCCTCGGGGGAGCAGACCGGCGCCTCGCCCGAATCGACGGCGATGTCGGTCGTGCCGATCAGCGAGAAGGAGCGCTCGTAGGGGATGACGAAGACGATGCGGTTGTCGCTGTTCTGCAGGATGAAGGCGTGATCGCCTTCGTGCAGGCGCGGCACGACGATGTGGCTGCCCTTGATAAGGCGGACGCGCTTGTTCGTCTTCACCTCGGTCTGTTCGTCGAGGAAGTGCTTCACCCAGGGGCCGGCCGCATTCACCAGGCCGCGCGCCTGAAGGTGGACCGGGGCGCCGCCGGGCCCTTCGAGCACGATGTTCCACAGCTTGCCGTCGGCACTGCGCCGCGCCGAGACGCAGCGGTGGCGGGCAAAGATCCGGGCGCCCATCTCGCGGGCCGACTTCAGGTTGCAGATGACCAGTCGGGCGTCGTCCACCCAGGCGTCGGAATAGACGAAGCCCTTCTGGAAGGAGGGCTTCAGGCCGACTCCGAACTTGGAGGTCGGCAGGTCGACAGCGATCGACTTCGGCAAGGTCATGTGCCAGTCGAGATGGTCGTAGAGGAAGAGGCCGAGCCGCAGCATCCAGCGTGGCCGCAGATGCGGCTCGTGCGGCAAGACGAAGCGCAGCGGCCAGGAAAGGTGCGGCGCCTTGGCCAGCAGCACTTCGCGTTCCTGGAGGGCCTCGCGCACCAGCCGGAATTCGTACTGTTCCAGGTAGCGCAGGCCGCCATGGATGAGCTTGGTCGCCTTGGAAGAGGTGGCGCTTGCGAAATCGTTCATTTCGCAAAGGCCGACCTTGAGCGCCCGTCCTGCCGCGTCGCAGGCGATGCCCGCACCGTTAATGCCGCCGCCGACCACGAACAGGTCGAGCGGGCGGTCCCCCGTTTCATTCATCGGATACATATAGCCCGCTTGACCGAATTTCGCAGGAACCGCAAAAGGCCGCATGGGTCTCCTGCTCAAGATCATTCTGTTCGGCGTCGCGCTGTACGGCCTGTGGAAGACGTTCCGGCACTGGAAAGGCTTGTTCGACCGCGTCGTCGGCAAGCCGGAAGTGCCGCCGCAACGGCCTCCGGCGCCGCCGCAGGCTTCTCCCAATCCGCAGTCTCCTGCGGCCCCCGCGCGAAAAGTGGTGGTGGAGGATACGGTCCAATGTGCCGGCTGCGGTGCCTACATTTCGACCGCTGCTGAAAAATGCGGCCATTGCGGTCGTCCGCGGCCATAAGGCCGCATCACGGCTCCATCCGGGAGCCATGCTTGACCGGGTTAGGGGCCGCACCTATTTTGCCGCACCGCAAAAACGGCCTTAAGTCGCGGAAAGACAAGGTCTTCTGAGCTTCGGGGAATACTGGTGTCCGAGCCCTCACCAGCGCGTGCCAAGCCGACGTGCTTCCAGGAACTGATCCTGACTCTGCAGGAGTATTGGGCCCGCCAGGGTTGCCTGATCCTGCAGCCCTTCGACATGGAAATGGGCGCCGGCACCTTCCATACGGCGACCACCTTGCGCGCCCTGGGGCCGAAGCCCTGGTATGCGGCCTATGTGCAGCCCTCGCGACGGCCGGGAGACGGCCGCTACGGTGAAAATCCGATGCGGTTGCAGCACTACTATCAGTTCCAGGCGATCCTGAAGCCGTCGCCGCCCGACATTCTGGAGCGCTATCTCGGCTCGCTGGAAGCGATCGGCATCGATACGTCCCTGCACGACATCCGTTTCGTCGAGGATGACTGGGAGAGCCCGACTTTGGGCGCCTGGGGCCTGGGCTGGGAAGTCTGGTGCGACGGCATGGAGATCACTCAGTTCACCTACTTCCAGCAGGTGGGCGGCATCGAGGTCGATCTGGTGGCCGGCGAGATCACCTACGGGCTTGAGCGGCTGGCCATGTATCTGTTCGACAAGAAGTCCGTCTACGAGCTGCCCTACAACCGGGCCGACTCCGACGTGCCGCTGACCTACGGCGACGTGTTCCTGCAGAACGAGCGGGAGCAGTCGGCCTACAATTTCGAGCATGCCGACACGGAGATGCTGTTCCGCCATTTTGCAGATGCCGAAAAGGAATGCGGCAGGCTGATCGAGAAGAAGCTGCCGCTGCCGGCCTACGAGCAGTGCATCAAGGCCTCGCATAGCTTCAACCTGCTCGACGCTCGCGGCGTAATCAGCGTGGCCGAGCGGCAGAGCTACATCCTGCGTGTGCGCGATCTCGCCAAGGCCTGCTGCGAGGCGTGGCTGGTGACGCAGAAGAAGCCTGCCCTGAGCCCAGCCGAAGGGGCTGCCTGAAAATGGCCGAACTCCTTCTCGAACTGCTTTCCGAAGAGATTCCCGCGCGCATGCAGACCCGCGCTGCCGACGACCTCAAGCGTCTGGTCTGCGACGGGCTTAAGGGTGCAGGCATCGGCTTCGAGCGGGCACAGGCCTTCGCGACGCCGCGGCGGCTGACCCTGGTCGTCGACGGTATTCCGGCATCGCGCGACGATGTCAGCGAGGAAAAGCGCGGCCCCCGCGTCGGCGCGCCGGATCAGGCGGTGCAGGGCTTCCTGAAGGGGGCGGGCCTTGCCTCCCTCGACCAGGCCGAGAAGCGCGACACCGGCAAGGGCGAATTCTGGTTTGCCGTCGTCACCAAGAAGGGCGGCCCCACCGCGGATGCCTTGCCGGGCGTGATCGATGCGGCGATGAAGGCGCTGCCCTGGCCCAAGTCGATGAAGTGGGGCAGCAGCACGATGCAATGGGTGCGTCCGCTGCAGTCCATCGTCGCGCTGTTCGACGGCAAGGTGCTGAAGGGCGAGGTATCGCCGGGTGGTCAGATGGCGCCCATCGTCTTCGGCGCCACGACGCGCGGCCATCGCTTCCTGTCCAGGGGCACGATCGAAGTCTCGAACTTCGCCGACTATGTCGCCAAGCTGCGTGGCGCGCATGTCGTGCTGGATCCTGCCGAGCGCAAGGCGATCATTCTCGAAGGCGCGCGCAAGCTCTGCCTAGAGGCGCAGGTCAGGCTGAACGAGGACGAGGGCCTGCTCGAGGAAGTGGCCGGCCTCACCGAGTGGCCGGTGCCGATGCTCGGCGCCATCGACGCGCAGTTCATGGACGTGCCACCGGAAGTGTTGATCGTCTCGATGAAGGTGCATCTGCGCTTCTTCACGACGGCCAAGGCCGACGGGGCGCTGGCCAATCGCTTCGTCGTCGTCGCCAATAACGTGGCGCGCGATGGCGGCAAGACGATCGTCGCCGGCAACGAGCGCGTGCTGCGTGGACGGTTGGCGGACGCCAAGTTCTTCTGGGATCAGGACCGCAAGCAGACGCTCGAATCCCGTCTCCCGGCGCTGGAGAAGGTTGTGTTCCACGCGAAGCTCGGCACGCAGGCCGAGCGGGTCGAGCGCATCGTCGGGCTGGCCGGCGAGATCGCGAAATCGGTGCCGGGCGCCGACGCGGACGATGTCGCGATAGCGGCGCGGCTCTGCAAGGCCGATCTGGTGAGCGGCATGGTCGGCGAGTTCCCCGAGCTGCAGGGCGTGATGGGCCGCTACTACGCGCTGGGCGAGAAGTTGCCCGCGACGGTGGCCGATGCCGTCGGCGATCACTATGCGCCGGTCGGTCCGAACGATCGCTGCCCCAGCGCGCCGGTTTCGATTGCAGTGGCGTTGGCCGACAAGCTCGATGCGCTGGTGTCCTTCTGGTCGATCGGTGAGAAGCCCACCGGCTCGCGCGATCCGTTCGCGCTGCGTCGTGCGGCGCTGGGTGCCATCCGCATCGTGGTCGAAAACAAGCTGCGCCTGCCGTTGCGGCCCTTCGTGAAGGCCGACGATCTGCTCGCCTTCTTCGCCGAGCGCCTGAAAGTGCAGATGCGCGAGAAGGGCGTGCGCCACGACATCGTGGACGCTGTGCTGGCGCTTGGCAGCGAAGACGATCTGGTCCGCCTGCTGGCGCGCGTTGAGGCATTGCAGTCCTTCCTCGGCACGGAAGCCGGCAAGAACTTGCTTACCGCCTATGGTCGAGCGGCCAATATCGTTCGTGCCGAAGAGAAGAAGGATAAAGGGCTCGCGGCAAAGATTGCCGGTGCGCCCGATGCCGCTTTAATGGAACAAGCGGAAGAGAAAAACGTTGCTTCGGCCTTGGCCGAAGCCGAGCGCATCGTGAAGCCCGCGCTGGTTGCCGAGGACTTCGCCGGCGCCATGGAGGCGTTTGCGGGCCTGCGCGCGCCCGTCGACGCTTTGTTCGACAAGGTCACAGTCAACGTCACGGATAAGCCTGAATTGCGATTGAACAGGCTGAAACTGCTCAACCAGATTCGCGCTACCATGGACACGGTGGCCGACTTCTCGAAGATCGAGGGCTAAGCATGGCCAAGTGGGTCTACAGTTTCGGAGATGGCAAGGCCGAGGGCCGCGCCGAGATGCGTAATTTGCTGGGTGGCAAGGGGGCCAACCTGGCCGAGATGTCGAGCCTGGGGCTGCCGGTGCCGCCGGGCTTCACCATCACCACCGAGGTCTGCACCCACTTCTACGACAACAAGAACACCTATCCGAAAGAGCTCAAGAACGAGGTCGAGCAGGCGCTTGCCGCCGTCGAGAAGATCGTCGGCGCCAAGTTCGGCGAGGCCAACAATCCGCTGCTCGTCTCGGTGCGCTCCGGTGCGCGTGCGTCGATGCCGGGCATGATGGATACGGTCCTGAACCTCGGCCTCAACGACAAGACCGTGCTGGGACTGGCCAAGTCGTCGGGCGACGAGCGGTTCGCCTGGGACAGCTATCGCCGCTTCATCCAGATGTACTCCAACGTCGTGCTCGACGTCGGTCATCATTACTTCGAAGAAGCGCTGGAACTGCGCAAGGAAGACCTCGGCGTCCAGATGGACACCGACCTGAAGGCGGACGACTGGCGCGCCGTCGTCGCCGAGTACAAGAAGCTCGTCGAGAAGCGGACCGGCAAGCCGTTCCCGCAGGAGCCGCGGGAGCAGCTCTGGGGCGCCGTCGGCGCCGTGTTCGAATCCTGGATGAACCAGCGCGCCATCACCTATCGCCGCCTGCATTCGATCCCCGAGAGCTGGGGCACGGCCGTCAATGTGCAGGCGATGGTGTTCGGCAACATGGGCGAGGACTGCGCGACCGGCGTCGCCTTCACGCGCGATCCCTCGACCGGCACCAACCTGTTCTACGGCGAATACCTCGTGAACGCCCAGGGAGAGGACGTGGTGGCGGGCATCCGCACGCCACAGCACCTCACCGTGCAGGGCAAGGAGGCGCAGAAGTCCGATGCGCCGGCGATGGAAGAGGTGATGCCCGAGGTCTTCAAGCAGCTCGACGGCGTGCGCCGGAAACTCGAGACGCACTACTGCGACATGCAGGACATCGAGTTCACCGTGCAGCGCGGCAAGCTCTACATGCTGCAGACGCGCAACGGAAAGCGCACCGCCAAGGCTGCACTGAAGATCGCGGTCGACATGGTGCACGAGGGTCTGATCGACAAGAAGCAGGCCGTCGAGCGCATCGTCCCGGCCTCGCTCGACCAGCTTCTGCATCCCACGCTCGATCCCAAGGCCGAGCGCAAGGTGATCGCCAAGGGATTGCCCGCCTCGCCGGGGGCGGCGTCGGGCAAGATCGTCTTCACCGCCGACGAGGCGGAGAAGCAGGCGCGCGGTGGCGAAAAGGTGATCCTGGTGCGCCGCGAGACCAGCCCCGAGGACATTCACGGCATGCATGCCGCCGAGGGCATCCTGACCTCGACCGGCGGCATGACCAGCCACGCTGCCGTGGTCGCGCGCGGCATGGGCAAGCCCTGCGTGGCCGGTGCGGGCGAAGTGCGGATCGATGGCAAGGCGGGCACGCTCTCGGTGCGCGGCACGGTAGTGAAGGCCGGGGAGCACATCACGCTCGACGGCGGCACCGGCGAGATCATGCTGGGCGTCGTGCCGACAGTGCAGCCCGAACTCAGCGGCGACTTCGCCGAGCTGATGAAATGGGCCGACGAGTTCCGCAAGCTCGGCATCCGGACCAATGCCGAGACGCCGACCGATGCCGCCCAGGCACGCAAGTTCGGCGCCGAGGGCATCGGCCTCTGCCGCACCGAGCACATGTTCTTCGAGGGCGACCGCATCGTGGCCGTGCGCCAGATGATCCTGGCCGACGACGAGAAGAGCCGCCGCGCGGCGCTGGCCAAGATTCAGCCGATGCAGCGGCAGGACTTCGTCGAGCTGTTCGAGATCATGGCCGGCCTGCCGGTCACGATCCGCTTCCTCGATCCGCCGCTGCACGAGTTCCTGCCCAAGACCCAGGCCGACATGGAAGTGGTCGCCAAGGATCTCGGCGTCGAGCCGGCCGAGATCGAGGCGCGTGCGCACAAGCTGCACGAGTTCAATCCGATGCTCGGCCACCGCGGCGTCCGTCTCGGCATTTCCTATCCGGAGATCTACGAGATGCAGGCGCGCGCCATCTTCGAGGCCGTGGCCGAGGTGCAGAAAAAGCACGGCAAGACGGTCGTGCCGGAGATCATGATCCCGCTGGTCGCGACCAGGAAGGAACTCGATCTGATGAAGGCCGTGGTCGACCAGGTGGCCGAGGAAGTGAGCCAGGTCTCGGGCGAGAAGCTCGACTATCTGGTCGGCACCATGATCGAGCTGCCGCGAGCGGCCCTTCGCGCCGGCGACATTGCCGAGTCTGCCGAATTCTTCTCCTTCGGCACCAACGACCTGACGCAAACCACCTTCGGCCTCAGCCGCGACGACTCCGCGTCGTTCCTGGAGAAGTACCAGCAGCGCGGCATTCTGGAGCACGATCCGTTCGCCTCGCTCGACACCGAAGGCGTCGGCGAGCTGATCGAGATTGCCCGCGAACGCGGCCGCAAGGTGCGCAACAGCCTGAAGCTCGGCATCTGCGGCGAGCATGGTGGCGACCCGGCCTCGGTGTTCTTCTGCCACAAGGCCGGCCTCGACTATGTGTCGTGCTCGCCCTATCGCGTGCCGATTGCACGGTTGGCGGCGGCGCAGGCGGCTCTCGGCGGCCCGCTCAAGACCGAATGACACTCGACGCGCTTCGCAGCGCGTCCGGCACGATGGGCGGCAAGCGAGCGCTGGCCGCCGCGCTGGCCGGCCTGGAGCGTGATCCCGATGGCGCGGCGGCCCAGGTACTGCTCGATGCGGCGTGGCGCGAGCCGCGCGCGCACGTCGTGGGCGTCACGGGACCGCCCGGCGTCGGCAAATCTTCGTTGTGTGCGGCGCTGGTCGCCGCCTGGCGGCGTGACGGCAAGACCGTCGGTGTGATTGCCGTGGATCCTTCCTCACGCGCTAGCGGTGGCGCCTTGCTGGGCGATCGCGTGCGAATCGTCCACGACAGTGCCGACGCCGGCAGCTTCGTGCGCTCGATGGCGGCGCGTGATCGGCTGGGGGGGCTCGCCGACCAGACCTTGGCGGCCATGGTGGTGATGCGGGCCCTGTTCGACCGCGTGCTGATCGAGACGGTGGGCGTGGGCCAGTCGGAAACCGACGTGGCAGGCGTCGCCGATACGGTCGTGTTCTGCGTCCAGCCCGGTTCGGGCGATTCGCTTCAGTTCATGAAGGCGGGCATTGTCGAAATTCCACACCTGATCGTCGTGACCAAGGCCGATCTCGGTGCCGCGGCGGAACGGGCGCGGGCCGATGTGGCGGGCGCCCTGTCGCTAGCGGCTGCCGGTGAGGGGGCTGACTGGCCGGTGAAGGCGCTGGCTGTGTCTTCCCGCAACAACGCGGGCATGGCGACGCTCTTGGACACCCTCGATGCACACCGAGCCCATATGGCCGAGGACGGCAGGCTCGTCGTGGCGCGCCATCGCCAGAGCGAAGGGTGGGTCGTCGAATCGCTGCGCGATCGCTTCGGCCGGGACGGCATTGCCAGACTGGCGCGGCTGGGCTTCGATCTCGCCCTGGCGCCGGGGGTGCAGCCGTTCCAGCGGCTGCGCGAGCTGGGCGCTGCACTGGAGGCTTCACGATGACTCATCCGACCGACGGCAGCTGCATCTTCTGCAAGATCGTCGCGGGGCAGATCCCCTGCTTCAAGCTGCTGGAGGATGAGACCACCATCGCCTTCATGGACATCAATCCGGTCAATCCCGGCCATGCGCTGAGCGTGGCCAAGGGGCACTGGCCGACCGTCGACGTCATTCCGCCCGAGGTCCTGGGCGCGGTCGCCAAGACGGCGCAGCGCGTGGCGAAGGCCGTGATGAGCGAATTGAAGCCGGTCGGTGTGAACCTGCTGCAGGCCAATGGCGCAGGCGCCGGCCAGAGCGTGCCGCACCTCCATATCCATATCATGCCGCGTCTTCCCAATGACGGGGCGACGCTCAACTGGGATTACAAGCCCGGCGACAAGGCCGAGATCGAGGCCGTCTACAAGCGCCTGAAGGCCGTTCTCTAGCGTCCTGGGAGCTAGGCGGCCGCCATGGACCTGCTGCTGCGCGGCGTGGTCGAGAACCACTCGCGTTCGTCCTGTCGGAACTGGTCGCGGACGTAGTCGATCACGGTGCGGATGCGCGCCCCCTTGTTCGTTTCCTCGTGGCTGACCAGCCAGATGTCGCGGACGATCTTGAGGTCGATCGGCGCGGCGATCAGGTTCGACGACTTGGCGATGTAGTCGGGGAAGACCGAGATGCCGTAGCCGGTCGTCACCGCTTCCATGGCGGCGTAAGAGGAGTTCGTGCGCAGCACTACCGACGGCGTGCGCTCAACAACCTCGCTCCACGGCTTCATGGCCGGCAGGGCGTGCAGGGTCGTGTGATCCACGATGTGATGCTCGCGCAGGTCCTCGAACTTCTGCGGCAGGCCGTACAGCTCGACATAGGAGGGGGCCGCGAAGATCGACATGTTCACCTGACCGACCCGCGCCGCGACGAGCTGGTTGGAGGTCGGGCGGAAGAAGCGGATGGCGAGGTCGGCCTGGCGGGTGGCGAGGTCGAGCACCTGATCGCCCGCGATGACCTGGACGATGATGTCCGGATGGGTGCGACGGAGCAGGCCGAGGCGTGGCACCAGCCAATGGGCCGCAATACCCTCGGTTGCCGCGATACGGACGATGCCGGCCATTTCCCGGTCGAGGCCGGCAAGGTGCCGCTCGATCGCCGTGGCGTTCGACATCATCGATTCGGCCTGGACCAGCACGCCGCGGGCGGCAGGCGTTACTTCCATGCCGTGGCGGTGGCGATCGAACAACTTGGCGCCAAGCCGCCGTTCGAGGGCCTGGATGCGCCGGCCGACCGTCGTCTGCTTGGTATTCAGTTGCGTTGCTGCAGCGCTGAAGCTGCCTGTCTTAGCAACCGCAAGGAAGAAACGGACATCGTCCCAGTCGCCGAGAAT
>WBZX01001354.1_pt1 | contig 18633 bp, 19 predicted proteins | sample 5204211 | NCBI WGS metagenome assembly WBZX01 (sample SAMN12344362, study PRJNA552823) | activated sludge metagenome | biome: Activated sludge suspended growth; feature: Nitrification reactor; material: Wastewater; isolation source: activated sludge from nitrification reactor of wastewater... | reverse complement strand
GACGACGACGGCGCCATGATCACGCGCGTGCTGCAGCTCTTCGTCGACGAGTGTCCCCGCGCACTCGACCGCCTCTGCGAGGCCAGCCGCGGCGAGGACCTCGGCCGCGTCGCCGACGAGTCCCACCGCCTGCGCTCGAGCTGTGGCTATGTCGGTGCGCGCAAGATGGTCTCGCTGTGCGAGGACCTCGAACGCGCCGGCAGGGGCGGGGCCGCCGACCGCGTGCCCGCCCTGCTCGACGCGCTCGCCGCTGCGTTCGAGCAGGTTCGCGTGTCGCTCCCCTGCGCGCGACTCGAGGCGCTGCGCCGCACCTCGGCGACCGCCGCGACCGGCTCGTCGACCGCGGCCGCCGGAAGCTTGTCCCGCTAGCCGGCTCGCGCGTCCCGCCGCGCGACCACGCGGCCGAAGATCACCAGCGCGAGCGCAGAGACGATCGCGACCCCCACGAACGCGTACCACAGGTGATGTGCCTGCGCGTACGCAGCGGGCATCTCGCCGTGACCGGCGAGCGCGTCGAGACGCTGCTGCTGGTCGGCGGCGCTCAACGTGCTGGGGTCGGGGCAGTAGCGCTGCAGGAGGAAGCCCGAGCTGACGAAACCGACCAGCGCGGCCAGGAAGGAGTGCAGGTGCGAAAAGCCGAGGTAGAGCCCCTGCTGCCCCGGCGGCGCCTGCAGCGAGAAATACTCGAGATAGCGCGGTGAGATGAAGCTCTCGGCCAGGCCCTGGAAGCCGATGCCGACCACCATCATGAACGCGACCGGCTGCATGCCGAGGACCTCGCCGCGCCCGATCAAGTTGCCTGCCGCCATGCACAACGCCGACACCGGCATGATGAACATGCCCACGCTCATCGATGTCAACGCGCTGCGGCGCCGCATCAGCGCCGTGATCGCACCGACGCTCACCACCACCACCGCAGGGTTGACGTTGGCGTACCACGACGGCGCCGAGTCCTCGCCGGCCATGCGCAGCACGTACTTCGGCATGCTCGCGTAGAGCTGGTACTGCACGATCCAGAAGCCCGTGATGATGCAGATCAACACCACCAGACGCCCCCGCCGCAGCACGGCCACCAGCGCGCGACCGATCTCGGCCGTGCTCTTGCCGCCCTGGCCAGCGTCGCGGCTGCGGTAGAGCAGCAGCACCAGCACGAACGCGGCCGCGGTCATGCCGGCGGAGAAGAGGTTCAGCACCACCAGCCCTTCGTTGCCCAGCCGCTCGCGCAGTGGCTGCACCAGCGTCTTGCCGCCGAACGCCCCGATGTTCACCATCGCATAGAATATCGAGTAGCCGCGCGCGCGGGTGCTGGCGGTGGTCTCACTCGCGATCGTGCCGGTGATGACCGACTTGATGAACGAGCCCCCGACCATCACGAACAGCATGACCGGCACGAACAGCCACCGCTGCGGGCTGTCCTGCAGCCCCGTGAACGCGACCTCGCGACCGTACTGCACCAAGCCCGCGCCCTGCAGCAGCACCGGCAGCAGCCACATGCCGCCATAGCCGATCGTCAGCAGCGCGAACGCCACCAGCAGCGCCCGTCGGAAACCGATGCGGTCGGCCCACGCACCGCTGAAGGTCGGCAACAGGTAGAGCCCGGCCGAGAACGCGCCCGACACCGCCGCCGCCTCGACGTCGGAGTAGGCGAGGATCCGCGACAGGTACAGCGTGATCGCGACGAACACGCCGTACCACGCGCCCCGCTCGAGCAGCTCGGCGACGTTGGCGGTCCAGAACGCGCGGGAGAAGCCGCGGCCGCCCTCGGCGACGTCATCGGGATTGCTCGCGGTGCCCATGCGCGGGCCGACCGTACCCCGAAACCCGCGACCGCGGCCAAGCACCGGCGCCGTCTTCAGCCCTCGTCGGAGGCGGAGCCGACCGACGGCGAGTCGACCGCACCGAAGTCGCAGTCCTGCTCGATCACCTGCTCCTGCGCCGCGCACGGTGGCTCGACCTCGACACCGGCACCGCCGCCGTCGGGATCGCTGCCCTCGGTGTCGCCGCCGGCCTCGACCGAGTCCGATCCGATGATCTCCTCGCAATCGAGCGCAGCCATGCAGGCGAAGTAGTCGGAGAGCGCGGCGCGACACTCGACACCGCCGGCGCTGGCGTAGGTGCCGACCCCGGCGACGCACTCGCCCACCAACGACACGTAGCCAGGCGCGTAGCCGTCGTCCTGCGCCGCCTCCTGGGCGTAACAAGCGGCGTAGGTCTGCGCCCACGGAGCACAGATCTCGATCGCCTCCTGCAGCGCGGCGGCCTCGCCACCACCACCACCACCACCACCGTCCTCGCCGCCATCGCCCTTGGGATCACACCCCCCGGCCATGACCGCAGCGCCCATGGTCCAACCCAACAACCAAGCCAGATCTCGCATCCTCGACATGACGTCCACGCTCTCCGTCGGGGGTAGTGCCCGGCGGGTGCGCCACGATCACGGGGCCGCGCGATTGGTCTACGAATCCCGGGGATAGACCGCGATCTCGGAGCCGACCGCGTAGGCCACATGGCATGGCGGCACCTGGTCGAGGTAGCCCCAGGGTTCGCCGTACAGCTCGGCAAAGTCCACCGCCAGCGACAGCCGCGAGGGGTCGGTCGGATACACCGCCCAGATGGGATGGTGCACGCGATAGACCACCAGCTCACCGCGACCGTCGCGGCCGAAGCCCCACTCGTGCTCCTTGAAGAAGGCCTCGCGCGAGTCCGACGGCGGCACGACGGTCGCGCGATCGCCCTCGATCGTCAGCGCATGAATGCGGCCCCCGAGTTCGATGCGCATGTGCAGGCGCCGCACGTCGAGCTCGTCGACGACCTCGCACTGCATCGGCACCGTGCGGTAGTGCTCGTGGTACACGAGGTTTGCGACCATCGCGATCGCGTGCTTGGGCACGAGCTCGGCGATGAACGTCACGCCGCGGCGACCACCGTCGCACTCGCGCACGTAGGCGCGGAGGTTGACCTCGGGGAAATCGGTGTGCAGCGGCACCGCGATGCCCTTCACCTTGGTGTCGAGGAAGCGGAACGCGACGAAGCTGACGTAGGCGACGTCGTCGGGATCGTCGGGCAGGCGATCGGGCTCGAGGCCCGGCGGCAGGTACGACAGCAGCATTGCGGCCGGCACCCGCCAGGTGACGAGCGCGAGGTCTTCCCAGCGAGCGGTCAGGAACGCGGCAGGCACGGACACGCGAAACGATCTTGGGCGCAGCCCCAGCGGCGCGCAAGACCGTGGGCACAAGCAGCGTTTGCGGTGTGCTATGACCTCGGCCCATGCGCATCTGTGTCCTCGGTGCGACCGGACTCGTCGGTCGCGAGACCATCGACCTCGTCGCACGTGCGTGGCCCGAGGCCGAGCTCGACCTCTACGCCAGCCGCGATCAGACCCTCGAGCACGGCGGCCGCAGCTGGTCCGTGACCGGCGCGCCTGCGCTCGAGCGCGACGACGCGCGCCCCGGCGACCTCGCGCTGGTGGCCCTCGACGACGATCACAGCGCGCGCTACGTGCCTCGGCTGCTGGCGCTCGGCTACCGCGTCATCGACAAGAGCAACACCTACCGCGGTGATCCGCAGGTGCCGCTGGTCACCGCCGGCGTGAACGGGCATCGCGTCGACGACGGTGTGAAGCTGGTCGCGAACCCGAACTGCACGACCATCCCGTTCGCGCTCGCGATGGCGCCGCTGCTGCGCCGCTTCGGGCTGCAGGCCGCCACCGTCAGCACCTACCAGGCCGTGAGCGGCGCCGGCATCGGTCCGCTCGACGAGTTCCTCGCCGCCGCCGCGGCGGGCTACGCGGCCGGCGATCGCTTCGGCCGGCCGTTCGACGCCAGCGGCTACGCCGGCAACACCGTGCCGCACAACGGCAAGACCGACGACAGCGGCTTCTCGGCCGAGGAGCGCAAGCTGACCTTCGAGAGCCGCAAGATCCTCGAGCTACCGGAGCTGTCGATCTCGGCGCAGTGCTGCCGCGTCGCGGTGGCGGTCGGCCACACGATGAACGCATGGTTCACGCTCGGCGAGCCGGCGACGCTGGCCGAGCTCGAGGCGGTGCTCGGCGACGCGAAGGCGAGCCCGTTCGTGCGGCTGTTCCCCGGCAGCACCGGCGAGGGCATGAGCGCGCTGTCGTGCGTGGCACACCGCGACCGTGCACTGGTGGGGCGACTGCGCGCGGATCCACGCGACGCCAGCGGGCGGAGCTTCTGCGTCATGGTGGCGGGCGACAACCTCCGTCTGGGCGCCGCAACCAACGCGGTCCGCGTCGCGAGTCGCTGGTATCCGAGCCGCGACCCGGACCTGCAGGATCCTCGCTGAGCGATCGCGCGGCGCGTGGTATCCTGCCGCCGGCGTGGGCTGGCGGAAGCTGCATCTCGGGCTGATGGCGGGCCTCGCCGCGTGCTCGTTCGACTCGAGCGGCAAGAGCCAGGTCTCGGGTGTGGTCTCGTCGACGACCGCGGCCAGCGACACCAACGACGACGGCCCCGCATCCACCGGCGGCCTCGAGAGCTCGGGCGGCGCCGGTGTGAGCGCGACGCAGGGCGGCAGCTCGGGCGACGCGCCCGACGACAGCACCGCGGCCGATCCCGACACCAGCGGCGATCCGACGCCCGGCGGCTCGAGCACGACGGAACCCACCGATCCGTGCGCCGACCACCCGCCGCAATCGGTCACGCTGATGGCCGACCAGGCCACGCTCGCCGGGGACATGATGCTCGCCTCGCTGTACGACGGCACCACCTACGTCTACGCCGAGACCGCCGGTATGGGCACGGCGACCTTCTCCTTCGATGTGCAGTGCGCGGATGACTTCGCGGTGTGGATGCTGGTGTTCGATCGCGAGCCCGGCCTCGACACCGCGTTGGTGCCCGGCAACCCCGCCGACTCCGCGCACATCGACGTCACCGGCGCCGCGACCGACTGGCGCTACGGCTGCCAGAACCTCGGCGCAACGCCGTGGTCGTGGCAGGCGGTCAGCGAGAACGGCGACAACTGCATCTCCAACGATCGCATCACCTTCGCGCTGCCGGCGGGTTCGAACACCATCACGGTGAGCATGCTCGAGGGCGGCACGTGGTCGGGCAACACCATCTCGCCGGGCGACGTCGCAGCGGTCAAGCAGATCCTCGTGACCAACGACCTCGACTTCGAGCCCTGACCCGCGCGCCGTCGCGGGCGAGCACGCCGGTCTGCGCGCGCGCGCGCGCCATGGCCCACTGCGCCGGGCGAGCTTGCCGAGCGGCGCGTCCCGGATGCATGCTCGCGCCGACGATGACGTCGCCGCTGACCGAAGCCGTGCTCGAGATCGCCGAGGGCGCCGGACCCAGCGGCGTGGCGATGGGCGCGATCGTCGACGTACTGGCCACGCAGGGCTTCGTGGTCGAACAGATCGAGCGCGAGATCTGGGCCCTGCTCGAGCGCCGTCGGCTCACGCCGACCGGCTTCGTGTGCCGCACGATCCGTCGCCGCGCCGATGACGGCACGCCAGTACGCAGCCGGCTGTACGAGTTCATGTTGGTGCCGTGGTCGGCGGCCTTGGATGCTCAGCTCGACCTCGCGCTGGAGCGGCCGCCGTGACGCCGCCGGTCGAGACCCCGCAAGACGCGACGCGCTTCCTCGCGCTGGCGCCGATGGACGGCATCACCGACGCGACCTGGCGCGCGCTCGCCACCGATCTCGACGACGCGCCGTCCGGCATCAGCCTGTGCGTCAGCGAGTTCGTGCGCGTGACGGCGCACGCCGTGCCCGCGGCCGTGTTGCAGCGGGAGGTGCCCGAGCTCGCCCGTGGCGGTCGGACGCCGCGCGGCGTACCCGTCGCGGTGCAGCTGCTGGGCGGCGCGCCCGAACCGATGGCCGCGACCGCAGCGCGGCTGGCCGAGCTCGGCGCGTTGGCAATCGACCTCAACTTCGGCTGCCCTGCGAAGACGGTGAACAACCACGACGGCGGTGCGGCGCTGTTGCGGGCGCCGTGCCGGATCGAGGCGGTGGTCGACGCCGTGCGCAAGGCCGTACCCATGCACGTGCCCGTGAGCGCCAAGATCCGACTGGGCTGGGACTCGGCCGACGGCGTCGAATCGCTCGCGCGTGCGGCCGAGGCCGGTGGTGCCTCGTGGCTGACGATCCACGCACGCACCCGGGCGCAGCTGTACGCACCGCCGGTCGACTGGGTCGCGATCGGCCGTGCCCGCGCTGCCGTGACCATGCCGGTCGTGGCCAACGGCGATCTGTGCACGACGGCCGACCTCGAGGCGTGCGCACGCGCGAGCGGCTGCAACGCGTTCATGATCGGCCGGGGTGCGATGGCCGACCCGTGGCTGTTCCGGCGCGCCCGCGGCGACGCAGACCCGGCGGGTTTCGACGCCGGCGTCGACGGCGTGCGCCTGCGCGCACTCATCGATCGCTACGTCGTCGCGCTACTCGCCGCCGGCACCCGCGAGGGCACGGCGCTGGGCCGCGTGAAGCAGTGGCTGCGTTTCGCGGCCACCAACCATGCCCCTGGCGCGCGCGCGTTCGAACGCATCAAGCGCTGTGCGAGCCTGGCGGAGGCTGCGGCCGTGCTCGACGACGAGCTCACGGACGTCCGCGCGGCGGCCGTCAGTCGCTGCAGCCCGGCGCGTCCAGCAGCAGGTCTTCGCCCTGCAGCGTCCACGTGGTCGCGTACGCCTTCGCCTGCTTGATGACGCGGTCGCGTACGCGATGCCCCATGGCCCCGGTCGCGGGCACCGGATGCGGCGCCGGCGAACGCTTCACGTAGGCGGGATGGAAGATCACGCGATCGAGGCAGCTGCCCTGCGCCCGCGCGCGCACGCGCAGCACCCCGGTCAGGCGAGGGATCTCGTTGGTGTTCTCGAACAGGAAGTTGCCCATCGAGTAGGCGATGAGCCCCTTGCCGTAGCGCTCGACGCCCTGCAGCACGTGGGGGTGCGAGCCGATCACCAGGTCGGCGCCGGCGTCGACGAGCGCGTGGGCGGCCTTCACCTGCGCGTAGTTGGGCGCCTCCGCGTACTCCTCACCCCAGTGCACGACCACGATGACGAGGTCGTGGTCGGCGCGCGCCTGCGTCACCACCGGCACCACCTGCTCGTCGATCGCATCGGTCGGCAGGTACGCCAGCTGCGGTCCCCCCTCGCGCACGGGCGCGTTGGTCCGCGTCGTGATCGCGACGAAGCCCAGTCGCCAGCCCTTGGCCTCGACGGACTCCACGCGGAACACCGGCGGCTCCATCTGTGCGGCACCGACCGGCACGAGGCCGAGCTCGCGCACCAGCTTCGGCGTCTGCTCGACGCCCTCGAGCCGCTGATCGTACCAATGGTTGTTGGCCAGGCTCACCACCGTGAAGCCGGCGGTGCGCAGGTGCTCGGCCAGCTCGAGCGACGCACCGAAGCGGAAGCGGGCGCCGATCGGGCTGCTGGTCGGCAGCTCCCGCACCAGCGGCGTCTCGAGGTTCGCGAACACGACGTCGGCCGCGAGCTTCTCGCCGATCTCGTCGAACACCGGCTTGCCGGCCTCGGGGATGGGGTCGTAGCCGCTCTCGCGGTAGCGTCCGAAGATCACGTCGCCGACGAACGTGAGCTCGAGCTGGTCGGCGCGCGCGGGTGTCGGTGCGACCGTGGGCGTGACCGTCGGTGCCGGCGCCGGCGCGGCGGCCTCGGCCGTGGCGACCTCGGTGGGCGCGACCGCTGCATCGCCGCGGGCGGCCGACGGCAGCGCGCTCGCCCGTGGATCTGCCGCGGTCTCGGTGCCGGTGCGCGCGCAACCAAGCGCCAGCGCCAAGAACCACCCGTCCGAGATCCACCAGTCCGAGCCATGGGTGCGCCGTGCGGTCCGCAACACGCTCGGACCATAGCGCACCGCCCCGGCAACTCAAAGCTTCGGGAACGCGCGGCTGCACTGGTCGAGCAGCCACGGATACTCACCCGCCGCCTCGCGCAGGAGCATCGCGACGCACGTCGCCGCTGCCGGTGAGGTCTCGCGCTCGCAGCCGCTGCGATCGGCGTCCACGACCGCGCGCACCACTGCGTCGGCGGCGGGCGCTTCGCCCTCCGGCGCTGCGTAGGACGTCGCGGCCGCGCCCAGCATGTCGCGACACGCCTCCGCCACCGTGGGCAGTGGGTCGGGCAGCCGCGCGGCGATGCGCGAGCGCAGCTCGCGGGCCATCGCGTCGTAGTCGGGCTGATCGTCGACGCCGCGCGAAGGGTTGCCGACCCGCAGGGTCCGCGCGCGCCCCGGCGCTTCCGCGCTGCCCGGCGGCGCACCGTCACCATCGGCGACCGTGTTGCGAGTGCACGCCAGCGACGGTGCCGTGACGGTGACGAGCAGGTAGCCCAGCATGCACGATGCCCACCGCGTCGGCGCGACGCTTGGCGTCCGCGCGCCCGCGGCGTCACGGGCCGCATCGACCCGCACGCCCACAAAGCCGTCGCGGCGCCCTGGCATCGCCGCTACGATAGCCCAACATGTCGACCCCGCGCTCGCTGGCCGTGGCTTCCGTGTTGCTGACGATCGCGCCGGTGTGGCTGACCGCGGGCCTGGCCACGGCCGCACCGACGCAGCCGGGCGAGCTCGACAACCCACTCGTCACGCCGGCGACCTGCCAGAACTGCCACAGCTTCGGCAACATCGCCCCCCACCGCGACGATCCTTACTACGCACCGTTCTTCGGCTGGCAGGGCTCGCTCATGGCCAACGCAGCGCGCGACCCGGTCTTCTGGGCCGGCGTCGCGATCGCGGATCAGGATCATCCCGGCGAGACCATCGAGTGCATCCGTTGTCACGCACCGCGGGCCTTCCTCGACGGCCGCGGCGACGCCGTCGCGATCGACGAGCTGCTGCCCGACGACCTTGCGGGCGGGGTCGAGTGCGAGCTCTGCCATCGCGCCACCGAGGACCTCGCGACCGCGGCCGGCAACGCGCGCTACCAGCTCGACGACGTCGCGGTCGCCGGCACGGTCGCCCGTCGCGGCCCGTGGACCTACGAATCCAACGTCGGCGATCCGCCACATCCGTGGGTGCAGGACCCGTACACCGGCTCGTCGCGCATGTGCGGCACCTGCCACGACGTCACGACCCCGCGCGAGCGCGTCGACGACGACGGCACCGCGCTCGGCATGCTCTTCAACGAGCAGCGCACCTACTCGGAGTGGCTCGGCAGCGCGTACGCGGTGCCCGGCGACGACTTCCGCTCCTGTCAGGACTGCCACATGCCCGCGGTCGATCAGATGCCGGGCTGCTTCGACAACGCCAACGCCGGCCTCACGCACGACACCGGCGGCCGCCGCCACGACCTCGTGGGCGCGAACCGCTTCATGCACGAGATCCTGCGCGGCATCTACGGCGACGGCGGCACCGGCGAGGTGGTCGACTTCTTCTACGACAACGCGATCGCGGCGGTCGATCAGCTGCTACCGACCGCGGCCACGCTCGAGGTCGTCGGTCCGCGCAGCGTCGACCTCGGCGCAGGACTCGGCGCGCTGGCCGTCACCGTCACCAACAATACCGGCCACAAGCTCCCGAGCGGCTACTCCGAGGGCCGCGTGATGTGGATCGAGGTCATCGCGCGCTACGACGAGGAGGTCGTGTGGAGCTCCGGCACCTGGACGCAGGGCCAGGGCATCGAGCAGGACGTACGACTGCGGACCTACCGCGGCGTCGCCGAGGACCTCGCCGACGGCGCGCAGTTCCACCTGCTGCGCAACAACCACTGGCTCGAGGACACCCGCATCCCGCCGCGTGGGCTGACGCCGTCGATCGAGACCGACCCCGTGGGCGATCGCTACACCCTGCAGGGCGACGGCACCTGGCCGAACTTCGACGAGGTCGAGTACGACTTCGACGGCCGCAGCGACGTGGTCGACGCCACCCCGGCCGACCCCGACGACGACGTGCTCGTGGTCGACGTGCGCCTGCTCTACCTCATCAACACCCCCGAGTATGTGCAGTTCCTCGCCGACGAGAACTCGACCAACAGCGCCGGCGCCGACGTGTTGTCGCGGTTCGAGGACGCCGGCGGCGCGCCGCCGCTGGTGCTCGGCTCGCAGCAGCTGATGATCCCGATCACCGCATTCGGCGGCGTCGCGGACGACAGCGGTGGCTCGACCTCCGCCGGCTCCACCACCGGACCCGGCTCCACCACCGGCGACATGACCGGTGGCACGACCGCGCCGCAGACCACCTCGACCACCGGCGCCGCCGACGACTCGAGCAGCAGCGACGGCGCCGACGCCGACGGCGGAGGCGGCTGCGCGTGCCGCCACCTCGCGGACGACGAACCACCCAGCGGCGCGCTGTGGCTCGCCGTGTTCGCACTGGGCCTGCGGCGCCGACGGACACGATGATGCGGTCGATCGCTGCCGTGGTGATGACGACGATGCTGCTGGCGTGCGGCCGCGAGGCCTCGGCGCCGAGCGTGCGCAGTGCCGATGGCACCGACGCCTCCGCCGCGCCCGCAGCAGCCCCGGCCGAGATGCCCGCGCCCACGCGTGGCCCCGACGATCCGCCGCTCGTGCAGCGCGACGGTCGCACGCGCGTCGACCTCGAGCTGACGCGCAAGAAGGCGGTCGCGGCGACCCTCGCGGTTCCGCCTGGCTTCGTCCTGCAGACCCACGAGCGTCGGACCACCACCTGGGCGATCGAGGCCCCCGACGCGCCGCCGTGGGTACTCACGCTGCAGGCCGGCTGCGCCGGGACCTGCAGTGCCAAGGAGATCGGCGACAACGTCGAGCGACACCTCGCCCAGCTGCGAGCGGTCGGCGTCACGCCCGAGTTCGAGAAGGTGCTCGCGCTCGCCGCGGTGACCATGCAGACCGAGACCGTGCTCGACGAGCGCATCGACGGCGCGCGGCTGTGGGGTCGCATGCGGACCTATTCGGAACCCCGCGGCGATCTACCGCCGGAGACCGTCGAGCTGCACTGCTTCTCTGCACCCGATGGCGCATCGAACTACTTCGAGCTGCGCCTGGTCGCACCGGCCGCCGCTGCCACCGAGGCGGTCGAGCGCTTTCGGGCCGCCTGCACGAGCCTGCGCGCGGCCTGAGCCACAGCCGGCCCATCGCGGAGCCAGGGCCCCTGCCCCCCGTCCGCATCGACAACTGGTCCGGGACCCCGGCGGAACCTAGACGATCCTGCGAGGTCGCCCTCTTCCGTCGTTCCCATGCTCAGCTTCATCGGACTCGTCATCGTACTCGGCTCGGTCCTCGCCGGGTACACCATGCACCACGGCAATCTCGCGGTGCTGAACCAGCCGCACGAGTTCGTCATCATCCTCGGCGCGGCCATCGGTTCGCTCGTCGTGAGCACGCCGATGAAGGTGACCAAGGCCATGATCGGTCAGATCAAGGGCCTGCTCGGCGCGCGGCCGGGCAAGAAGGAGTACCTCGAGCTGCTCACGCTGCAGTACGAGCTGTTCCAGCTCGCGCAGCGCTCGGGCCTGCTGGGTTGGGAAGAGCACATCAACGATCCCACGAAGAGCTCGATCTTCCAGAAGTACCCCTCGGTGCTGAAGGACCACCACGCGCTGGTGTTCATGACCGACACCATGAAGGTCGTGGTCAGCGGCTCGGCAGAGCCACACGACCTCGACAACCTGATGGACGTCGACATGGAGACCGTGCACAACGAGGAGGCCAAGGCCCCCGCGGCGCTGTCGTCCGTCGCCGACGCGCTGCCCGGCCTCGGCATCGTCGCGGCGGTGCTCGGCATCGTCATCACGATGGAGAAGATCGACGGTCCGCCCAGCGAGGTCGGCATGAGCGTGGCCTCCGCGCTGGTCGGCACGTTCCTCGGCATCCTGCTCTCGTACGGCGTGTTCTCGCCGCTGGCGACCGCGATGGGCCACCGCAACGCCGAGCTGGGCAAGTTCGTCGAGTGCATCAAGCACGGCCTGCTGGCCCACGCCAAGGGCGTGTCGCCACCGATCGCCGTCGAGTTCGCGCGGCGCTCCATCACCTCGCTGGAGCGCCCTAGCTTCGACGAGCTCGAGAAGGCGTGCCGCGCCGCGAAGGGCTAGCCATGGCCGACGCCGAAAAACGACCGATCATCATCATCAAGAAGAAGGGCCATGGCGGGCACGGCCACCACGGCGGCGCATGGAAGGTCGCGTTCGCCGACTTCGTGACCGCCATGATGGCGCTCTTCATGGTGCTGTGGTTGGTCGCGCAGAGCCCCCAGACGAAGTCGGCGGTGGGCGCGTACTTCCGCGATCCGCTCGGCATCGAGAGCGGCGGCAACACCGAGATCAACACCGGTCCCAACACCGGTGGCGCGGGCTTCTTCGGCGGGGGCAACACCGCGGTCGCCGTCGACACCAGCTTCTCGGCCGGCAACGGTGCCGAGCAGCGCCCGACCAAGGAGCTGCCCGAGCTGTCCAACGCGCGCAGCCGCCTCACGCAGGCATTGATGGCCCTGCACATGGACTCGTGGGCGCGACACGTCGAGCTGACCGCGGTCGAAGATGGCCTGCGCATCGAGATCCAGGACAGCGACGATCTCCACCTGTTCGCGCCCGGCTCGACCAAGATCGCCGCGGATGCGCGGCCGATGCTGACGACCATCGCCAAGGAGGTCGGGCTGCTGCCCAACCACGTGGTCATCGAGGGACACACCGATGCGTCGCCGGCCAGCGGCCGCGTCGACAACTGGGTGCTGTCGACCGAGCGCGCCAACGCGGCGCGCAAATTCCTGCTCGCCGCGGGCGTCCGCGACGAGCAGGTGGTCGAGGTGCGCGGCTACGCCGAGCGTCGACCACGGCTGTGGCACAAGCCCGAGGACGCTCGCAACCGACGCATCTCGATCTTGGTGATGATCAACGACCAGCCCGGGCGAGAGGGCGACGAGCCCGAGTCGGGTCATCCGCTGATCCAGCGGCTGCGCGCGCTCGATCTGGAGGCCCAAGGGCCCAGCAACGAGCTCGAGCTCGAGCCCGACGGCAAGGTCGCGCTGCCGCCCTGACGGGGCTCACTTCGCGGCCAGGGTCGCGCACGCCTCCATCTGTCGCTTGGAGGCGTCCTCGGTGTAGCCGCCGCGGTTGCCCTGCTTGCACACCCACTTCTGGCCCGCGAGCTCGACGATCATCGAGAAATTGTGGCTCGGGGGGCTGCCCTCGTTCTGCATGGTGTAGCGCAGCAGCTTGTCGGTCTTCTCGAGGATCTTGTTGGTGCTGTACTTGCTCTCCAACATCATCTTCTCGAGATCGCCGAGGTTGGTGTTGAACTCGTTGCCCTTGGCGATCTGGACCCCGAACAGCTTGCCGCTCTCGCGCTTCTCACCGTAGTCGATGCGGATGGTGGTGGGTTCGTCGTTGAAGGTGGTGCAGCCCTTGGGCACGACGATGGTCGCGGGGATCTTGCTCTCGCCCTGATCGAGTGCGAGCGTCTCGGTCTCGGTCGGGAGCGTCGCGGCATCGGCGGGCTTGGGGGCGTCGGCCTTGGCGTCGCCGGCCTTGGCATCGCCGGCCTTGGCATCGGACTTCTTGACCTCGGCCTTCTTGGCCTCGGCCTCGGCGGGTTTGGAGTCACAACCCACCGGAGTGAGCAACGCGAGGGTCACGAGCAGGATCGAAGTTCGCATTCGTTGCGAAGGGACGCGGAGGTTGCGAGCCCGGTTGCACGCCAACGCTGCGCGGACCCGCGCCGCTTGTGAACGGCCGTGCACGACCACTGGTACCGCGCTCGCCGGCTACGGCGTGCTCGCGGTGATGCAGTAGCGCAGCGCGGCGGCGTTCGCCGGCCCCTGAGCCGGCAACGTCACCACGAAGAGCCGATCGTAGACGTCACCGGCGATCGGCTCCGCGGCGGCGCCCAGCGCTGCGATGAGCTCGGGCACCGTGTTCGAGTGGCCCGCGACCACCGCGACACTGCCGGGCGGCAGGCCGCGCAGTCGCGCAACCCAACCGTCGCGATCGCCGGCCGGCATCGTGGCGATCACGAGGCCGCGGCGCTCGGCGAGCGGCGCCACGGTCTGCTGGGTGCGGCGCTTGTCGGTCGCGAGCACGTGCGTGACCGCGAGCGGCTCGAGCGTGTCGGCGAGGCACCGTGCCCGCGCCCTGCCGAGCTCCGACAGCTCGGCGTCCGCATCCTCGCCGGTCTTCTCCGCGTGGCGCGCGAACACCAGCACCACCGGCGCGGCCGCATCGGTCGCAGCCGCATCCGACGTCGGCGCGGTGGTGGGCGACGCAGCGCGGGCGCAGCCGAGCAGCAACGACGTGGCGATGCACAGCGCCCGGACCACGTCGGCAGGCTAGCACGGCGAGGTCGAGCGACCGCACGTGCAATGCTAGACTCCCCGCGCGCCCCGCCCGACGATGCCCGCCGCCGCCCACGACCCCAACGCCATCGCGATCCAGTGCGGTGGCTGTGGCGCGCAGATCCTGATCGAGGCCGGCCTGCGCACGGGCAAGTGCCCCTACTGCGCGTCACCGGCGGTGATCGAGCGGCCGGTGGACCCGGCGCGCCCCGAGCCGACCTTCGCGCTCGGCTTCGTGGTCGGCAAGGCGCGTGCGCTCGACCTGGCGCGCGCGTTCATCCGGCGGCCGCTGTTCGCACCCGGCAAGTTCCGGCGCGCCGAGCCCTCGGACGTGCGTGGGCTCTACCTGCCCGCGTACATCTACACCGCGATGGCGAGGGCCGACTATCGCGCGCAGATCGGCGAGCACTACACCGTCACCGAGACCTACACCACGCGCAACGCCCAGGGCCACACCGTCACGCGCACGCGTACGCGCACCGAGACCGAGTGGCGCGATCTCACCGGCGACTGGGCGGGCTACATCGACGACGTCGTCGTCACCGCATCGCGCGGCCTGCCCAACGCCGAGCTGCAGAGCGTGGAGCCCTTCGATCTGCGGGCGCTGCTGCGGTTCACGCCAAAGCTGTTGTCGGGCTGGATGGCGGAGGATCCCTCGATGAGTGAGGCCGAGTGCCGGCAGCAGGCCCGCGCGGAGCTGGAGTCGCTGGTCGGTGCGCGCTTGACCGCGCACATGCCGGGTGACAAGCACCGCGATCTGAACTTCCGCTGGCGCACCGAACACGAAGACCTCGAGCTGGTGATGCTACCGGTATGGGTGCTCGCGGTGCGCTACGACGACGGCAAGCCGCCGGTGCGCTTGGTCGTCAACGGCCAGACCGGCAAGCTCGGCGGTCGCGCGCCTCTGTCGTGGCAGAAGATCGTGTTCACGATCCTCGCGTTCATTGCGGTCATCACCGCCATCGTGCTGCTGGGGGCGCTGCGATGAGCGAACTCGAGTGGACCGACGATGCGCCGGCGCCCGCCGTGGCCGCGACGCTGCAGCCCTGCGAGCGCTGCCACAGCCCGCTCGAGTCCGGTGACCTGCGCTGCGCGATCTGTGGCCTACCAACGCCGCCGCCGAGCGCGGGGCCGACGGAGCTCGATCGACCCACGGAGACCCTCGCGACGATCCTGCGCTGCGACGGCTGCGGCGCGGCCGTCAGCTACGACGAGAAGGTCGCCGCGCCCAAGTGCAGCTTCTGTGGCTCGGTGATGGCGATCGAGCGCCCCACCGATCCAATCGAGGAGGCCGAGGCCTACCTCAACTTCCGCGTCGATGCCGAGCAGGCCAAGCAGGCGTTGAAGCGTTGGCTCGGTGGCCTCGGCTTCTTCCGCCCCAAGGATCTCCGCGACTCCGCCGTCGTCGACAAGCTGCAGCCGCTGTGGTGGGCGGGCTGGTCGTTCGACGCCGAGGTCGCGGTGAACTGGGCCGCCGATTCCGACGCCGGCTCGCGACGATCGTCGTGGGCCCCCCACGCCGGGAGCTTCGAGCTGCGGCTGCGCAGCGTGCTGGTCTCGGCCTCGCGCGGACTCACCGAGAGCGAGTGCACCGCGCTCGCGCGCGGCTACAACCTCGCCGATCGCTCGCCCGCCCGCGGTGCCCACGGCACCGTCGAGCGCTTCGCGGTGCAGCGCTCGGCCGCCCGCGCGATGATCTCGCGGGCGCTACAGGCCACCGCGAGCGCCTACGCCGAGAAACACGTACCGGGTAGCCGCGTTCGCAACCTCGAGGTCGCGGTCGTGCCCCGACAGCTGCGCACCGCGCGGCTCGGCTTCCCCGCGTACGTGCTCGCGTACCGCTACCGCGATCAGGTGTTCCGCGCGATCGTCCACGGCCAGAATCCCAACTTCGTCCACGGCCAGGCGCCGCTGTCGTGGCTGCGGATCCTGGTCGTGGTCGGCGGAGCGATCGCGGCGATCGGCTTGGTCGGGTTGATCGTCGCGCTCGTGAGCGGTCGCTAGCAAGGCGCGTCCTCACCCCGCCGGAGCGACGCGGTACACGCTGCCGTCGGTGTACGGCCCGTACACGACGCCGGCCACGGTCGTGATGAACACGTCGCCGTACGCGTTCCAGCCCGAGCCCAGCACCAGCTCGCCGGTGTCGAGCAGACTCCCGAGATCGGTCGGCGTGGTCCCGTCCCAACGCAGGCCGTAGACGTCACGACTGCAGAAGTCGCCGTAGACATAGATGCCCTGCCACGCCGGCACCTCGCACGAGCGGTAGACCGCGCCGCCGGCGATCGAGCAGCCCGGCTGGTGGTGGTACTCGAAGATCGGCGCGTACTGCTCGTCGTCGTTGGGCTGGTTCGGCCCCGCCGACGCGTCGCAGCCGGGGTCGTTCTCGCAGTGGTTGCCCTCCATCGCGCTCCAGCCGTAGTGCCGACCGGCGACCGCGATGTCGATCTCCTCCCACTCGTCCTGGCCGACGTCGCCGACCCACAGATCGCCGTTGTCGGCGTCGAACGAGAAGCGCCACGGGTTGCGGAAGCCCCACGCCCACACCTCGGGCGCGAAGTTCCCGTCGTCGACGAACGGGTTGTCGGCGGGGATCGTGTAGTCGAACGGCCCGAGGTCGGGGCAGTTGACACCCGCGGCGTCGATGCAGGCCACCGGGTTGTCGGGCATGCCGTCGGGCTCGACGTCGATGCGCAGGATCTTGGCCAGGATCACGCCGGGGTTCATGCCCGTCTGTGCGGTGTCGTAGCCGTCGCCGCCATCGCCGGTGCCAAAGTAGAGGTAGCCGTCCGGGCCGAAGGCGATCATGCCGCCGTTGTGATTGCCGAACGGCTGACCGGCCTCGATCACCACGCGCTGGCTGTCGGGATCGACGTGATCGTCGTCGGCGAGCATGAACTCCGACACGCGCGTCGGCGGATTCACGCCTGGCGGCGAGTAGGCCACGTAGACCCGCGGGTCGGTCGGAAAGTCGGGGTGGAACGCGAAGCCCAGCAGACCCTGCTCGCAGCCGATCGTGGTCGTGGTGGCGCAGTTGACCGGGATGTCGAGGAAGGCGTCAGCCGGCGCAGAGGTCTCGCCGGGCTCGAGGATGCGCACGGTGCCGCCCTGCTCGGCGACGAAGAGGCGATCGGGCGCGGTCGGGTGGCCGATCGCGAGCACCGGCCGATCGAAGCCGTTCGCCACCAGCTGCAGCGACACCGCAGGCTCGCCCTCGACGGGCTCGTACGGGCAGGGCAGGACACCGGTATCGGTGGTCGAGCCCGAGCCGCTCTCGCTGCCCTGCGAGGTGCTCGAGTCGGCCGCCGTGCTCGATGCGGTGGTGCTCGCGGTGGTGGTCGAGTCGGTGGTGCTCGCGGTGGTGCTCTGTGTGGTCGATGCGGTCGATGCGGTCGTGCCGGTGCTACCGCCCGAGCTGCTGCTGTCGGCCGCGGTACCGCCCCCACCGCCGTCGCCACAGCCGATCGTGGTCCACAGCAGTACGCCCAGGGGGGTGGTCACCAACGCGCTACGGTGCAAGCTCGCCATTGGGCGCGACGATACCATCGCGCACCGGCGGTCGGGGCGACCGACCGCGGGCGCGCGCCAGTGTCGTCACGGCCTCACGGCGCCGGCGCGAGGCGGTAGATGCGACCGTCCTCGATGGGGCCGTTGGGCGCCGGCACGTAGACCGTCGTGATGTACACATCGCCCCACGCATTGGTGCCGCTGCCGATGATGTTCTCGGAGTTGGGGAAGTCGAACACCATGCCCATGTCGTCGACGTTGGTGCCGTCCCAGCGCAGCGCGAACAGCTCGCCCGAGCAGTAGTCGCCGTAGACGTAGGTGCCCTGCCAGTCATCGACCTCGCAGGCGCGATAGACCCCGCCGCCCGTCACCGAGCAACGGAAGCCAGCGCCGCCGTTGCCGTGCTGGTACTCGGCGATGGGCGTGATCTGGTCGTCGGCGTTGGTCGCGTTGGGCGTGTTGATGTCGTCGCAGCCGCCGTTGTTGAAGCAGTGGTAGCCCTCCATGTCGCTCCAGCCGTAGTCGCCACCAGCGACCACGACATCGACCTCCTCGAACTGATCCTGGCCGACGTCGGCCACGTAGAGATCGCCGTTGGCGAGGTCCCACGAGAAGCGCCACGGATTGCGGAAGCCCCACGCGTAGATCTCCGGCGCGAAGTTGCCGTCGTCGACGAATGGATTGTCGGGCGGGATGGTGTAGTCGAACGGCCCGACCGCCATGCACGAGTCGCACGACTCGACCATGTCGGGGGTGCCATCGGGCTCGACGTCGATGCGCAGCAGCTTCGAGAGCAGCACGCCGGTGTTGCGGCCGGTGTTGAATCCAAACATGGGGGTCCTCCTTGCGCCGACGAGGGCGTCGACGAGCTGTGTTTCACGCTTCGAGCCAAGGTCGATCCTC
>WBZX01001351.1_pt1 | contig 18656 bp, 22 predicted proteins | sample 5204211 | NCBI WGS metagenome assembly WBZX01 (sample SAMN12344362, study PRJNA552823) | activated sludge metagenome | biome: Activated sludge suspended growth; feature: Nitrification reactor; material: Wastewater; isolation source: activated sludge from nitrification reactor of wastewater... | reverse complement strand
ATCTCGCTCGCCGTCCCGGGTCAAGCCCGGGATGACACGGCGCCGGTCCCGGTCAATCGCTGGAAGCCCCGATAGGCAAGTGGTCAGGGCCGATCCGTTTGCTCAACACGTGCGCTACGGCCCGAAGCGTTTGCTCGGTCGGCGGCTGGTGTGGCGGATCTGGTAGACGTAGACGGTGTCGCCATCGACCGTGAAGACCACACGATACGGGAACCTTGGCACCAGGTCATGCCGGAACTTCCCCTTCCTGATCTGTAGTCCCTTCGGGTTGTGCTGGATGCTGCGGAGGCACTCCTCCAAGGCATCCGCGAAACGGCCACCCAAGCCTTTGCTGCGCGCTTCGTACCAGTTGTGGATCTCCACCGCCTCGGCCTGCGCTGCGAGGCGGACCTTGAGCGTGTAGCTCATGCGCGCCCGCCTTCGCGGATCGTGCGTATGGCCTCCTCCAAGCTGACGTATGTATCCAACCCGGCTTTGCGCCTGCGGTCGATCTCCTCCAGTTCCGCCAGCTCATCATCGGTGATGTTGAAGTCCTCACCCTTCTCATCGCGTTTGAGCAAGGAGCGGATGGTGGCGAGGATGCTCTCGTTCCGTTCCTTTTGCAACAACTGAACGATCTCAGCGCGGAGGTCGATGGCGCTCATGGCTTATTGGCTTGTAGTCCAAATTTAGGGTCCAGTCGCTCGAACGGGTGTCATGGAGCGACCAACTTTGATGTTCAACAAGTCAACCATGCCCCGCCTCCTCGTCCACAGTTACACCATCTCGCTCGACGGCTACGGAGCGGGCCCTGATCAAACGCTGGAAGCCCCGATGGGCACCGGGGGCCAGGGTTTGCACCCGTGGTTGCTCAACACGCACTACTTCCAAACCACCCACTTCGCCCCGGGTCAAGCCCGGGGTGACGCGGGTTCAGTTGGCACGGACAACGACATGGCCATCCAGGGCATGGCGAACATCGGCGCGTGGATTTGAAGCCATCTCAACATGACCCTTTGGGCTACGCCTAGGTCTTTCACGCCCATCCGGCGTTACTCAACCCTTGCATAGCTGCCGGCTATGCGCGGGTTTCGCGCCTTGGCTGTGCGCGAAATACCGTCGGCTCGCTTTCCAAAAGTCATGTCGAGATGGCTTCGAGGCCGCAACATGTTCGGTCTGCGGTCCTTGGCCCGATGAGAACTGGAAAGGCTGGTGGGGTCCCAACCCGCCCTACCACGTGCCGGTGTTCGTGCTCACACACCACGCGCGGCCTTCGTTGGAGATGGAGGGCGGCAACGTATTCCACTTCGTTACCGGCGGCATCCACGAAGCCTTGGAGCGCGCGCGGGAAACGGCTGGCGAGAAGGACATCCGCCTAGGTGGCGGTGCTTCCACCGTGCGCCAATACCGGCAAGCCCGGCTGATCGATGAGCTGCTCATCGCCGTGTCGCCGGTGATGCTGGGTGCGGGCGAGCCGCTCTTCGCCGGGATCGATCTGCCGAAGCTGGGGTACACCTGTGAGAAGAGCGTGCAGGGCGAGCAGGCCACCTTCTACCGCATCACGCGCGACCAGACGGCTTGATCAGCCAAGGCCCAGCCGGTCGGTGTCGGTGAGGCGGTCGGGACAGCCAGCCTGGCCGGGGGTATGGCCCCATATGCCTGAATGACCTCTTGGAATGCTGGTTCGCTCCTGGGAACGGGCCAATTGCTGTTGAGCAGATCCCGCATGCTGATGAGCAAGAGCCGTTTGCTGATGAGCAAGAGCCATTTGCTGATGAGCAAGAGCCGTTTGCTGATGAGCAAGAGCCGTTTGCTGATGAGCAAGAGCCGCATGCTGATGAGCAAGAGCCGCATGCTGATTAGCAAGAGCCGCATGCTGATTAGCAAGAGCCGCATGCTGATTAGCAAAGCCCGCATGCTGATCAGCAAGAGCCGCATGCTGATTAGCAAAGCCCGTTTGCTGATGAGCAAGAGCCGCATGCTGATGAGCAAACGGCGTTTGCTGGTCAGTAAATCCCTTATTCCCAGCTAGTTAGGTAAAATGGTCTACAACTCCTCGGCCACCACCTCGCGCACGCCGGGCACTTCGTGCTTCAGCATGTTCTCGATGCCCTGCTTGAGGGTGACCATGCTGCTGGGGCAGCCGCTGCAGGCGCCACGGAGGGTCACGGTCACCACCCCTTCCTCGAAGGAGCGGAAGGCGATGTGGCCGCCGTCACCTTCCACCGCCGGGCGGATGTACTCCTCCAGCACGCGCACGATCTTCTCCTCGTCCGGTGTCTTGGCATCGCTGTGCGTGGTGGCGCGTTCGTTGGCATCGGCCAGCGCCTGGGCGGGGGCGTGATCGTACACCACACGGCCATCGGTGTTCAGGTAGTCCTGGATGTACTCGCGCAGTTCCAGCTGCACCAGGTCCCAGGTCACCACGTTGTTCTTGGTCACCGTTACGAAGTTGCTGCTGATGAACACGCCGGTGACGAAGGGCAGGTTGAAGACCTTCTCCGCCAGGGGCGATACGCCCACGGGTTCCTCCGGCGTGCGGAACTCCAGCAGGCGACCATCGTGCACCAGCATGCGGCTGCTCACGAAGCGCATGGTGGCCGGGTTCGGGGTCATCTCGGCATACACGCTCACAGGCGGACGTGCGGGGCTGGTGGTGGTCGCTTCGGTGTTCACGGTGCGAAGGTAGGGTGGTGGGCAGGCGGGGCGGGCTGGGGTCATGTGCCGGAACGCTCTCCATGTTTCAGGCAAGCCGTCGAACGGTTCCCACCTTTCCCTTGATGGAAAGGTGGGGCCAAAGATCAACCACGATCAAAGCCGCGGTCCGGCTCGCACAGGCCCGCAGCACAGGCTCCCGAGCCGGGCGCGGCCGCGCTGTAAGCCCGCCCCGGGCGGCGACCCGGGGTGGACGCCCACCGCACGCGGCACCTGAGGGTGTGGTTGGTCGTGGACCCTGTGTAGTACCTAAAGAGGCACGGATACGCTGACGAGCACACCAACGACGCGCAACGGAGATCGCAAGGCGCTATTCGCCGCTGGCTTTCCCAGCGTGTGGCCTCGGTGGTATCTGAGCGCGCGGCCGCGGCCACGCCGAAGGCCTACTTTTGTCCCCGTCATGCGCCGCTTCCTGCAACGCAACCGATGGGTCACCGCACTGGTGGGCTGTCTCTTGCTGTTCGCCACCAGCGGCCTTTCCCTTTCGCGCATGACCTGCCTGGCAGGCGGGCATTCGGTGCTCAGCTTCGGACAGGCCGATGATTGCTGCCCCGCCGAGGAAGCCAGCGACATGGCCACCGTGAAGGCCGATTGCTGCGCCTACACGCAGGCGGCCTTGGAGCGCGTGAACGGCTTGCAGTCACCGCCCTTGCACCTGGACGTTTTCTTCGTGGAGGCCAGCATCGTGCTGGTGCAGGAACGCAGTGCGCAGGGTGAGCTTCCTGCGCGATGGGTCGCGGGTGGTCCGCCACCGCTAAGCGCGCCACAGCGATTGGCGCATCTGGGGGTGCTGTTGGTCTGATCGGAACGTACGCGGCCGTTGCCGCCGGGGTGCGCCCCTTGTTCCATCGTCCTTCACCTTCCTCCATTCCCATGCATCGCATACGCTATCTCGTCCTCTTCTTCCTACTACTCGCCACAGGGCCCCTGATGGCACAGCAGCCTGTCACCGGCAGGGTGCTAAGCGCCAATGAGTTCGCGGGCGAACCGCTGCCCGGTGCCAGCTTGGGCTGGTTGGGTGGTGCGCACACCGCCACGGATGGCGAGGGGCGCTTCCAACTGGCACCACCACCCACCTGGCCGGCCACGCTCGTCACCGCCTTCGTGGGCTACCGTGCCGATACGCTGGTGCTTACCGCGCCGCCATCTGCCGAACTGGTGATCACGCTCCGCTCGGTCATCGAGCTCCGGGGCGTGGACGTGGTGGAGCGCACGCAGGGCACGCAGCTCAGTACGCGCACGCTCATCGCCACCGAATCGCTGGGCCAGAAGGAGCTGAAGCGCGCCGCCTGCTGCGACCTCAGCGAGAGCTTCGAGACGAACGCAACGGTGGACGTGAGCTACAGCGATGCGGTGTCCGGCGCCAAGACCATCCGCATGCTGGGCCTCGATGGCAAGTACGCGCAGATGAGTTTGGAGAACATCCCCTTCATCCGTGGGCTTTCCACCGCATCGGGGCTCACGCTCATCCCGGGCACGTGGATCAACGACATCAACCTGAGCAAGGGCGTGGGCACGGCGGTGAATGGACCCAATGCCATGACGGGGCAGATAGACCTGTGCCTGCTGAACCCGCTGAGCGAAGGACCCCTCTTCGTGAACGTGTACGGCAACAGCCAGGGCCGTGCGGAGTTGAACGTGCACACCGCCCAGCGCACCGGCGTGCACAGCGCCAATTTGCTGGCCGTGCACGGCAACTGGTTCGATCGGGAGATGGACCAGAACAAGGATGGCTTCATGGACATGCCGCGCACCAAGCGCATCAACCTCATGGACCGCTGGATGTACCAAGGCGAGCGCAAGAGCGGCCAGTTCACCCTGCGCGTGGTGGACGATGAGCGCATCGGCGGCCAGAGCGCCGAGCACCTGGGCGAACACGCGACGCACCAGCCGGGCGGCCTCTACACCATCACGGCCACCAACCGCATGGCCGATGCGTTGGGCAAGCACGGCTGGGTGTTCGAGCGCGATCCCACCAAGAGCATCGGCCTCATCGGGGCGGTGCGTCGGCACGAAGTGGAGAACGTCTACGGGCGCCGCCGCTACGAGGGCCTGCAACAGAGCGCCTATGTGAGCGCGGTGTACCAGCAGCTGCTGGGCGCCGGCACCGATCAGGTGAAGGCGGGGCTCAGCTTCCAGTACGATGACTACGAGGAGCGTTTCACCAACGACACCCTGCCTGCGCTCGACCTCGGGCGCACCGAGCGCATGCCCGGCGCTTTCGTGGAGCACACGCTCAAGCGTGAACGCATCACCGTGGTCTCCGGCGCGCGCGTGGATGTGAACGACCGCTACGGCACGGTGGTGAGTCCGCGCGTGCACGCCAAGTACGATGTGGGACCGCTCACCACCCTCCGCGCCAGCGTGGGCCATGGCTTCCGCACGGCGAACCCATTGGTGGAGAACGCCGCCGTCATGGCCAGCTCGCGACGGGTGCTGGTGGACGCGCTGGACATGGAACGCGCGTGGAACCTCGGTGTATCCGCCCTGCACAAGTTCAAGTGGCTGGATCGCAAGTGGGCCATCGGGGTGGATGCGTACCGCACCTTCTTCACCGCGCAGGTGGTGAGCGACCTGGACCGCGACCCACGCACGCTCGCCATCTACATGCTCGATGGGGCTTCCTTCTCCAACAGCGTGCTCACCGATGTGCAGGTGGAACTCACACGCACCCTTCAACTGAAGACGAGCTACCGCTACTACGATGTGCGCACCACCTTCGACGGGCGCCTGCTCGAACGGCCCTTCACCCCCGTACACCGCGGCTTGGTGGACCTCGCGTATGCCGACGTGAAGGAGCACTGGCGGTTCGACATCACCTGGAACCTCTTCGGCGAGAGCCGTCTGCCCGGCACGGCCACCAACCCCGAGGGCGACCGCCTGCCCGCGCGCGCACCGGCCTACACCACCCTGCACGCACAGGTCACGCGCCTCTTCGGTGCGTGGGAAGTGTACGTGGGTGCCGAGAACATCACGAGTACGCTGCAACAGCAGCAGATCATCGCCCCGGACGACCCGTATGGCCCGTACTTTGACGCTAGCCTGATCTGGGGCCCCACCAACAAGGCCATGCTCTACGGAGGGCTCCGCTATACCATCGAACGCACCAAGAACACCACACCATGAACCTGAAGAGCCTTTTCCTTCCCATCCTGCTCCTGCTTGGAGCCAATGCGGCGGCACAGCCCGCCAAGACCGCGCACGTGGATATCAAGAGCAGCACCGTGTGCGATATGTGCGTGCAGACCATCGAGAGCAACCTCATCTATGAGAAAGGGGTGAAGAAGGTGCACGTGGACCTGCCCACCAGCACCGTGCACGTGGAGTACGATGCGAAGAAGAACACACCCGAGGCCTTGCGCGCCGCACTGGTGAAGCTGGGCTACGCGGCCGACGGCACCCCCGGTGACCCCAAGGCCTTCGCCAAGTTGCCCGCCTGTTGCCAGAAGGAAGGCTGCGGCAAGCTGCCGGAACAACCCGCGCACTGAGATGGCCTTGGTACGCAGCGTGCGCGGCTTCACGCCGCGCTTCGGGGAAGCATGTTTCCTCGCGGAGACCGCCGTCGTTATCGGCGATACCGTCATGGGCGACCATTGCAGCGTGTGGTACAACGCGGTGGTGCGGGGGGATGTCAATAGCATCCGCCTGGGCCATCGCGTGAACGTGCAGGATGGTGCCGTGCTCCATTGCACCTATGAGAAGTGCGGGCTCACCATCGGGAACGATGTGAGCATCGGCCACAACGCCATCGTGCACGGCTGCACCATCGAGGACAAGGTGCTCGTGGGCATGGGCGCCATCGTGATGGACCAGGTGGTGATCGGCACGGGCAGTGTGATCGCCGCCGGAGCCGTGGTGTTGCAGAACACCGTGGTGGAGCCCGGCAGCCTCATGGCCGGTGTGCCCGCCAAACGCATCGGGCCGGTGAGCGCCGACCTTTCCCAGAACGAGATCGAACGCATCGCGCGCAACTACCGCATGTACGCGCGGTGGTTCACGGAAGGAGCGTGAGCGTGCCTTCCTGCCAACGTGCGGCATGCACCGCGGTGTGGGGCAGGCCGATGCGTTGGAGCATGGTGGTGAACTCCTCCGTATCGCCGCTCGTCCAATACCGGGTGTCGGCGGTTGCATCGGGTGGGGCGGTCAGGTCATCCTTCTCCAGCAGGCGCTTCACCTGCCGGGCGATGGCCGGTGCGGGATCTATCACGCGCACACCGGGTCCCACGATGCGTTCGATGAGCGGACGCACCAGCGGATAGTGCGTACACCCGAGCACGAGCGCATCGATGTGGCGGGCCACCAGGGGTTCCAGCCATCCGCGCAACATCGCTTCGGTGGTCGGTGTGTCGAACTCGCCTGCTTCTATCTGCTTCACCAGACCGGGACAGGGTTGGTGCAGCACCTCCACGCCAGCGCTGAAGCGTTCCACCACCGAGGCGTAGAGTTCGCTTTGGAAGGTGGCTACCGTGGCGATCACGCCCACCACGCCGGTGCGTGTGTGTTCCACGGCGGGCTTCACCGCGGGTTCCATGCCTACGAAGGGCACATGCGGGAATTCCTCCCGCAGGCTCGCCAGTGCGGCGGCACTGGCCGTGTTGCAGGCGATCACGATCAGCTTGCAGTCGTGCTCCAGCAAGGCGCGCGTGATGCCGGTGCTGAAGGTGCGCACCTCGCTCAACGCGCGTGGGCCGTACGGTACGTGGGCGTTGTCACCGAAATAGGACAGGCGCTCCGTGGGGAGCGCCTGTCGCAGGGCCGTCAGGACGGTGAGCCCGCCGATACCGGAATCGAAGATGCCGATGGGACGGGTGTCCGGCACGCTCAGGGAGTGGTTATGCCCAGTTTGGTCTTCACCAACGGCATGATGTCCTCGCCCTTGTCGAAGTAGAGGACGAAGCCCGTGCTCGTGTCGAAGATGTAGTTGAAGCTGTTGCTGGCCGCCACTTCATTGATGGCGGCGTTCGCCTTCTCCACCATGGGGCGCAGCAATTCCTCTTCCTGCTTCGCGAGGTCCTCCTGGGCTTTCTCGCGTGCGTCCTGGATGCGCTGCTCCAATGCCTGGATATCGCGCACCGCCATTTCCTTCTCGGTCTCCGTCATGGTGGCCGCCTTGGCTTGTGCCGCTGCAACCGCCGCTTCGTACTCGGCGCCCATCGCCTTCAAGCGATCGTCCAACGTCTTGGCGAAGGCCTGCATCTTCTCCTCGGCGCTTTTGCGCTCGGGCAGGGACAACATCAGTTTCTGGCGGTCGATGTGGCCGAGCTTCAGGGTCTGCTGGGCGCTGGCCTGGGGCGCTGCGCTCAACAACAGGGCTACGGCGATAAATACGTGCTTCATGATTGGTTGGGTGTGCTTATCGGGGTTTCACATCGGTGCCGCTGCCACCACCACCCCGGGGTGCGGTGGGTGATTGTGGCGAACCGCCATCGGTGCCGCCACCATCCTTGGGTTGGCTGCCATCCTCTGCGGGCTGCTCACCGTGTTCTTCTTCTTCGCCGCCGGTGCCTTCGCGCTTGGGGCGGATACCGAGCTTGCGCAATACGCTGTCGCTCTTGTCGTACTTGTCACTGGCGAAGAGCAGGTTGCCACCGTTCTGGCCACCGATGTCGAACACGGCCACGTAGCTGGTACCGGCCACTTCCTTGATGGCGTTGTACACGCGGTCCTGGATGGGCTGGATCAGCTCCTGACGCTTCTTGAAGAGGTCGCCTTCGGGGCCGAAACGCTTCTTCTGCATGTCGCGTGCCTCGCGTTCGCGGCGGTCCACTTCCTCCAGGCGGGAACGCTTCATGTCCTCGGTGAGCAGGATGGCTTCCGCGTTGTAGGCATCGCGCATGCGCTTGATCTGCAGGTAGCGCTCGTCTATCTCGTCCTGCCACATCTTGCTCAAGCGGTCCAATTCCTTCTGTGCGGTCTCATACTCGGGCATCTGCTCCAGTATGTACTTCGTGTTCACGAAGGCGATTCGTTGCGCGTGCGTCGCAGCAGGTGCGAGAAGTGCGAGGAAGAGCGCGAGTACGTAGGGGATCGTGCGGTCCATGGCGAAGGGTGTCGAAAGTAGGCGATCCCGAACTAGAGTTCGCCAAGATCTATGCCGATCGTGAAGTGGAACTGGCTCTTGGCCATGTTGGGCGCGGTGGGCACATCGTCCAGGCGCCAGCCGTAGTCCAGACCCATGGGGCCGAACATGGGCAGGAAGAGGCGCAGGCCCACGCCCGCGCTGCGGTAGAGCCGGAAGGGTTCGAACTTGTCGAAGCTGTTCCATGTGTTGCCCGCTTGTGCGAACGCCAGGGTGTAGATGGTGGCCTGCGGGTTCAACGAAACGGGGAAACGTAGCTCCGCAGTGTATTTGCTCACCACGAAATTCCCGGTGGTGGGCGAAAGGGAGAAGTCGTCGTACCCGCGCAGGCCCACGATCTCGCGACCATCGAGCTGGAAGCCGGTGAGGGCCGCTCCGCCGAGGTAGAAGCGCTCGAAGGGCGAGTCGCCGATGGACTTGCTGTACTTGCCCAGGAAGCCGTACCCGGCGCGCGTCATCAGCACCAGGTTGTGCCCGCTCTTGCTGTTGGTGAGCTTCTGGAACCACTGCGTGGTGAACTTCCACTTGTGGAACTCGGCGAAGTTGTAGCGCTGGTCGGCGGGCATGGAGGCGTAGTCCTTGCCGGGGTTGAAGAGCGAGTAGGGTGGGGTCGCCTTCAGCGAAAGGGTCACGTCCGAGCCGCTGCGCGCGAAGAAGGGCTGGTCCACCGAGTTGCGCGAGAGCTGGATCTGGTAGGCGAGCACGTTGCTCTGACCGTTGGCGAAGGAGAACACCACCTGTCCGCTGCTGTAGTTGCGCAGGTCGTAGAGCTGGTAGCTGAGGTTCTGGCGCAGGATGAAGTAGTCATCCGGCCATTGCAGGCGCTTGCCCAGGCCGAGCGTGGCACCGCTGATGAGCAGCGACTGACGCGTGGGGTCGTCCTTGTTCACCCCGTTGGTCTGCACGCTGTGGTAGAGGGAGAAGCTGAGCGAGTTGGCTTTGCGTCCACCGAGCCAGGGCTCCACGAAGGAGAGGCTGTAGCTCTGGAAGTAGCGGCCGTTGGTCTGGGCACGCACGTTCAGTGTCTGGCCATCGCCGGCGGGCAGGGGCTGGTAGGCCTTGGGGTCGCCGATCTTGCGCAGGGAGAAGTTGGTGAAGGAGAGGCCGACGCTCATCACCAAGCGGCCAGCGCCCCAACCACCGCTCAGTTCCAGGCGGTCGCTGGGTTTCTCTTCCACGGTGTACTCCAGGTCCACGGTGCCGGTGCGCGGGTCCTGGATCGGGTTCACGCCCAGCGATTCGGGGTTGAAGTAGCCCAGCTGCGACAGTTCACGCTGCGTGCGGATGACGTCGCTGCGGTTGAAGAGCTGGCCGGGCTTCGTGCGGATCTCGCGCCGCACCACGTGTTCGTTGGTCTTGCTGTTACCCTTGATGATGACGTTGCGGATGCGGTATTGCTTGCCTTCGCGGATGCGGATCTCCAGGTCGATGCTGTCGCCGTCGGCCAGGATCTCCACCGGATCGGGGTAGAAGGCCAGGTAGCCGTCGTCCATGTAGAGGGAGCTGATGTCGCGCCCGCTTTGGTTCATGTACAGGCGGCTGTCCAGCGTGCGCTTGCTGTACACATCGCCGCGCTTGATATTGAGGATGCCCGCGAGTTCGGCGGTGCTGTGCTTGGTGTTGCCGCTGAAGGTGATGTTGCGGAAGTAGAAGCGCTGGCCTTCGTCCACGTCCACTTCCACGCGCACGCGCCGGTCGCTCACGAAGTACATGGTGTCGCGCACGATCAGGGCGTTGCGGAAGCCCTCGTTGTTGTAGGCATCGCGCACCTTGGTGCGATCTGCGGCGAATTCGCTGGAGATGAACTTGCTGCTGCCGAAGACGTTCCACCAGCGCTTGCGGCGTGTCTTCTTCATGGCGCGGCGCAGCTTCTTGTCGCTCAACTGCTCGTTGCCGTTGAATTCCACGTCCTTGATCTTCACGCGCGGACCACGGTCCACATCGATGAAGAGCACCACGCTGTTCTCCAGTGCGGAGCGCACGGTGTCCGGCACTTCGCGGATGTTCACGCTCGCCTTCAGGAAGCCTTTGTCCACGTAGTAGCGGCGAATGGTCTGGCGCGCGCGCGCCAGCACGGCCTCGTTCACCTGCTGGCCCCGGTTCAGTTCCACCTCGTCGTAGAGCTTGTCGGATTCGCCCTTGCTAACGCCGTTGAACTTGAAGCGCGAGAGCCGCGGCTTCTCCACCACCACGATGTGCAGGAAGATGGCGCGCCCACGCACTTCGGCCGCCTCGATCTTCACGTCGCTGAAGAGCTTCTGGTCCCACAGGTTGCGGATGGCGCGCGAGATGGGCTCGCCGGGTATCTCGATCTTGTCGCCCACCTGCAGGCCGGCGAAGAGCTTCACGGCGCTGGGGTCCACGGTGCGTGTGCCGCTCACGGTGATGCCGCCGATCTCGTAGGTCTGCGCCATGCCGTAATCCATGCTGGGCACCTTGGTGGGCTGGGCCAGCACGGTGGTGGTGGCCACGGCTAGGAGGAAGGCGAGCAGGGAACGCATCATTTCGGGTCGAGCTGTTCGCTGGTCATGCCGAAACGGCGTTCGCGGCCTTGGTAGTCCAGCACCGCTTGGTACAGGTGCTCCTTGCGGAAGTCCGGCCAGAGCACGGGGGTGAACCACAGTTCCGCGTACGCGATCTGCCACAAGAGGAAGTTGCTGATGCGTTGCTCGCCGCTGGTGCGGATGAGCAGTTCCGGGTCGGGCATGGTGTGGGTGCACAGGCGTGCGGCCACCGCGTGTTCGTCTATCGTGGCGGGGTCCAGGGTTCCGGCACGCACATCGTCGCCGATGCGACGCGCCATGCGCACCAGCTCCCAGCGGGCGCTGTAGCTCAGGGCCAGCGTCAGGGTGATGCGGTCGTTCTTCGCCGTGCGCGCGATGCCCTCCTGCAGGGTCTTGCGGCACTCGGCGGGCAGGCTGTCCAGGTCGCCGATGGCGTTGAGGCGCACACTGTTCTGGTGCAGTTCCTCGATCTCGTCCACCACGGTGCGCACGAGCAGGTCCATCAGCGCGGCCACCTCTTCGGGCGGACGGTTCCAGTTCTCCGTGCTGAAGGCGTAGAGCGTGAGGTAACGCACCCCGATGTCCGTGCAGGCGGTGAGGGCCTCGCGCACACTGCGCACACCACTGGCATGGCCCACGATGCGGTGCTCGCCCTGCTGCTTGGCCCAGCGGCCGTTGCCGTCCATGATGATGGCGACATGCTGCGGCACGTGCCCGGCGCGGATGCGCTCACGCTGGGCCTCGTCGGTATGCAGGGTCTTTTCCAAAGGAGCGCGAAGGTCGGGAATGCCGTTGAGGGGTCAGCGCTTGCGCTTCATCCAATTGTACTGCTCCTCGCAATCGGTGAAGCGGGTGAGGATATAGGTGATGCCCAGCCCGCTGTAGACGTACCAGTCCTTGGTGTTCACATCGCCCCGGGCACGGTCGGTGTTGGTGGCCTGCAGGCCGCTCTGGTCGGCTAGCTGGGCTGCCAGCGGACCGTTCTCATAGGCCAGCAGGGCGTTGTTCATGTAGGTGCCGCTCACGTCGTCCACGTAATCGGTGTTGGTGCGGCGCATGCCCCATTCCAATTGGAAGTCGAGGCGGCCCACGTTCCACTTCATGCCCACGCCGAAGGGGATGCTGTAGTGGTCCACCGGATAGGGCTCGCCGCCGCGGGTGCTGGTGCCCTGCCCCTCGGTGCCCAGCGGTTGCAGGTCGTACCAGGTATCGTCCAACTGGGCTTGCGGGTTGGCGCGGAAGTAGGCCAGGCCCGCGAACACGAAGGGTGTCCAGTTCTTGCCCTCCTTGCCTTTCGTGCGGTACTTGAAGAAGTTGATCTCCAGCAGCAGCGCCGCTTCGATGAGCTTGGAGCGGAAGTGCAGGTTGCGCAGCACCTGGAGCGAGTCCTTGGCATCGCCATCGTACGCCTGCAAGGTGCCCATGAGGCCCTGCACGCGAAGTGCGTAGCGGTCGTTGAAGTTGTAGCGGTACACGAGCCCCCCGGCCAGCTTGGTGTCGCGCGGGTAATGCCGCGTGGGGTTCAGGTCGCCGATGTAGTAGGATGCGCCGATGGTGCCGCCGAACTCGCTCACCTGGGCCATGGCGGCAGCGCCCGTGAGCAGGGCGAGGAGGAGGAGGGAACGACGGAGCATTGGCTGCCTAACGTGGGCCGGGTGGGCTTGGTATCCCACGGCTTGGCCGCGCCGAAGGTATTGGTCCGCCGCTAGGCACAGGAAGGTGCTGGACCCGTGGGCGTTAAGGATCGTGAAAAGGACGAGTGGGCTTCCGTTCCGGCGGACGCCTCACTTCTCCCCGGAAGCGCTCCGCACATCCAGCCCCCAGTTCAACTTGGTGCGCAGGGTGCGCAGGAAATCATGCCCTTCCAGCTGCACCATCTTCACGGCGAAGGGTGCACGGCGCACAGTGACGATGCTCTGGCCGGAGATGCTGGTGCTGCGCGCATCCAGGTTCAGCAGGCATAGGTCGGCGCGGGCTTCCAGTTGCAGGCGGATGGTGTAGTGGTCCGGCACCACGAAGGGCCGCACGTTGAGGTTGTGGGGCGATATGGGGTTGATCACCAACGCGTCGCTGGTGGGGTATAGGATGGGCCCACCGCAGCTGAGGGAGTAGGCCGTGGAACCCGTGGGGGTGGAGATGATCAGGCCATCGGCCCAGTAGGTGTTCAGGTAGTCATTGCCCAGGTGCACGTGCACGCTGATCATGCTGGCCGAGTCGCGCTTGTGGATGCTCACTTCGTTCAAGGCGAAGTTGTTCGTGCCGAGCGTTCCAGCATGGTCCGTCACCTCCAGCAGGCTGCGGTCCTGCAGCGCGTACCGCCCGTCCTTCAGGGCCTCCAGGGCCGCGTCCACTTCTTCCAGCCGCACGTTGCTCAGGAAGCCCAAGCGCCCGAGGTTGATACCGAGGACCGGGACACCTGCGCGCCCCACCAATGCCACGGTGTCCAGCAGGGTGCCATCGCCACCGAGACCGATGCACACGTCCAGTTCCAGCTTGCCGATGTCACCATCGGGCAGCACCGGGTCCTGCACGGCCTCGCCGCACTCCTGCAGCCAACGCGCCAGGGGGCTCGTGAGTTGGGGTTCCAGTCCCGCCGCTCGCATGCGCCCGAGCACACCGGCCACCACCGGGGCCATGTTGCGCTCCATGCCACGTCCGTTCACCGCTGTGCGCATCCGTTGGGGTTGGGTTATTCCACCGCTGAGGTGTGCGGTGTTAGAATGGTTGAGTGAAATGTAGGAAGAAGCCGTGCTCGCCCAAGGCGTTGAAGGTGTACTCGCCGCGTACCACCTGGTCGTAGCTGGTCACCAGGTCGAGCCCGGCACCGTAGCCGCTCATCCATTCGTTGGCCAGGAAGTTGGCGGCGCTGTAGCGACCGTCCCACACGCGCCCGGCATCCACGAAAAGGTCCAGGTACAGGGCGAAGTAGAGGGTGCGGAAGGCTTCCAGCGGCATGGCTTCCACGCGCTGCGTGCGCGGCCGGAAGAGTTGGAGCACCACGTTGCCCTTGCCGAGCACGAAGCTCTCCCCGTCCACCACGTAGTACTCGTAGCCGCGTACGAAGTTGGAGTAGCCCAAGCCCTCCTGCACATAGTACGATGGGGTGCCCCAGGTGTGTTTGCCGCGCGCGCTGGCGGCAAGGCTCACGCGATCGTGCACGCGCCACCACTTGCGCGCGGTGAGGTTGGCGGTGGTGATGTCGGGTGCGTTCACGCTCAGGGTGCCGAGGCCGAGCCGGTCGATGCGCAGTTCGGTGTAGTGCCCATCACGCGGGTAGATGCGCAGGTCGCGTCGGTCCCACACCACGGAGTAACCGAAGGAGAGGAAGCGCGTGTCCGTGGCATCGGTGCCATTGAAGTAGTCCAGCGCGTTCGCGGCCACGGTATCGCCCACCTGTGCTTGCGTGAAGCCCACCCGCCAGAAGTGGCGCACGTCATGACTTCGGCGTAGGCTCAGCTCCACATCGGCCTTCTGCTCGTGCCGGTTGGGCCCCGCATCGTTGCGCAGCAGGATCCGCTTGTTGCCCACCGTGCCTGCCGTCACTTCGGCCTGCTCCACGTAGCTGCCGCCGATGCTCATGCCCCAGCGCTGGTGCCGGTCTATGTACGGCACTTTGTAGCGCAGGCCGAATTGCCGCGTGTATCCGAACTGTGCCTTCAGGTACACGGTCTCATTGCGCCCCCGGAAGTTGTACTTGTACAGGTACATGCCGTAGTTCACCCGGTCGAAGTCCTTGGTGAGCCACCATGTGTTGAAGTTCGGATCGGCGAGTTGGAAGATGGGTGCGGGCCAGATGGTCCAGCGTTCGTTCACCTGCACCTCCACCATCACGTGGCTCCCATCCAGGTAGAGCGGCAGCACGGTCACGGTGTTGAAGAGGCTCAAGTTCATCAGGTTCTGCCTGCTGCGTTCGAGCTTGTCGTAGATCAGGGCCGCATCCACCGTATCGCCTTCCTGCACCAGTAGTTCACGCAGGATGATGGGGTCCTTGGTGATCTTGCTACCCGTGATGGTGATGCCCATGATGCGCACCGGAAGGGGGGCGCTGGGCGTGGGTTGCTGCGCCACGGCCCCGTAGCCGGATGCGAAGCACAAGAGGAGGATGAGGTGGCGGGCAGGGGACATGCCCGGCGCTCACAGGTTGATGAAACGCATGAGCTCCTCGTACCGCCCCCGAAGGTCTTCGTGCAGTTTAGAGCCTTGGTACGTGCTCTTTACGAAGAGTTCGAAGCGCTCGAAGCTGCGCAGTACATCGCTGATGTCCTCGCGGTTGATCTTGAGCGTCACCTCCACCCGGTTGGTATCCGGCAGCACGTGCGTGTACACGCTGAGCACCTTGGCGTCGTTGGCCTCCACCAATCGTGCTATCTCGAAAAGGCTGTAGTCGATCTGGTTCATCTCCAGCACCACGATGCTGCCGGGCTCGTGGATGTTGGTGACCTGGGCGAGGCGCTTGAGCGCTTCGTGTTCGGTGATGCAGCCGATGTAGCGACCCATGTCGTCCAGCACGGGCACCACGGTGAGCCCCCGCTCGCTGAAGAGCTTCATGGCCTCGTAGATGTGCTGACCGCCGCGTATGAAGGGCACCTCCACCTGCTCCATGCTGCTGCTCACCGCGGCGCGCGGATCGTTCCGGTCCACGAGGTCCTGGTCCTTCACCAGCCCCACCAAGCGACCCCCTTCCACCACGGGCAGGTGGCTCACCTTGAACTCTTCCATCCAATCAAGTGCGCGACCCACATCATCCTGGGGGCGCAGTGGTGGAACGTCGGGTGCTATGAGGTCGATGGCATGCATGCTTGCGGGACGGCGCCGATGGTCGCTGCTACTTTTGTGCGGCCCTACCGACGGGGTCAAAGTAACGCAACCACCTGTGACACGCCTGAGCGTGAATATCAACAAGCTCGCCACGTTGCGGAACGCACGCGGGGGGAATAATCCCGATGTCATCCGCTGGGCGCAGGACATCGAGCGCTTCGGTGCGCAGGGCATCACCGTGCATCCCCGCCCGGATGAACGCCACATCCGTCGCACGGATGTGTACCGGCTGAAGGAGGTGGTCACCACCGAATTCAATATCGAAGGCTATCCCAGCCCCGACTTCCTGGCATTGGTACGGGAGGTGTGCCCGGCGCAGGTGACCTTGGTCCCCGACCCGCCGGGCGTGCTCACCAGCAATGCCGGTTGGGACACACGCACCCACCAGGACTTCCTGCGCGGCGTCATCACTGGACTGAAGGAGCAAGGCATCCGCACCTCGCTTTTCATGGCGGCGGACGAAGACCTCATCGGCCACGCCGCCGGAACGGGCACCGACCGCATCGAACTCTACACCGAACCGTATGCGGCGCAGTACCACGCGGATCGCGCTGCCGCAGTGGCTTCCTTCACGCGCGCTGCACAACGCGCCGCCGAACTCGGTCTGGGGTTGAACGCCGGACATGACCTGGACAGGCACAACCTGGCCTTCTTCCAGCAGAACGTTCCCGGCCTGCTCGAAGTATCCATCGGCCACGCGCTCGTGTGCGATGCGCTCACCTTCGGCATGGAGAACACGGTCCAACTCTACCTGCGCGAACTGCGATGAGCACGGTGGAGCTACACTATCGGCGCCTGGGTCAGGAAGGCGCCACGCCGATCATGATCCTGCACGGCCTCTTCGGTTCGTCGGACAACCTGGGCAGTATCGCGCGCGAACTGGCGGAACCTTCCGCTGAGGGTGCGCCAGCCTTCGACGTGTACTTGGTGGATCTGCGCGACCACGGTCGTTCGCCACACACGGAGGGCACCAGCTATCCACGCATGGCCGCCGACGTACACGCCCTCATCGAGAAGCTGGGGCTGAGCCATGTGGTGCTCGTGGGGCACAGCATGGGGGGCAAAGCGGCCATGTCGTTCGCGCAAAGCTGGCCCGGCCTATTGAAGGCACTGGTGGTCATCGACATCAGCCCCAAGGAGCACGCGAACAACCAGGAGTACATCGTGAACGCACTACGCACCGCGGACCTCTCCCCCGGTCGCACGCGGAAGGAAGTGGAGGCGCGCATCGCCCAACAGATCAAGGAACCCGGAGTCGTGCAGTTCCTGCTGAAGAGCCTCTATTGGAAGAGCGAGGACCAACTGGCCTGGCGCATGAACGTGGAACTGCTGGAACGGGACCTGCATGCCATCCTCGCGGCCATCGGCCCGGAGACCGTGCGTGTCCCCACGCTCTTCATCCGCGGCGGCCAGAGCAACTACATCCTGCGCGAGGACCTGCCTGCCATCAAGGAACAGTTCCCGAACAGCCGCGTGGAGACCATCGCCTATGCGGGCCACTGGGTGCATGCCCAGGCACCGGACGAGGTGGTGGCCATGATCCGAGCACAAGCCAGTGCATGAGGTGGGCGGTGCTGATAGCGACCCTGTTGTCCGGCTTCGTAGGGCGCGCGCAAACGGACACGGTATGGGTTCCCTATCACGGTGGCATGGACCTCCGCGAAGGGATCTACACGGATTTCCGCGCCTTTCGGTCCAACCGTCCGAGCATACCACAGGAACGGTTGCGTGATGACCAAGGCCTTCCCGTGAGCGATATCCGGCGGGTGCTCAGCAAACTCTACTTCCAGCCCGATAGCGGCGCGCGCCAACCGGTACGTGCGGAACGGATCTGGGGCTTCTGCCACAACGATGTGGTCTACGTGGCCGCAGGCAACGGTTTCTACCGCATCGGCCTCATGGGTAGCCTGGGGCACATGGTGTATGAGGTGAACTACCGCGATTGGGACCCTTACCTCTACGGCTACGGCACTGTTACGCGCACCATGCTGGTGCAGCAGTTGGTGGACATGGAGACCGGGAACATGCTGCCCTTCCTGGCGGCTGGCATGGACCGCGCCTTGGAGCACGACCCCATGCTGCAGGAGGAGTTCCGGGGCCTGCCCAAGAAGCAACGGAACAGCGATGAGGCGCTCTTCCGGTTCCTGCGCATGTACAACGACCGGCACCCGCTGTTGTTCCCCGAATGATCCTGCCAGCCCTTCGTTGACGCAGGGCGAACCTTGCCTTGTCATTGGCATGAAGTTCGACTGGCGCCCCACCGGCTACTTTCGTCCCGCTTTCCCACATACCTGATGAAGCGCATACTCCCGTTCCTCGCTCTGGCCGCAAGTTCTCCTATCATCTCCTGCGGCCAAGCCAAGCAGGAATACGTGCCCGCGCTCGCCGGCTTCTACAACGTGGAGAACCTGTACGACACACTGGACAGTCCCAACACGGACGATGCGGAGTACCTCCCGGGCAGCGCCAAGCAATGGGGCACCGCGCGCTACTTCCGCAAGCTGGACAAGATGGCCGGTGTGGTGGCTTCCATGGGCAAGGACCTGCATCCCCAGGGGCTC
>WBZX01001349.1_pt1 | contig 18665 bp, 8 predicted proteins | sample 5204211 | NCBI WGS metagenome assembly WBZX01 (sample SAMN12344362, study PRJNA552823) | activated sludge metagenome | biome: Activated sludge suspended growth; feature: Nitrification reactor; material: Wastewater; isolation source: activated sludge from nitrification reactor of wastewater treatment... | reverse complement strand
CCGCCGCCCATCGATCTGGGGCCCGCCGCGACGTGCCTCGTGCGCGCGACGACCTCCGTGTACGACGCGATGGACGAGCGCGCCGAGAGGCTCACGGCGGTGCGCGCCGCGATGGGGGAGCTGGCCGCGCTCGACGGCCACGTGCGGCCCGCGCTCGACATGGATCCGACGTTCGGCGCGGTGCTCACCGAGGTGCACGAGGCGCACGGCTTCCTCGCGCGCGCGGAGCACCGGCTGATCGCGCTCGTCCCCAACGCGAAGACGATCGCGCCCGAGCTGCTCGCGAGCCGCGACACGTTCCGCCTCCACGTGCTCGATCGGCCCTCGATCCAGCCGCAGATCCGCGTGCAGCCGGCCGAGGCGCAGGAGGTGACGCAGCAGCCGCCGCCCCCGATCCCCAAGCCCAAGACGTTCGAAGAGCTCGATGAGGCCATCGCCGAGATGAAGCGGCGCACCGAGGCCTCGCGCAAGCAGATCGCCGAGCGATCCGCGGGAAAATCGGACGTCGAGGCGCCCAAGCTCCCGCCGAAGCCGCCGCCTCCGGGCTTCACCGTCGAGATCCCCGAGGCGCAGAGCGAGGCCGATTTCGTCCGCGCGCGGGCCCGCGAGCACTTCGAGGAGATCACGATGATCGGCTCCTCGCGCGCGCCGCTCCTCGGCGATCCGTGGCGCTACGCGAGCACGCTGGAGCGCCGCATGCTCAACTCGATCGACGCGATCGCCTCGATGGGCAGCGTCGCGATCGCGTCGCTGGAGCCGCTCGTCCTCGACTCGCCGGCCAAGGATCCGTCGCGCGCGTTCGGCCTCGGGATCGCGCTCGGCTGCATGGCGGGGCGCGACGCGCTCGCGGCGGCGGAGCGGGTGGCGTGGTCGCTCCGGCAGAACGATCCGGAGAGCCTCGCGCAGTTCGCGGACGCGCTGAAGATCGTGCCGCACGGCAGCGTGCTGCTCGCGATGCGGACGCTCCTCGCGGATCGCGATCCGGCGATGCGCGGCCTGGCGATCGACGTCCTCGCCTTCCGCGGCCTCGCGAGCCCCGAGGAGATCGGGCGCGCCGCGCTGGACGCGCCCCCTGTCGCGGCGAAGGCGCTCCCGTGGGCGGCGCTCGCGAAGAGCCCCGTCGTGAACGACGCCGTCGCGCAGGCGCTCGCCTCCGGCGATCCGGCGGCGACGCGCGCGGCGTGGCTCGCGATGGCGTTCGCGGGCCACCCGCAGATGCCGTCGGTGCTCGGCGCGGCGCTCACGGGCGAGGACCAGGAGATCGCGGCGCTCCTCCTCGCGATCGCGGGCGAGTCGCGCGACGCCGACACGCTGCTCTCCGCGGCGCGCGCGAAGCCGGTCCGACCGCTGATCACGGCCGTCGGCTGGGCCGGCGCGGCGGACGCCGTGTCGGCCCTGATCGACTTCCTGGAGCACCCGGACGCGACGGTGAAGCTCTCGGCCGCGTACGCGCTGGAGCGGATCACGGGCGCGGGCCTGTGGGAGTCCAACGCCGTCCCCATCGAGGAGATCGTCGTGCCGGAGCCGCCCGATCCGGACATCGGCGAGCCCGCGCCGGTGAAGCTCTCCAAGCTCGTGAGCGATCCGCGCGACCTGCCGGCCGAGCCTTCGCCGGAGGTCATCGAGCAGCCGACGACGAACGTGGAGCGGTGGCGCGCGTACTGGATCGAGAAGGGCGCGATGTTCAAGTCGGGCCTGCGGTACAGGCGCGGCTTCCCGTACACGCCGCTCGTGTCGCTGCAAGAGCTCGACACGGGCAAGGCCACGCCCGGCGAGCGGCGCAGCCTGCAGCGCGAGCTGTGCATCCGCACGGGCCAGCACGTCCGGCTGGATCCGATCGAGCTCGTCCCCACGCAGGAGGAGGCGCTCCGCGAGTGGCTGCCGATCGCCCAGCGCGTCTCGACGAAGCCCGGCTACTGGACGCGCCCCTTCCGTTGATCCCGCGCCCGCCGGCGCGACGGCGGATCGTGCGATCGTGATCCCCTTCGCTCCCGACCCCATCGATCCGGCCCGGCCATGACGACGAAATTCCCGATGCCCACCCCGCCTGCCGCCGCGCCCTCTGCTGCGCCCGCGGCGACGCCCTCCGCGCCCGGGAGCTCGCCCGGCTCGCCCGGCTCGCCCGACGCGGAGACGCCGGCCCCGACGGCGCTCGCGGGCCTCCGCGATCTCGCGCGCGAGCGGCTCGGCCCGCAGCCCGACAAGGCCGGCCCCGCGGCGACGCGGACGATGGCGACGATCGTCCGCGACCTCAAGGGGATGCCGGAGATCCTCGTCGCCCGCGAGCACACGCACAAGATCAAGCTCCAGCGCCGCGGGAAGCTCGGCGCGATCACGATCGAGTACCAGGTGAAGATCGCGTCGATGGAGGTCGGCTACGCCCACTTCCCCGACATCGATCCGACGACGACGCGCCTGTTCCGCTACGCCTTCCAGCCCGCCGTCGGCGACGCCGGCGAGTGGCACCGCCTCGACGACGGCGGCGAGCTGATCGAGGACGTGAAGCGCGCCCTCCTGAAGCTCTACCCCGAGCTCGGCCCCTGAAGCTGCCTCCGGGCGAGGAGGCCACGGAGACGCGCTCGCGAGGCCCCGTCGAAGGCGGACGCCTGGCGCGCCCCCAGAGGAGATCGTCGCTGATCTCGGCGCCGCCCCGGTGAGGCTACGGGCGCATCAGGAGGAGGGCTGCGCGCTCGCCGCCGTCGCTGCCGGCGCAGGCAAAGGCGATGGAGTGCGGCGCCCACCCGCGGCGCCACCCCTCGACGGCGAGCGTCACTTCGAGCGGGATCGCCGCGGCGCCGAGCGCGCCCATGCGGAGGGCCGGCGGGTCCCACTGCTGGGGCTCCATCCAGAGCGCCTGCGTCCGCACGATCATCGATTGGTGCTCGAACAACCGGTACGTCTCGAACGAGAGATCGGTCAGGAGCCAGCCGGCGCGGAGCTTGAGGTCGGCGAGCGGCGCGCCGGCCTTGCGGACCGCGACGGTGAGGCCGATGGCCTCGAACGCGGGCTCGTCGTTGTCGGGGCGGATCTTGTCGAACGCCGTGCCGACGGCGAAGAGGTTCGCGAGCGGGGTGAGCTTGTACGTGCGCGCGACGTCCGGCCGCATGATCACGAGGAAGGCGGCGTGCTCTCCGGGGATGATCGAGTCGAGGTTGTCGGGCTTGAAGAGGCGGCCCGCGGCGGCGAGCGCGCGGATGCGGGCGGGGTCGTAGTCGGTGTGGACGCCGCCGATGATCGCCGCCTCGATCGTCCCGCGCGCGAGCGCGTCGTACACGCCCTGGAGCGCGAGGCCGGGCCCCGCGGGGCCGCGGATGCTGGTCTCGAGGTGCGTCTGCGGCGCGTGCATCGCGGCCCGCTGGATCACCCACGCGCCGAGCGTCGTGCCGGGGAGCTGGCCGTCGGGGCCGGCCACGCCGAGCTGCTCGTCCATGCACAGGACGAGCTTCACGCGCATCTGCTGGAGCGCCGGGCCGACGCCGCGCATGGCCTCGTCGAGGGCCGGGAGCGCGAGCTTCACGGCGCGCTCGGCCCCTGTGAGGAGCGGGTCGATCGTCGGGAGGAAGCACATCGTGATGCCGTCGCCGCCGTCCTCCTCGCAGAGCGGGGCCTCGCGCATCCCGACGGCCGCCGCGCGGTAGGCGAAGCCCGTCTCGACGGCGGACAGGCCGAGCGGCGTCCGCGCCCCGACGCTCACGACGACGGCGGAGGGCGTCACTTCTTCCGCTCCCGGACGATCACTTTCATGTCCTTCATCTTGCGCGGGGGGCGCACGCTCGCGCGCCACACCATCTCGAACGCGAGGGGCTTGATGTCGCTCGGGTCGAGGAGATCGATCAGGAACGTGTCCATGTGGGGCCGCACGACGATCGGGTCCTTGCCCTTGATCTGGAAGGTGATCTCGATCGGCACCTTGGGGACGGTGAACTTGAGCGGGCCGCCGCCGGGCACGAGGCCCATGAGCGCGACCTCCTCGCCGCCTTGCAGCGGCGAGGGGAGGTTCATCCCCGGGGACGCGCAGCTGTGGAAGAGATCGTCGAAATCCTCGGGCGGGAGCGGTGCGCGCGTCTCCATCCACGTCTTGTCGTAGGTGCCCGCGTACTTGCGGCGCGGCTCGTAGCTGCGGCCGATCGGCCCGATGCCCGCGGGCGGCGGGCGCGTGCGGAACGAGGCGATGAGGAGCTCGACGTCCTCGATGCAGGGCGCGCCCTTCAGCGCGAGCGCGGCGCCGTCGCGGACCATGCCGGTGCCGACGGGGTTGCGCGGCTCCTCGAGGAGCTTGTCGGGATCGCTGTCGTCGACGCCGCCGAACGCGTTGTCGTAGCGCATCTCCACCTCGGTGACGGGCCCGGGCTTGGTGAGCCCGAGGCCGCCCTGCGTCCACACGCGCGGCCCGAAGATGCGGAGCGGCTTCTTGATGGGGCCGACCTGCACGAGGACGTCGAAGGTGGTGACCGTCTTGCCCGCGGGCGGGTACGCCTTCGCGACGACGATGACGTCCGTGCCGATCTTCCGGAGGCAGAGATCCGCGGGGTACGCGATGCTCGGGACCTCGGGCTTCCCCCATGGAACGTCGGCCATCCGGACGCCGCGGCACCCGTCCGCGGGCGCGGCCTCGAACGAGCCGTCCTTCTCCTGCTCGAACGTCGCCTTCACGATCACGACGAGCTTCTCGCCGTCCTTGTCCAGCAGGATCTGCGGGTGGACGAAGAAGTCCGTGTTGTTGTCGACAGCAGGGAGCATGTCCGGGCGGGATTATGCGTGCAGCGCTCGGTCAATGTCACGCGGGGAACGCCGCGCGCGCGCGACGCCCCGGCGCGCGGGAGGAGACGTGCCCCGAAGCGCTACGCGGCGGGCGCCGACAGCACCGCGGCGGCGATGCGCGCGAGCGGCGTCGCGCCCTGACCGAGCTCGCTCTCGAGGCGGACGCGCGCGACGTTGCCCATCCTGGTGAGGATGGAGGACGCCTGCTCTTCGAACGCGGGGCTCTGGTACGTCCACGCCTTGATCGCAGCGATCGCGCGCTCGACGGCTCCCTCCGTGGGCGTCAAGTCGAGGAGCAGCCACGCGCCGCGGAGGCTCGCCACTGTCTCGCCGGTGGGGAGGCTCTTCACCGACACGAGGAACGACGCCTTCGCGACGATCGCGTCACGTCGCGGGACGGGGAGGCGCTCCAGGACGACGCGGAGGTCCGCCGCGTGTCCCCCCTCGTCGAGGCCGTTCGCGACGAGCGCGTCGAGCTCCGGATCCAGCGTCTCGCCGGCCTTCGCCGCTCGCTCCGAGAGCGCGAACGAGAGGGCGGCGCAGAGGGGCCTCTGGGGCGGCGTCTTCCCCATCGCGCGGCGGCCCGCGGCGAGGAGATCATCGGAGGTCGCGCGCGCGCAGAGCGCGACGGCCAGCGCGTGCTCGAACCGCTCCTTGTGCGACCGCTCGACGCTCCAGGGTCGATCGAGGGGGGACGGCCACGGGAGCGCGAGCATGTACGGCGGGACCGACGCGTCCTCGCACACGGCGACGACCTCCTCGGACGTGAGCCCGCCGACGGCGGACAGCCATTCGACCTCGGTGCGCGTGCCGCCGACGACGTAGAGCAGCGTCCTCCAGAGCGGCTCGCCGTTCACCTCGCGATCGACCGGGCCCTGCGGGCGGAGGCCGAGGGAGCGCGCGAGATCGTTGCCGCGATCGAGGAGACCGCGGGCCGCGAGGGCGGGCCCGATGCGCGGGACCAGGTTGGCGTCGATGAGCTGCTTGAGGAACGCTGTCTGCGCCGGGGCGAGATCGCTCACCGGGCGCAGGGCGCGCGCCGGCTCGCCCGCCATGGGGATCACCGCGTCGAGGAGGAGGGAGGCGACGCGCCCCTGCGAGGGCTTTCCGGCTGTCGCGGCGAGGAGCCTCCCGGCGAGCTCGGCGTCCCCGCGCCCCGCGACCAAGCCGGCGAAGACGATGCCGGCGAGGTTGTCGAGGGCTCCGTCGCACCACGGGAAGTCCTTCGCGACAGGGGGATTCGCGATCGCCGAGAGGAGCGCCTGCTCCGCGTCCGCGGCGACCTTCGAGGGCGCCGCGAGCGCGAGCGCGACGGCGGCCGCGAGCCCGGCGAGGGCGCCCCCTGCTCCGAGCCGCCCGAGGAAGAGCCCCGCGTCGCCCTCGTTCTTCAGCATCCTGTCGAGGATGCCGAGGGCGAGGAGCTCGCTCGCCGCCGCGGCGTCGTCCGTCTCGGTCGCGAGGCGGGCGCGCAGCGCCGCCGCCGAGGCGTCCGCGTGCCGCGCGAGGAAGGCGAGGAGCATCGCCGCGCCGACCCGCGTCGCGGCCTCCTTGTGATCGAGGAGCTTTGCCACGGGCGCCGCCGCGGCGTCGATGGCGAGGTGGATGACCTTGTACGGGAAGTCGGCGGGGGCCTGCTCGAAGGCCGCGTCCCGCGTCTCGTAGCCTGTCGTGACGTAGCGGATGTGGTCCCCGCCGACCGCGAGGTTCGCGAGGAAGGCCAGGAGCGGGCCGCGATCCTTGGTGTCGGCGGCGAGGGCGATCTCGACGAGAAAAGGCGCGGCGGCGACGGCGGCCGGCGTGATGGTGCCCTGGTGGTTGATGGTCTCGCCGAGGGTCGCGAGGGCCTTCCGGCGCTCCGGCGCCTTCTTGCTGGTGAGGTCGCGGACGAGCGCGGGGACCTCCGCCGCGGGGCCATAGGCGTGCTCCACCGCAGCCCAATCCACAGAGTCGAGCTTTTCGAGCATGGCAGTTCCTGGGAGCCGGGCTACGTGTAGACCTGGGAGCCCGGCGTTCGGTTGGCGATGATGTTGCTCGCCGGGTTGCCTGTCCAGTTGTACGTGACCTTGCACTTGTTGTCGGCGGCGAACTGGGCCATTCGCCGGTGACACGAGGTGCACGGGGGCAGCGTCCCGTTGATCTGGAGGTGACCGCCTTCGAGGTTCAACCCCTCCTGATCGCGGCGCCGCTCCATCTCGCGGATGATCTGCGCTTCGGTGTCGGAGGTGCGGTGGATCAGGTTGCCCTGCGCGTCGCGGGCGGTGAGGTTCTGGAACGGAGTGATGCCGTTCTGCGCGTTGTATCCGCGAGAGTAGTCGTCGGTCTCGCTGTTGTAGCTGGAGGAGAAGTTGCCGAGCGAGGTGGGCGTCCCGCCCGCGGGCGTGAACGTCGCGTCCGCGTTGTGGGCCAGGCCGAACGGATCGACCACGGAGATGGGGTTGATCCCGTAGGCGAAGAGGTTGGCGTCGGGGACGTTGCCCGCCGGATCCTCGCTGATGTACCGCCCGGTCTCCGGGTCGTAGTAGCGATAGCGGTTGTAGAAGAGGCCAGTCTCTGCGTCCTCGTACTGGCCTCGGAAGCGGATCGGAGTCGTGGCCTGGCTACCCTCGGTGACGGTGGTGACTCCCCACGTCGAGCGCCTCATCTCCCCGACCACGCGCCCGTCCGAGGAGACGAGGTGCTCGGGAGTCCCGATCGGGTCGTTGACGTAGTAGACCCACTGTCCGGGCGTCTTCACGCCGCCCGCGATCACGTCGTCCCGGTGCGCGACAGGGGCCTTGTCGTGGTCGCTGTGGACGTAGGTGCGCTGCGTGATCACGGGATCGCCGCTGGCGGCCGCGGTCTTGCGGATCTCGTGGAGGATCTGGTGTTCGTTCCACAGGAACTTGGCGACCTCGACCGAGGTGTCCGTGGCCGTCCGGCGGGTGCGCTTCTTGAGCATGCGCCGCCCGAAGGGGTCGTATCCGAACTCGGTCACTGCCCCGTCGGGGGCGATCACCTTCGAGAGGAAGCCCTGCCCGTTCCACTCGTAGCGCCAGAGATCCTCGGCGCCGTCGGGGCGCATCACCTTCTTGGCGACGAGGCAGCCGTCGTCGTCCCACTCGTAGGTCGTCTTGCCCTTTCGCTCGAGGACGTTCCCGGCCCGGTAGGAGCGGCTCCCGGCGGTCTCGTGGACGTTGCGCGCGCTGTCGTACGAGAACTGCTCCAGGATGTTGACCCCGCGCTGGACGGACCGCACCTGCTCACGCGCGTCGTACACGAACTCCAGATCACCGAAGCTCTTGTCCCAGCGGCGGGTGATCGTCTCGGCGTTGAGCGAGTACTGGAACGACTTGTCCACGCTCGCGGGCGACGGGCGGTCTGCCACCCAGTCGGGCTGATTGGCGTCGAACGCCACGGGGGCCCCCGCGGGGACCACGCGCCTCCGGCGATAGCCACCCTCGGGGCCGTATTCACTGGTCTGCACCGCGCCGCCCGCGAACGCCCTCTCCAGCTCGCGCCCGACGGGGTCGTAGCGCATGTCGAGGCGCTCGCCGTCCTCGAAAGCGTAGGAGCGGGGCCGGCCGCGCTCGTCGCGCCCGATCTCGCAGACGTGCCCGAGATCCGTCTCCACGCGCGTCACGGTCCGCGCGAGATCGAACTCGCGCGCGATCACGTGGATCTCGCCGTCGACGACGACCGTCTCGCGGATGGCGCCGCCCGAGACGTTGCGATCCCAGGCGTGCTCGCTGACGGGGCCGACCGCGCGCACGAGCTGGCCTCGCAGGTCGTACTCGAAGCCCACCTCGACGTCGTCGGGGTAGGCGATCTTGACGATCTGCCCCTCGAGATCGCGCTCGAGCGTGGTCTTCTCGCCGCGGCCGTTCGTGTACTCGACGAGCCGGTTCTTGGCGTCGTACCCGTAGTGCGTCACGCGGCCGTTGAAGGAGCGGCACTCGGTGACGAACCCTTCGAGGTTGGTCTTGTAGGAGCGCACCTCGCCGAGCTCGTTGTGCAGCTCGAGGAGGTGGCCCTCGCGATCGTATTTGTACTGCATCGTGGAGCCGTCGGGCTTCACGACGCGGATCATCCGGCGCACGAGGTAGTCGGCCTGCCACACCTGACCGTCGCACTCGACGAGCCCGGTGAGCTCGTCGACGCCGTTGTACATGCGCCGCTCGACGCCGCCGTTCGGGTAATACGTGGCGATGAGGCGGCTCTTGTCGTCGAAGACGAACCGCGTCTCGAGCCCGCGTGGATCCGTCTGCGAGACGCACCGGCCGAAGACGTCGTAGCCGTAGCGCCACGCGGTCCCGTCCGGGTCGACGACCGCCGTGTTGTTCCCCTGCGGGTCGTACTCGTAGAGGATCTGCGTGCCGGCGGGCAGGATCTGCCGCACCACGTTGCCGCGCGCGTCGTACTCGCGCACCGTCGTCTCCCCGCCTGCCTTCACCAGGCGGACGACGTTGCCGCGCGCGTCGTACTCGGCGCTCATGATCTTGCCGAGGGAGTCCTCGGCCTCGAGCGGGAGGCCGAGCGCGTTGCGCCTCACGAGCAGCGTGTTGCCGAGCGGATCCGTCCTCTTGAGCATTCGACCCAGCTCGTCGAGCACCCACTCCGTCGTCGCGCCGGCGGCGTCGGTGTGCGAGATCATGAAGCCCCGCGCGTCGAACACGCGTGTCGTGACGTTCCCGGCGGAGACGCCCCGCTCCACGAGCCCGTGCTCGTTGGTGTCGAAGCGCCGCACCTGGAGGGAGTCGATCACCTCGCGGTAGCCGTCCGCGCCGTACTCGATCCTCGCGTGCATGAAGCCCTTGGCCCGCGTCTTCCCGTCGGCGAGGACCGGCGGGACGCTCGCGGCGAGGCCCGGCACGGCGCCGTTGGCGAACGCGCCCCACGTCTCGGTGCACCGGTTCGCGGCGTCGTAGACGAAGTGGAAGACCGGCCGATCCGGCCGCGCGAACGACGTGAGGAGGTGGTCCTCCCCGTAGGTGTAGTGCGTCGCGGCGCCGAGGGGATCGGTGAACGTCACGAGGTTCCCGTCGGCGTCGTGGGAGTAGCGCGCGAACGGGAACCATTGCCCTTGCGACGGCGCGTTCTTCATCTCGAAGGAGGCGATCCGCCCGTCGTACGCGCGGCGCACGCGGACGACGCGCCCCACGGAGTCGGTGACCTCGACGAGGCGTCCCTGGTCGTATGCGAGGGAGATCCGGTTGCCGTTGCGGTCCTCGATCGCGGTGAGAAGGTACCGGAGCTTGTCGTCGGTCGGCTCCGCGAACTTGCGCGTGAGGCCGCCGATCTCGAGCGCGAACCCCCACGCTTCACGGGTGAGCAGGCGCCCCTTGGGGCCAATCACGGTGGCCCCCATCTCCGGCATGTCCATCTGGAGCATCGAGCCGTTCTCGTCCCAGATCTGCACGGTGCGCCGCCGCGCGACGATCTCCCACGAGAGCGAGCAACTCCACCCCCAGCCGAGCCCGACGTCCCTCTCGATCGAGTGCGTGGAGTAGCAGCGCCACACCTCGAGAGGGAGCGGGCCCGGGAGCTTCACGTCGAGAGACGGCAGCGTGGTGACGGCGCCGGTCGCGACGTCGACGGGGTCGCCGGCGGACATGTTGTTGCCGCAGTTGGTGCACGCGCCCGGGCTCCCTGCGCCGCAGCCGTTCGCGTTCGGCCCGCCGCCGTTCGCGTCGTTGCCGCCGTTCTTCCCGTTGGCGCCCTGCTTGTTCTTCGCGCCGTTTCCGCCGCCTTCGCCGGAGCCGCCGCCGTCCCCTCCGCCGCCGAGGACGAAGATGCCGGGGTTCATTCCAGGGATCGCCGGGATGTTCGGAACAGGAGCCGTGCGCGCCATGACGAGAGGGTCCCATTTCCCGCCGCCACAGAGCAACACCCGCGGTGCTCAGGACGGATGTTTGATCGCCCTCGGCACTCGAACGAAGCGATTTGCAATCATTGATATCACGCATCGAGTCGTGCGAGAGATCGCGCTTCTTGCGTAGCCCTCGAAGAACGCGGGTGTTAGCATCCGCCTGTGCCTCTCGACACAACCGGCTCCTTCACGCTCATCGGCGACAAGCTCCCTCCCGACGCGTTCGCCACACGTTTCGAGGCGTACGAGGCGGTCTCGGAGCCGTATGACATCAGCGTCGAGTTCTACACGCTCGACCCTGCGTTCCGCGTGAACGACGCCATGCGCACGAAGGTGTGCCTGGTGGTCGCCGACGCGCACGAGCGCATTCGCTACTTCGACGGGATCGTGGACCGCGCGGAGTTCGTCCACTTCACCGGCCAGCGCTACCACTTCCGGCTGCGCCTCCGCCCGGCGCTCTCGGCGCTCGCGCACCGCGAGGACTGTCGCATCTTCCAGGAGAAGTCGATCGTCCAGGTGGTCCAGCAGATCTTCACCGATGCAGGCTTCGCCGACAAAGTCAAGTGGCTCACAACCAAGGAGTACCCGCCGCAGGAATACATCGTCCAGTACCGAGAGACGATGCTGAACTTCGTGTCTCGGCTGCTCGAGGAGCACGGCATCTTCTACTTCTTCGCCCACTCCACCGAGGGTCACACGATGATCCTGGGCGACGATCCGTCGGTGTTCGCCCAGCAAGACGAGCTCGAGCCCGCGGTCCTCTCGCTCGCTCAAGGCGGCGACAGCGGCACCGAGCACCTGGAGTTCTTCCTGCGGACTCGCACCCTCCGGACCAACATCGCCGTCGTCCGTGACTACGACTTCGAGAAACCCCAGGTGAAGCCCGAGGTCGCGCGCCCGGCGCCCGAGTCCTGGCTCATGCCTTATTTCGAGTACCCGGCCCGCTTCACCAAGAACGCGCACGGGCAGATCCTCGCCGCTGCCCGCATCAGCGAGCTCCGGCGCAACGCGGACGTGGCCGAGGGCGAGAGTCACGCCATCGGCCTCCGGTGCGGCGTGCCGTTCACCGTCGAGGGTGCCGCGGAGGACGGCTGCAACGGGGAGTTCGTGGTGACGGAGCTGTCGACGACGGGGCAGCAGCACACCGAGACCGCCGGGAGCCACATGTGCCAGAACCGGTTCCGGGCCATCCCCAAGGACAGCCCGTATGCTCCGGCGCGGCGCGCCAAGAAGCCCAAGATCCGCGGCGTCCAGACGGCCATCGTCACCGGCTCCTCCACGCAGGAGCAGACGATCCACGTCGACAAGTACGGTCGCATCAAGGTCCGCTTCTACTGGGATCGCATCGGCCAGCAGGACCACACGTCGAGCTGCTGGATCCGGGTCTCCCAGATCATGATGGGCGGCACGATGATCCTGCCCCGCGTGGGCTGGGAGGTGTCCGTCGCTTTCCTCGAAGGCGATCCGGATCGGCCGCTCGTCCTGGGCCGCCTCTACAACGCGGAGAAGACTCCGCCGATGGCCCTGCCCGGCGCGAAGACGTCCGGCTCTCTCAAGAGCTACTCGTCGCCCGGGGCGGGCGGGCACAACGAGATCAACGCGGGGGACTCGGGCGGCAGCCAGGGCTTCAACGTCCACGCGCAGAAGGACTTCAACACGACCATCAACCACGACAAGAAGGAAGAGGTCGGCGTCGACGAGAACACCCATATCTCCTGCAACGAGAACACGACGGTGGGAGTCGACGAGACGGTGAAGGTGGGCGGCAACCAGTCGGTCGACATCGGCTCCGTCCTCTCGCAGAAGATCGGCGGCAATCAGTCGATCACGGTGAGCGGAAACGACGTCTCCAACGCCATCTCCAACTACGTGGAGAAGATCGGCGGCAATCGGAGCTACTCGGTCGGCGGACGCCAGCTCACGATCTGCAATGGAGTGGAGTGGACGGTGACGGGCGACTACTCGCGCAACGTCAGCTCCGTCGAGCTGGTCGGCGCGCTCGGGTCCGTGGCCGAGAACATCGTGGGGAACTACAAGTCCGACGTCGGCGCGATCACGGCCCACCTCGTGAACGGCGACCACGGAGAGACGGTCACCGGCAACAAGAACCAGACGTCGCTGGCGGCCGAGCTCCACATGACGAAAGGCGGGCTCGCGTCGGAGGCCGGCGGCAGCGTCACCAACCTCGTCGGCGGGCTCCATTACCAGAAGCTGAACGGAGACCTCGTGATCAAGGCGCCGATGATCACGCTCCTCGGCGCGGTCGGCGTGTTCAAGGGCGGGAGCACGGACTTCAAGCTCGGCGGCGGCCCGGTGACGATCAAGGCGTCGAAGATCGCGATGACAGCCGCGCTGATCGTCAAGTTCGGCGCGTCGATGAAGATGGGGAGCGGTTGATCATGAGCGCCTGTCGTCCCTCCCCCTTCCGGTCCGGCCACAACTGAAGGAGCCCGCCTGTGCCGCTCGAAAACATCCTCGTAGAGCCGACCATCGACGTCGAAGGCACGACGTACCGTGTCCTGCGATACGACCTCATCGACGACATGTTCGAGGTGCCGCGGCTGCACGTCGAGATCATGAACGACGAGGGCGACGCGCCGGAGCCGGCCGATCTCGTCAACAAGGCCGCGACCTTCACGCTCATCCGATCCGACGGCGCCCCGAAGCGCTTCTTCTACGGAAAGGCCGTGACCGTCGCGCGGGTCCCCAACACCGACGACATCCGCACCGTCCACATGGAGATCGCCCCGGCCCTCTGGCAGCTCCAGAAGCGGGCCGACTGCCGCATCTTCCAGAAGATGAGCGTCGTCGACATCCTGAAGAAGGTGCTCGAAGGCGGCGGCGTCCCCTCCAGTCAACAGGAGTGGAGCACCACGGAGAGCTACTCGCCCCGTGACTACACGGTTCAATACCGCGAGACGGATCTCGATTTCTTGACCCGGCTGTGCTCGGAGGAGGGCATTTACTTCGCCGTCCACCACAAGGGCGGCAAGGACGTCGTCGTCTTCGGCGACAAGCCCGACGGCCTCGGCGACATCGAGGGCACGAAGAACCTCGGGTTCATGGCGGAGATGGGCGGCCACGGCGCCGTCGACAAGGTGATGCGCGTCTCCCGCACGACCAAGGTCAAGACGGACAAGGTCACTCTGCGCGACTACAACCCGGAGAAGCCCAAGCTCAAGCTGGAGGCGACGGTCGAGGGCACGGACGACGGCGCGCACGAGCTGGAGGTCTATCAATACCCGGCTCGCGCGGCCGATCCCGGCGCCGCCAAGCGCCTCGCGCAGATCCTCCTCGAGTCGATGCAGGCCGAGCGCGACATCGTCCACGGGGACACGGGCGTCCTGACGATGGCGCCCGGCCTCCGCTTCGAGATCGAGGAGCACCCGTACGATCCCATCAACGAAGAATACATGCTGACGCGCGTCCGTCTGCGCGGGACGACTCCCCGCATGGGCCAGCAGAAGCCCGGCGCCGAGGCGAACGCGACGTTCTCGTGCCAGTTCTGGGGAGTGCCCACCAAGACGACGAAGTACCGCCCCCCGCGCCTCGCGCGCGAGGCCATCGTCCCCGGCGTGCAGACGGCGTTCACCACCGGCCCTGGCGGCCAGGAGATCCACGTGGACGCGGCCGGTCAGGTGAAGGCGCACTTCCACTGGGACCGGCTCGGCAAGATGGATGACACCTCCAGCCGGTGGATGCGAACGAGCCAGATCCCCACGGGCGGCTCGATGTTCCTCCCCCGCATGAAGTGGGAGGTGACGATTCGCCACAACGAGGGAGACGCCGACAAGCCCTATGTCATGGGCCGTCTCTACAACGGGACGATCCCGCCGCCCTACAACCTCCCCAAGGAGGCCGCGAAGAGCTCCATCCAGACGGCGACGACGCCCGGCGGCGGCAGCTCGAACGAGATCCGGACGGGCGACACGAAGGGCAGCGAGGAGATGTTCTTCAACGCCTCGAAGGACATGACCATCGAGGTGAAGAACAACCTCACCGAGAGCATCGGCAACGATCTCAAGCGCAAGATCGGCTCGAACCAGACCAAGGAGATCACCGACAGCACGAGCGGCAACGTCGGGTCGAACCAGAAGGTCACCGTGTCCGGCAACCAGACCGTGCACGTCGAGACGTTCATGGTCGACGACATCGGCGGCAACCACGAGCTGAAGATCAGCGGCAACCGCGACATGAAGGTCGGCGGCGATCACAAGCGCGAGGTCGGCGGCGACAGCAAGCTGGACGTCGGCGGGATGCACATCGATCTCGTCGTCGGCTCGGTGACGGACAAGACGCTGGCGTCGTTCAAGCACGACGTCGGGACGGCGCACGTCCTCATCACGATCGGGAGCCACACGGTCACCGTCGGCGGCGACCGCAACGAGAGCGTCGGCGCGCTCAAGATCATCGCGACGCGCGCGGGCCGCGGGGTCGAGGTCGGCGGGACGATGATGACCAAGGTCATCGGCGCGATCGTCAACATCGCGGACGCGGATCGCACGGAGAAGGCCGGCGGGACCTTCACGGAGGTCGCGGCGGGCGCCCAGATCGTGAAGGCCGCCAACGTCACGTTCGAAGCCAAGACGATGATCGCCGTCGTCATGGGCGCCTCCACGCTGATCCTGCTGCCGGCCCTCGTGGTCATCGCGGGCATCTCGGCGAAGCTCGACGGCGACACCGCCGATCTCGGCATCATCATCGACAACTAGGAGTCCGAACGTGGCCCGCACGATCCAAACGACGTTCCAGATCGATGGCCTCGAGGCCCACAAGGTCCTGCGCTTCCAGGAGACTCACAGGCTCGGCGTGGTGCCCTCTCTGGAGATCGATTTCGCCTTCACGGACTACCAGGACCCGGAGGCGATGGTCGGTAAGGCGGCCGCCCTGAGCTACGGCTACCAGGAAGACGAGCCCCGCAGATTCGTGGGGGTCGTGGAGAGCGTCACGCTCAAGGGCTCGGGGCAGATGGGCATGGACGGCCGGCTCACGCGCTACGTCGCGCGCGTCGTGCCCAAGGTCGCGCTCCTCGACAGGAGCGTCGACAGCAAGATCTTCCAGGACATGGACGTCAAGACCATCGTCACGAAGGTCCTGGAGGCGCACGACATCGCCGGCGCCGCGGTGGAGTGGAAGCTCACTGGCAGCTACCCGAAGCGGGAGTATTGCGTCCAGTACCAGGAGAGCGCGCTCGCCTTCATTTCCAGGCTCCTCGAAGAAGAGGGCATCTATTTCTGGTGCGAGGCCGGCGAGGGAGAGACCGCGGAGGAGAAGATCGTCTTTGTGGACGACAGCACCGTGGCCGACCCCATCCCGGGAGAAGCCGCGATCACGGTGAAGCCGCGCACCTCCCTGGTGAACGTGAAAGAGGCCGTGTACTGGATCGCGGACGCCCGGCGCGTGCGCTCCGGCAAGTTCGTGCTCCGCGACTTCAACTTCGAGAAGCCGCAGCTCGATCTGACCTCGACCGCCGAGGGGAAGGACTACACCAACCTCGAAGTCTACGACTACCCCGGTATCTACCTCGAGCCGGCCGAGGGAAAGCGGCTCGCGAACGTGCGCCTGGAGGCCGAGCAGGCCGCCTGCAGCACCCTTTCCATCAAGGCCGAGTGCATGCGGCTCGCGCCGGGAAAGAAGCTCACCCTCACCGACAGCGAGACGCTGGGCGGCAACGTCGACGGCGACTGGGTGATCACGTCGCTCGATCACGACTACGACGGCTCGCGCGGGGAGTCGCAGAAGGGCGACACGGGCTTCTCGGTGCACGCGACGCTGCTCCCCTCGGCCGTGAAATACCGCACGCCGCGGCGAACGCCGGTCCCGCTCATCGAGGGTCCGCAGACCGCCCGCGTGGTGGCGCCGGCCGGCTCACCGATGGAGACGACCCACACGGACAAGCACGGTCGCGTGAAGGTGAAGTTCAACTGGGACCGGGGCGAAGCCGAGGACGACAAGGCCTCTTGCTGGATTCGAGTCCAGCAGCTCCAGACGTCCGGCTCCATGGTGCTCCCGCGCATCGAGTGGGAGGTCATCGTCGAGTTCCTGGAGGGCAACCCCGACCGGCCGCTCGTGACCGGCAGGCTCTACAACGGCACGTACATGCCGCCCTACGCCCTCCCCGAGGGCAAGACGCGCACGACGATGCGGACGCACACGACGCCGTCGGGGGGCGGGACGAACGAGATCCGCTTCGAGGACAAGTCCGGCGGCGAAGAGATCATGATCCACGCGCAGTACGACGTGCACATGGTCACGGCGAACAACAAGAAGGTGACCGTCGGGAACAACGAGACCTCCGTCGTCAAGAACAACTCCTCTCTCGAGGTCGGCTCCAACCAGACGACGAAGATCACCAAGGGCGCGAAGGCGCAGATCGGCGCCGATCAGACGGTCAGCGTGGGTGGCAATCGCAACGTCGAGGTCAACGCGGTGACCGGGCTCACGGTCAAGGGGGACGCGACGACCTCGGTCGGCGGCAATCAGTTCGAGATGGATGGCAATCCGCTCGAGGCGCTGCTCGACATCGCCGCCGCGAAGGTGGTGGAGTTCCTCCAGGCGAAGGCCAATCAGGCCATCCAGAACATCCAGGGTCACGTCCAGGGTGCGGTGAATCAGGCCCTCGGCCCGATCAACAACCTCGCTTCGCAGGCGAACCAGATCGGGCAGGGCATGCAGGCCGTCGCGAACGGCGACGTCTCCGCGATGGCCGGGATGGCGGCGAACGCATCGGGCATCCCCGGCGCGAACCAGATGTTGAGCGCGATGGGCGGTGGAGGCGGCGGTGGCGGCGGCGAAGGCGGCGCGCCCAACCCGCTCGCGGACGTCGCGAGCACCCTCGCGCAGCCTGGAAACATGGCGAACGCGGCCGTGCAGCAGGGCGGCGCGGCGGCGCAGGGCATGGCTGCGGCGGGCATCCGGCGCGGCGTCGGCGCGGCGCGCAACGCGCTCGGGTCCGCGCTCGGCCTCGACTCCGCGGGTGGCGGCGCCTCGTCGATGGCGAACGCGGCGGGCCCCGCCGGGGACGTCGCCGGCGTGGATCAGACGGACCGGGAGAAGGGGCCCGGCCACTCCACCGCGAAGATCACCGGCACCCACTCCGAGACCATCGGGAGCATGAAGATCCGGGGCACCGTCCTCGGCATCGACACGAACGTCGGCGCGGACATGACGCAGACGGTCGGCGCCGCGCAGGCGGAGATCGTGATCGGCAGCCGCGCGGAGGCCGTCACCGGCAACAAGGACGAGAAGGCGATCGGCCTCGTCGTGCTCAGCAAGGCCGGCGAGAGCGAGAAGGTCGGCGGCTCGAAGACGACGATGGTCGGCGGCCTCATCTACGACAAGCTCAAGGGGACGCACCAGATCGAGGCCGCGGGCCCCGCGACGTTCATCGGCGCGTTCCACAAGATCGAGGCGAAGACCAAGATCACCTTCAAATGCGGGCCCAGCTCCGTCGTCATCGACGGCAGCGGGTTCACCGTGAAGGCCCCGCTCGTGACCGTCCTCGCGGCCAAGATCCAGCTCCCGAAGAAGGTCGCCGAGGACTGACGGGCGTCTGCTAACGTCGCTCTGTGCAGCGCGACGAAGCAGCGGAGGCCCACGCGCCCATCGAGGTCACCGAGGAGCCGAAGCCGTCCCTCTCGCTCGAAGAGCTGGTGACGGACGCGGCGCCCTCCGAGGAGAGCCGCGGGAAGGAGGCGCGTCGGCCGGCCCCGCTGTCGCCGGGGATGCGCACCGCGCGGCTCGTCGCGCTCGAAGGGCGCACCGCGAAGGTCACGCTCCGCGGCGCGCGCGAGGAGATCTTCGTTTCGATCGCGCCCGAGGTGGAGCGCGAGATCCTCGAGGACGCGGCGGCCCGCAAGGACGCGGTGCTCGTCGAGGTCGGCGAGGACGGTCAGGCCCTCGTCGTGGGCGTCTTGCAGACGCATCGGCCGAGCGAGGTCCACGTGACGGGGGAGAAGATCGTCATCGAGGCCAGCCGCGAGGTGCTGCTGCGCGCCGGTCGCGCCGCGCTGCGCCTCCGCGAGGACGGCGACGTCGAGCTCGTGGGGAGCCGCATCAG
>WBZX01001054.1_pt1 | contig 18689 bp, 11 predicted proteins | sample 5204211 | NCBI WGS metagenome assembly WBZX01 (sample SAMN12344362, study PRJNA552823) | activated sludge metagenome | biome: Activated sludge suspended growth; feature: Nitrification reactor; material: Wastewater; isolation source: activated sludge from nitrification reactor of wastewater... | reverse complement strand
CGCGCGCCTTCGCGTCACTGGCCGACTTCGTGCGCCTGACCCGGCCGCTGCTGGCCCCCGACGGCGCGTGGATGGCAATGAAGGGCAAGCGCCCGGACGAAGAGATCGCATCCTTGCCGCCGGGCGTGCAGGTGACCGCGGTGGAGCCGCTGCAGGTGCCGGGGCTGGACGCGGAGCGCTGCCTGGTGTGGATGCGCCCAGCACCTACGCCGTGACGGCGAACTGATTCACAGCAAGCGATTCCACGCTAGCGTGCGCACACATAATCAACCCGGCGCTCAGGCTGCGGCGAGCTTCTGTCCCGTCTTCCAATGCCACGCCAGGATCAGCAGCACCAGCGGTGCCGCCACGGCCGTGACGCCGGCATGGCCGAAGATCAGCGACAGCGACAGCACATTGAGCACCAGGAACGCCGGCCGGCCGATCTCACGCCCGGCGTAGCCGGTGTAGGCCGCGCCCAGGCCCAGGATCGCCACCAGGCAGCCGACCAGCGACACGATGAACTGGCCCCAGGTGAAGTCCACGAACAGCAGCGCGGGCGTGTAGACGAAGGCGAACGGCACCAGCGCCTTGCCCATCGACAGCCTGAAAGCCGTCATGCCGGTGCGCATCGGCTCGCTGCGCGCGATGCCCGCGGCCGCAAAGGCGGCCAGCGCCACCGGCGGCGTCACGTCGGCCAGCACGCCGTAGTAGAAGACGAAGAAGTGGGTCGCCAGTTGCGGCACGCCCAGCTGAGCGAGGGCCGGCGCCACGATCGACGCCAGGATGATGTAGGTGGGCGTGGTCGGCACGCCCGAGCCCATGATGATGCAGGCGATGGCGGTGAACAGCAGGCCGAAGAGGATGGTCAGGTCCTTCAGGTCGAACCAGCCCAGCGGGTCCAGCCCATGCAGCGCCGCCGCCGCCGTGCCCGACAGGTCGATCACGAAGGCCGAGAACTTGAAGCCCATGCCGGTGAGCGTGGTGATGCCCAGCACGAAGCCGACGCAGGCGCAGGCCGCGCCGATGCCCAGCGCGCTCTTGGCGCCCATCTCGAAGCCCTGCACCAGCGCGCGCGGCGTGATCGCCAGGCCGGTCATCTGCTTGCCCAGCGGCCCGAGCAGCTTCGGGATCCACGAGCAGGCCACCGTGAGCGTGATGCCCCAGAACGCGGCGAGGAAGGGCGTGTACTGCATCAGCAGCAGCGTCACCATCACCACCAGCGGGATGAACAGGTGCCAGCTGCTGCGCAGCACCAGGCCCAGCGACGGGATCTCGTGCGCCGGCATGCCGGCCAGCTTCAGCCGCCTGGCCTCCAGGTGCACCATCCAAAGGATCGCCACGTAGTGCATCAGCGCGGGCACCACCGCCACCAGGATGAGCTGGTTGTAGGGGATGCCCAGCGTCTCGGCCATGATGAACGCGGCCGCGCCCATGATCGGCGGCGTGATCTGCCCGCCGCACGACGCGCTGGCTTCCACCGCGCCGGCAAAGCGCGGCGAGAAGCCCACGCGCTTCATCAGCGGGATCGTCATCACGCCGGTGGTCACGGTGTTGGCGATGGCGCTGCCGGAAATCATGCCGAACAGGCCCGACGACACCACGCTCACCTTGGCCGGCCCGCCCGCGAAGCGCCCGGCCGCGATGGTGGCCAGGTTGACGAACAGCTGCCCCAGCCCGGTCAGCTGGGCCATGATGCCGAACAGCACGAAGTGGAAGACGAAGGTCGCCACCACGCCCACCGGGATGCCGTAGATGCCCTCCGTGCCCTTGTACAGGTGCGCCACCACGCGCGACACGCTGTAGCCGCGGTGCGCCAGGCTGCCGGGCAGGTAGGGCCCGAAGATGCCGTACAGCACCGTGGCCACCGCCAGCAGCGGCAGGAAGATGCCCATCGTGCGGCGCGTGGCCTCGATCACCATCGCGATGGCGATCACGCCGATCATCAGGTCCACCGGCGTGTGCTGGCCCGGCCGCTGGATGAAGATGCTGTCGAAGAACACCAGCAGGTACAGCGAGAAGCTCGCGGCCAGCGCCGCGAAGACCCAGTCGCGCCACGGGATGTGTCGATGGCTGCCGTCGTAGGCCTTGAAGGGCAGCGACAGCCCGGCGATGGCCAGCAGCACCGCGAAGAACAGCGCCTGCGCGCCGGCCGGCACGTCCGCGCCGAGCTGGCGCACCAGCGCCACGCCCATCGTCACGTAGAACAGCGCCAGGCCCACCGACACGATCCATTCCCACGGCCCGGGCAGCCGCGTCTGGCGCGGGAACACCAGGAAGCACAGGCCCAGCACCACCGACAGGTGGATCGCGCGGTGCGCGATCTCGTTGTGCAGCCCGAAGCCGGCGGTGTAGTAGTGCCAGCCCGACAGCGCCACCGCGAGCACGGTGACGATGCCGGCCGACAGGCCCACCAGGCGGCGGAAGTTGGACTCGGGGTCGAACTGCTCGATCAGCCGGTCGACCTCGTCCTGGGCGATCGGCGCGTCGGCGGCGGGGCGGTTGTTGTCGGCGGTCACGGGGTCACTCTCCAGGCTGTGCAGGGCGGCCCGCGCGCGGGCAGGCGCCGGGACGGCTCATGAGGCGGGGCGGGGCGGGCAGCCGCGCGCGGCGATCTCGATGGCCGCGCCGCTCAGCGTGGCCAGCAGCAGCTCGCGGTCGGCCAGCACGATGCGCATGCGCTGCGCGGGCAGCGGGCGCACCACCAGCGGGTCCACCGCGCGGTCGAGCACCAGGCGCCAGCCGCTGCCGTCGCGCTGCAGCGTCTCGCCGGGGCCGGCGGTGTGCGGCAGGCCGTAGCCCTGGCCGTCGAAGCGCTCTTCCACCAGGCGCGGCGCGGGGGTGAAGCGGTAGCGGTCCACCACGGTGGTGCCGAGCACCGAATGCTCGAACGCGATGCGCAGTTCGGGCCGGGCCGCGTCCAGCGGCAGGCGCGCCAGTTCGGCGCCGCCGCGGTGCTCGCGCAGCACCGCCTCGCAGGCCGACGCGGGCGCGGCCGGCATCGCCAGCGCGGCGAGCAGGCAGCACGCCGCCGCACCGGCGGCGGCGCGCCGCGGGCACGTCACTTGACGATGCCCTTTTCCTTGAAATAGCGCACCGAGCCCGGATGCAGCGGCGCGGTGCCCACCGCGGTGGCGGTGGCCAGCGAGATGTTCTTCCCCTGCACGTGCACCTGGCCCATGATGGCCGTGTTCTCGTACAGCGCCTTGGTCACCTCGTAGGCCACGCCCTCGGGCACGGCGTCGTGCGCGGTCCACACGGCCATCACCGCCAGCGTGGGCACGGCGGCCGTCTGGCCCTTGTAGGTGTTGGCCGGCAGCGGCACCTCGGCGTAGTAGGGCTGCTGCTTGCGCAGCTCGGCGATCTCCGGGCCCGACAGCGGGATCACCTTCAGCGCATGGCTCTGCGCGAAGTCGGTGACGGCCGCGGTGGGCACGCCGGCGGTGATCAGGGTGGCGTGCAGGTTGCCGTCCTTGATCTTGTCCACCGCCTGCGTGAACGAGGACAGGTCCTCCTTCACGTCGTTGCGGCTCATGCCGTGCACCTTGAGCAGGTCGGTCAGCAGCTGGTACTGGCCCGAGCCCGGCGAGCCCGACGACACGCTCTTGCCCTTGAGGTCGCGCACGCTGTTGATGCCCATGTCGGCGCGCGTGATCAGCTGCACCGTCTCGGGGTAGAGCGCGCCGAGCGCGCGCAGGTTCTTCAGCGGCGCGCCGTTGAACTGGCCGGTGCCGTTGTAGGCCGCGTCCAGGATGTCGGCGGCCACGAAGGCCGACTCGATCTCCTTGTTGCCCAGCAGCTTGGCGTTGCCCACCGACGCGCCGGCGGCCTCGGCCGTGGCGCTGATCTTCTGGCCGCCCACGGTGGCCTTGTTGGAGATCAGCTGGGCCAGCATGCCGCCCAGCGGGTAGTAGGTGCCGCCGGTGCCGCCGGTGGCGATGCCGAAGAACATGCGCTGCTGCGCGACGGCGGCGGTGGCCAGCGTGGCGGCCATGGCCACGGCGGCGACGAACTTCCAGCTCGTTTTCATCAGAAGGGCTCCTTGGGTGTGCGTGCGGGGATGCCCGCGGGGTAGCAAGATCGCGACCATACCCCCGGCATGGCGGCGCGGCCCACCGGGCTTGCCCGCAGCGCGGGCCGACAATGTGCCGATGACCCAAACCCATGACGTGATCGTGATCGGCGCCGGCGTGGTCGGCGCGTCGGTGGCCTTCCACCTGGCCGCGCTCGGCGTGCGCGACGTGCTCCTGCTCGACCGCGGCCAGGTCGGCGAAGGCACCAGCTCGCAGTCCAGCGGCATCCTGCGCACGCACTACTCGGTGCCCACCAACGTGGCGCTGGCGCGCGCGTCGTGGGCCGCGTTCGAGCGCTTCGCGGAGTACGTGGGCGACGACGAGGCGTCGGCCGGCCTGGTCAAGTGCGGCTATCTGATCGCCGCGCCCGAAGGCGACCGGCTCGAGCCGCTGCGCGCGTCGCTGGCGCACCAGCAGGCCAGCGGCATCCCGCTGCACCTGCTCGACGCGGCGCAGGCCAGGGCGCTGCTGCCCATCGCGCACTTCGACGACGCGGCGCTGATCGGCTACGAGCCCGAGGCCGGTTTCGCCGACGCGCACCTGGTGGCCAGCGCGTTCGCGCGCGGCGCGCGCCGCCGCGGCGCGACGCTGCGCACCGGCGTGGCGGTGCAGGGCCTGCTGCGCGACGGCGCCGGCCGCGTCACCGGCGTGCGCACCGCGCAGGGCGACCTGCAGGCCGGCACCGTGGTCAGCGCGCAGAACATCTGGAGCGCCGAGCTCGAGGCCTGGACCGGCGTGCCGATGCCGGTGCGCGCCGAGCGCCACCGCGTGCTGGCGCTGCAGGGCGAGCCGGCCTACACGTCGGCGATGCCGGTGTTCAAGGACCTCGGCTCGCCCGGCATGCTGTACTGCCGCAGCTACGGCGGGCGCCAGATGCTGGTGTCCGAGGGCACCGCGGGCGAGACGCTCGACGCGCCGTCCAACGAGCCGGGCGACGTGTCGATGGACCTCGTGGCCGACATCGGCACCCAGGTCGCCGAGCGCTTTCCCAGCTACGACAGCGCCGGCCTCGCGTCGAGCTGGACCGGCGTCTACGACGTGACGCCCGACTGGAACCCGGTGCTCGGCCCGGTGCCCGGGCTGCCCGGCCTGGTGGTGGCGTTCGGCTTCTCGGGCCACGGCTTCAAGCTGTCGCCGGCCGTCGGCCGCGCGATCGCGCAGACCGTGCTGGGCCTGCCCACCGACGTGCCGCTGGCGCCGTATGTGATCGACCGCTTCGCTCGCGGCGAGCTGCTGGTGGGGCGCTACGGGCAGGGCGCGGTGTCGTAGGCGGCGCCGGCAAGCCCGCCGCGGCGCGGGCGGCCGGCGATCGAAAGGCGGCGGCGCGACAGCCGCCCAAGCCGGAAATCCTGCCGCTCGTGCGGGCTCGCAGGGTGTTCAGTACACGCCAAACACTGTATAAACGTACAGCCTTCGCAGTGCCCTGAAACCCCCTCGCCGCACCCATCCGTCTGCCCATGCGCAGCGTTGCCCCCGCTTTCCCTGACGCCGCCGCATCGTCGCTGCCGGTCTGGCGCGCCGATCAGCTCGCGCCGGTCGCGGGCGCGGGCGCCGTGCGCCCCACCGGCCATGCCGCGCTCGACGCCGAGCTGCCCGGCGGGGGCTGGCCGGCGGCCGGCCTGACCGAGCTGCTGCTGCCGGCGCCCGGCTGCGGCGAGCTGCGCCTGCTGGCGCCGGCCCTGGCCGGCCTGTCGGTGCTGTGGGTGGCGCCGCCGCTGCTGCCCTACGCGCCGGCCCTGGCCGCGCTCGGCCTGGCGGTCCACCGGCTGACCGTGGCCTGCCCGGCCGGGATGGCTGACGCGGCCGGGCCGGGCAGGGCCACCGACGCGGCAGGGCTTGGCAGGGCCGCCGATGCGGCAGGGCTTGGCAGGGCCGCCGACGCGGCAGGGCCCGGAAAGGCCGCCGACGCGGCCTGGGCCACCGAGCAGGCGCTGCGCTCCGGCGTGCTGGGCGCGGTGCTGTGGTGGCAGGGCGCGGCGCCGGTGCTGCCGGCCACGCTGCGCCGCCTGCACCTGGCCGCCGTCGAGGGGCGTACGCCGCTGTTCGCGCTGCGCCCGGCGGCGCTGCGGGCGCAGTCGTCGCCGGCCCCGCTGCGCCTGGCGCTGGACATCGCCGGCCCGGCCCACCTGACGGTGGACGTGTTCAAGCGCCGCGGCCCGCCGCTGGCCGTGCCGCTGCTTCTCGACCTACCCGGCCCGGCGCCGCGCCGGTCGCGGCCGACACCGACACCGACACCGACACCCGCCGCGCTCCAGCCGGCCGTGCTGCCGGCCCCCGTGTCCTCCGTGGAGCCTGCAACCCATGCTGTGGTTCGCGCTGCATCTGAGCGGGCTGCCGCTTGAGGCCTGCCTGGCCGCGCTGCCCGCGGCCCCGGCCGACGCCGACGGCGCACCCGCCGCCGCGCCGCCGTGCTGCGTGGTCGACGCGCGCCGCGTGCTGCTGGCCGACGCCGCCGCCGCCGCCGCCGGCGTCGAGCCGGGCATGAGCGCGGCCACCGCGGCGTCGCTGGCCGCCGGCCTGCGCGTGTTCGCGCGCGACCCGGCGCAGGAGGCGGCCCAGGTGCAGCGGCTGGCGCTGGCGCTGGCGCGCTTCACGCCGTCGCTGGTGCTGCAGCCCGACGGCCTGCTGCTCGAGGTGCAGGCCAGCCTGCGCCTGTTCGGCGGCGCGCGCGCGCTGTGGCGCGCGGTGCGCGACACCGCGCGGGCCGGCGGCGTGCAGCGGCTGCGCATGGCCGCCGCGTCCACCGCCGCCGCCGCGTCGGTGCTGGCGCGGGTGGAACCGGCGTCGCCCGCGCTGCGCCGGCTGCCGCTGCCGCAGCGGCTGGACGCGCTGCCGCTGGCCGGCGCGCTGGCCGCCTGGGGCCTCGACGCGCGGCTGCACGAGCTGCTGCACGGCGTGGGCTGCCGCACCCTCGGCGACGTGCGCATGCTGCCGCGCAGCGGCGCGAAGCGGCGCGGCCTGGGCCCGCTGCTGGACGCGATCGCGCGCGCCCACGGGCAGGCGCCCGACCCGCAGTCCTGGTTCGAGCTGCCGCAGCGCTTCGAGATGGGCCTGGAGCTGCTGCACCGCGCCGACGACGCGGCGATGCTGGTGTTCGCGCTGCAGCGCCTGGTGCAGCCGCTGGCCGGCTGGCTGGCGCCGCAGTGGCTGGCGGCCACGCGCATCACGCTCGTGCTGCGCCACGAGACCAGCGTGCGCCGCGCGCTGCCCGACACCGAGCTGGTGCTGGCGCTGGGCGACCCCACGCGCGACGCGGCGCAGATCCACCTGCTGCTGCGCGAGCGCCTGCAGCGCACCGCCTTGCCGGCGCCGGTGTATGCGCTGGTGCTGCGGCTGGACCAGGCCTGCCCGCACGCCGGCCGCGACGCGGCGCTGTGGCGCGAGCAGGGCACGGCCGGCGCGGGCGCCGACGCCGCCGACGCGCAGGCCCTGTTCGACCGCCTGGCCGCCCGCCTGGGCGCCGACCGCGTGTGCCGCCCGGTGCTGGTGGCCGACCACCGCCCGGAACGCGCGATGAAGCTGGTGCCCGCGCCGCAGGCCGCGGCGGCGGCGTCGGCGGCCGGCGCGCGGCGCCGCGGCACGCCCGCGTCCGGCATGTCGACGCCCGGCACGCCCGCTCACGCCGCGCCCGACGCGCCACCGCGCCCGGCCTGGCTGCTGCCCGCGCCGGCGCGCCTGGCCGAGGACCCGGCCAGCGGCCGGCCGCTCTACCAGGGCCGGCCGCTGGCGCTGCGCGGGCGCGCCGAGCGCATCGAGGCCGGCTGGTTCGACGCCGCGATGGCGCGCCGCGACTATCACGTCGCGCAGGCGCCGGACCGGCGCTGGCTGTGGGTGTTCCGCGAGCAGCAGCCGGGCGAGGCGGTGGCGCACTGGTACCTGCACGGCGTGTTCGGGTGAGGCCGTGCCGCAGCCCACCCACCCCAAGGCGCCGCGCCCGGTGCCGCCGCTGGCCCATCCGACAGGCCCGCCGGCCGTGCCGCCCGGCGCCGACCCGCTGCCCGCGTATGCCGAGCTGCACTGCCGCTCCAACTTCAGCTTCCTGGTCGGCGCGTCGCATCCGCAGGAGCTGGTGGCGCGCGCCGCGCAGCTGGGCTACACGGCGCTGGCGATCACCGACGAATGCTCGGTGGCCGGCGTGGTGCGCGCGCACGAGGAGGCGCGGCGCCAGGCCGACGCCGGCAGCGCGCTGCGCCTGATCGTCGGCAGCGAGTTCACGCTCGAGGGCGGCGCCGCGCAGCCGGGCTGCCGCCTGGTGCTGCTGGCGCATTGCCGCGAGGGCTACGCGCAGCTGTGCGAGCTGATCACGCGCGCGCGGCTGCGCGCCGACAAGGGCAGCTACCGCGCCACGGTGGACGACCTGGCCGGCGGCCTGCCGCAGTGCAGCGCGCTGCTGCTGCCGCGGCGCGAGGACGCGGCCGAGGTGCTGCTGGCGCAGGCGCGCTGGCTGCAGGGTCTGTTCGGCGAGCGCGCCGCGGTGGCCGCCGAGCTGCTGATGCATGCCGACGACTCGCTGCTGGTCGAACGGCTGGACGCGCTGGCCGCGGCCACCGGCATCGACATCGCCGCCGCCGGCGACGTGCTGATGCACGTGCGCTCGCGCAAGGCGGTGCAGGACACGCTGACTGCCATCCGCCTGCGCACGCCGGTGGCCGACTGCGGCCATGCGCTGGCGCGCAACGCCGAGCAGCACCTGCGCTCGCGTCTGCGCCTGGCGCAGCTCGCCCGGCCCGAGTGGCTGGCCGCGGCGGTGCGCATCGCCGCGCGCTGCCGCTTCAGCCTCGACGAGCTGCGCTACGAGTACCCGGCCGAGCTGGTGCCCGCGGGCCACACGCCGATCTCGTGGCTGCGCGCGCTCACGCAGCGCGGCGCGGCGCAGGAGCGCTACCCGCAGGGCGTGCCGCCCGCGGTGGCGGCGCAGCTCGAGCGCGAGCTGGCGCTGATCGAGGAGCTGCGCTACGAGCCCTTCTTCCTGACCGTGCACGACGTGGTGCGCTTCGCGCGCGGCCGCGGCATCCTGTGCCAGGGCCGCGGCTCGGCGGCCAACTCGGCGGTGTGCTACTGCCTGGGCATCACCGAGGTGGACCCGACGCAGACCACGCTGCTGTTCGAGCGCTTCATCAGCCGCGAGCGCCGCGAGCCGCCCGACATCGACGTCGACTTCGAGCACGAGCGGCGCGAGGAGGTGATCCAGTACATCTACGGCAAGTACGGCATCGGCCGCTGCGCGCTGGCCGCGGCGCTGTCCACCTACCGCGCGCGCGGCGCGGTGCGCGACGTGGGCCGCGCGCTCGGCCTGGACGACCATCCCGGCGGGCCGATCGACGCGGTGGCGCGCTCGGTGCACTGGTTCGACGACGTGCAGCGCCTGCAGCGCGGGCTGGAGGAGGCGGGGCTGGATGCGCAGTCGCTCGTGGTGCGGCAGTGGATGTCGCTGGTGGGCACGCTGCAGGGATTTCCGCGCCACCTGTCGCAGCACGTGGGGGGCTTCGTCATCGCGCGCGACAGCCTGTCGCGCCTGGTGCCGATCGAGAACGCGGCGATGCCCGAGCGCCGCGTCATCCAGTGGGACAAGGACGACCTCGAATCGCTCGGCCTGCTCAAGGTGGACGTGCTGGCGCTGGGCATGCTGTCGTGCATCCGCCGCGCGCTGGCCTTCATGACGCTGTGGCACGGCCGGCCGTGGCGCATGCAGGACATCCCGCGCGAGGACGCGGCCACCTACGACATGGCCTGCCGCGCCGACACCGTGGGCGTGTTCCAGATCGAGAGCCGCGCGCAGATGAGCATGCTGCCGCGCCTGAAGCCGCGCTGCCTGTACGACCTGGTGATCGAGGTGGCGATCGTGCGCCCGGGGCCGATCCAGGGCGGCATGGTGCATCCCTACCTGCGCCGGCGCGAGGCGCGCGCGGCCGGCACGCTGGCGCCGTCGCGCTACCCGGCGCTGGACGCCGCGCTCGGCCGCACGCTGGGCGTGCCGATCTTCCAGGAGCAGGTGATGCAGATCTGCAGCATCGCCGCCGGCTTCACGCCCGGCGAGGCCGACCAGCTGCGCCGCGCGATGGCGGCCTGGCGCCGCGACGGCCACGTGCACCGCTTCGAGCAGCGCATCAAGGACGGCATGGCCGCGCGCGGCTACGACGCCGAGTTCGCCGACGGCATCTTCCGGCAGATCTGCGGCTTCGGCGAATACGGCTTCCCCGAAAGCCACGCCTACAGCTTCGCGCTGCTGGCCTACGTGAGCGCCTGGCTCAAGTGCCACGAGCCGGCGATCTTCGTGGCCGCGCTGATCAACTCGCAGCCGATGGGCTTCTACGCGCCCTCGCAGCTGGTGCAGGACGCGCGCCGCCACGGCGTGCAGGTGCGCCCGGCGGACGCGGCCGCCAGCGACTGGGACTGCACGCTGGAGCGCGCCGACGGCGCGGCGCCGCCCGCGACCGGCCCGGGCGCCCCGGCGGCACCGGCCGATGCCCCGCCCCAGCCCGCGGTGCGCCTGGGCCTGCGCCTGGTGGCCGGCTTCACCCAGGCCGGCGCCGAGCGCCTGATGGCCGCGCGCCGCGAGCGCGCCTTCGCCGACGTGGACGACCTGGCGCGCCGCGCGCGCCTGGACGCGCGCGACCTGCAGGCGCTGGCGCAGGCCGACGCGCTGGCCACGCTGGCCGGGCATCGCCGGCGCCAGCTCTGGGCCGCCGCCGGGCAGGGCCGGCCCGAGCGCGCGCTGCTGGCCGACGCGCCGGTGGTCGAGGCCGCGCACGAGCAGCCGGACCTGTTCGAGGCGCCCGAGGGCGAGGCGATCGCGCTGGACTACCGCGCCACCGGCCTGACGCTGCGCCGCCACCCGATGGCGCTGCTGCGCGAGCGCGCGGCGCGGCGCGGCTGGAAGAGCGCGCAGCAGCTCGACGCGGCGGCCGACGGCAGCCCGGCCTGGGCCTGCGGCATCGTCACGATGCGCCAGCAGCCCGAGACCGCCAAGGGCACCATCTTCGTCACGCTCGAGGACGAGACCGGCAGCGTCAACGTGATCGTCTGGCGCCATGTGCGCGAGCGCCAGCGCCCGGCGCTGATGCGCTCGCGGCTGCTGGCGGTGGCCGGCACCTGGCAGCGCCAGGACGGCGTCACCCACCTCGTGGCGCGCCGGCTGGTGGACATGACGCCGTGGCTCGGCGCCGTGGCCACCGCGTCGCGCGACTTCCACTGAACCACCCCTGGGGAACCCCCGGCCCCCGATGCCGGGGGGTTGACCGGCATGCGCCTTGCGTGGACAACGTCGCCTGTCCACCAAAAGCAAAAACCGGGGAGCCTCGTCAGGCGGCCCGCGTTCGGGAGCCACCGATGAACTTCTCGATCAAGCCCGCCCTCGTGGCGGCATTCGCCGTCGCCTCCGCCCTGCCGGCCACCGTGCTGGCGGCCGAGGGCATCACCACCACCGTGACGCCGCTGTCCGGGGCGGTCACCTACAGCGTGCCGGCCAGCGCCACCCGCGCCGCGCTCGACACCTACGTCGGCTACCGCGTGCGCGTGGCCAACACCGGCACCGTCGCCATCACCGGCGCCACCTTCGCCGGCACGCTGGCCGCCACCGACACGGACGAGCGGCCGAGCTTCGCGTCGGCCGACGGCGCGTCCTGCCATGCCGATGCCGACACGCGGACCGTGAAGTGCGATCTCGACCCGATCGCGCCCGGCGCGGCCCTGCCCGAGTTCGTGGTGTTCTTCAGGGCACCGGCCAAGGACACGGCCAGCCCGCTGCCCGACGGCGTCGCCGGCAGCTGCGCCACCACCGACTGCGCCGCCTTCGGCGGCTACACGGTGTTCACCACGCAGGTGCGCTCCCGCGTGCGCTACTTCCTGGCCAACTGGAGCACCGCCCCGGTGACGCTGGGCACCTTCAACCCGGCGCTGGTCACGACCGCGGTGCAGCGCACCGGCGGCACGGTGTTCACCGGCAACGGCGCGGTGACCACCGGCGACGACAAGTTCACCACCGCGGTGGCGGTGCCGGCCGGCCCCACCTACACCACGGCGCAGATCCGTGAGGAGCTCGAAGGCCAGTTCTGCTCCAGCAACTTCACCGACTGCTACCGCTCCGACGTCACCATCCCCGGCACCTTCAGCCCGTACCTGACCATCGTGCTGCGGCAGGACAAGTCCACCATCGTCAAGGGCGCCAACATCGCCAGCGTGCTGGTGAAGTACTTCGACGAGAACGGCGCGGCCTACATCGTCGGCGACTGCGCCAGCGCGACCACGCCGCGCAGCGACGGCCTGCCGTGCATCGTGCGCCGCACCCACTACTCGACCTCGTCGGTGCCGGGCTGGACGCCCGAGCTCGACGGCGACTTCGAGTGGACCCTGATCAACCTGAAGAACGGGTCCTACAAGGTCTTCTGAGCCCGTCCGCGCCGGGCCGCCTCGCGCCCGGCGTGCCGCTCAGCGCGCAGCCCAGTCCGTCAGGCGCTGCGCGGCGGCGCGGTGGCCCTTGGCCGCGTACAGCGCCAGCGCCTCGTCGACCGCCTCGCGCCAGCCGTCACGGCCCGCGGCCCGCAGCACCGCGGCCAGCTCGGCCAGGGCCTCGGCCTGCAGCATCGACGCCTCGGTGCCGCGCGCCAGCGCCACCGCCTCGCGCGCCATCGCCTCGGCGCCCGCCGCGTCGCCCTGCCGCGCCAGCAGCGGCGCGCGCACCATGCGCCACAGCGCCTGCGACTCCACGTCGTCGGCGCCCGACGCCGCCTCGGCCGTGCGCGTGAGCGCCAGCGCCTCGGCGTCGCGGCCCTGCTCGCGCGCCAGCTTCGCGATGAGCGCGGCCAGGGTGGACAGGAAGTAGGTCTCGCCCTTGGCGGCCAGGAAGTCGGCGTCGGCCTGCGCCTCGCGCTGCGCCTGCGCCAGGTCGCCGCCCTGCAGCTCGACGCGCGCCAGGTCGATCGCGGTGGACGCCGCATACACGCCCTGGCCCAGCTCGCGCAGCATCGCTCGCGCCTGCCGGTAATGCGTGCGCGCCGCGTCCAGCTCGCCGTTCATGGCGCGCAGCTGCGCCAGCGCGCAGCGCACGTTGCACTCGATCTGGCGCTCGCCCAGGCCCGCGGCCAGCAGCTGCTCGCACTGGGCGATGGCCTCGGGCACCGGCAGCGGCCCGTGCAGCGCGTTCATCGCCATCATCAGGCCGTTGCGTGCCACCACGCGCTCGCTGCCGGCGCGCCGGGCATGCGCGATCGACTTCGCGCCGGCCTCGTCGGCCTTCTGGTAGCGGCCGGCGATGCCGTGCACCAGCACCACCAGGCGCCACGCGGCGGCCAGCTCGGCGCTCGCATCGAGCCGGTCCAGCACCGGGATCACCTCGTCGGCCACGCGCAGCGAGGCCTCGCTCCAGTCGCCGCCGCCGTCGCCGCTGTACAGGCGCACGAACATCGCCTGCACGCGCGCGGCGCCGCGCACGCGCTCGTCGCCGTGGCGGTCGGCGGCGGCCAGCGCCTCGTCGAGCGCGGCGCGCGCGCCGGCGAAGTCGCCCAGGCTCATCAGCGCCTCGGCCAGCGGCGGCAGCAGCGCGGGGCGCGCGGCGTCGTCGGGCTCGAGCGTGGCCGCGGCGCGGCGCAGCAGGCCGGCCGCGGCATGCATGTCGCCGCGGGCCGCGGCGCGGCGTCCCGACGAACCCAGGCGGCGCGACGCGTCGCGGCCCGCGGCCAGGCCGTCGGCGTCCAGCGGGCCCAGCTCGCGCAGGTAGCGGTGCGCCTGCTCCAGGTGGTAGCCCAGGATCTCCTCGAACTCGCGGCCGCGGTCGTCGGCCGCATTGACGCCGTCGGCCCAGCGCACGAACTGCAGGTGCATCTGCGCGCGCGCGCGCTTGAGCAGGCCGTTGTAGACCGTCTCGCGCACCAGGTGGTGATGGAAGCGGTAGACGAGGTCGCGCTCGGTGGGCTGCGCCGGCCGGATGAACTGCTTGCGCGCCAGGCTGCCCAGGTGCGTCGTCAGGGCCGCACGCAGCGCGTCCGGCGCCAGCGATTCCACCGCCGACTGCGCGAACTCCAGCCCGATCACCGACGCCGGCTCCACCGCCGCGCGCTCGGTGCGGTCGAGCCGGTCCAGCCGCGCCTCGAGCAGGGCCTGGATGGTGGGCGGCACGGCGATGTCGGCGCCGTCGTCGGCCAGCGCCCAGCGGCCGCCCACCTGGCGCAGCGTGCCGGCGTCGACCAGCATCGACAGCATCTGCTCGGCGTACAGCGGGTTGCCCTCGGCGGCGCGCACCACGCGGCCGACGAGCGCGCCGGGCAGGCCGGTGGCGCCCAGCAGCTGCGTCACCAGGCGCGTCGCGGCTTCGTCCGACAGCGGCTTGAGCGCGATGCGCTGCGTGCCCGGCTGCGTGCACCACTCGGGACGCGACTCCAGCAGGTCGTGGCGCGCCGTGGCCAGCACCAGCACCGGCACGTCGCGCGCCTGCTGCTGCACATGATCGAGCAGGTCCAGGAAGGCCGGCTCGGCCCAGTGGATGTCGTCCACGAACACCAGCAGCGGCGCGTCGGCCGCCTGGCGCTCGACGAAGCGCCGCGCGGCCCAGTTGATCTCGCCCAGCGGGAACGCGGGGCCGCCCAGGCCCGCCGCGCTGATCAGGCGGTCGGCCACGTCGGCGTCGCCGAGGGTGTCGCGCAGGCGCGCCAGCACCGCGTCGGCGCGGTCGCTGTCGCGGATGCCGGCGGCGTCGCGCAGCATCATCAGCAGCGGCCAGAAAGTGATGCCCTCGCCGTAGGGCAGGCAGCGGCCGGCCAGCACGCGCGCGCCCGCGGCGATGCGGTCGATCACCTCCAGCACCAGGCGCGACTTGCCGAAGCCGGCGTCGGCCACCAGCGTCACCGTGCGCACCGTTCGCTGCGTGGTGGCCTCGTGCCAGGCCTGCTGCAGTGCCGCCAGCTCGGCGTCGCGGCCCACCAGCGGCCGGTCGTGCCGGCGCACCAGGCCGTCCTGGCCGCGCACCGCCACCAGGCGCAGCGCGGGCACCTTGCTCGACTTGCCCTTGAGCGCCAGCGGTTCCACCGGCTCCACCTCGACCGCGTCGCGCACCAGGCGCCAGGTCAGCTCGCCGAGGTAGATCTCGCCCGGCGGCGCCGCCTGCTCCAGGCGCGCGGCCAGGTTCACCGCGTCGCCGGTGGCCAGTTGCTGGTCGGCCGTGGGGTCGTCGTTGGCCACCACCTCGCCGGTATTGATGCCGGTGCGGTTGGCCAGCGCCACGCCGTAGCGGCCGCCCAGGTCGGCGTTCAGGCGCGCCAGCTCGGTGCGCATGCCCGCGGCGGCGCGCACCGCGCGCAGCGCGTCGTCCTCGTGGGCGCGCGGCAGGCCGAACACGGCCATGATCGCGTCGCCGATGTACTTTTCCACCTTGCCGCCGTGGCGCACGATCTGCGCGGCCATGGCCTCGAAGTAGCGCCCCTTCACCTCGTGCAGCGCCTCGGCGTCCAGGCGCTCGCCCAGCGCGGTGGAGTCCTTCAGGTCGCAGAACACGATGGTCACGGTCTTGCGCACCTCGCGCACCGGCAGCGCAGGCGCGGCCGCGGCCAGCGGCGTACCGCAGTAGCCGCAGAGCCGGAACTTGGGTGGGTTGTCCTCGCCGCAGGACGGGCACGCGACCATGCGGCGCAGTCTAGCGCCGGCCCCGCGCCCCACGGGCGTGCACGAAACTTGCTGTGCTGGTGCATGGACCCGACAGACTCTCCTGCTCCCGCCGCCGGCACGGCCGCCTCGCCGATCCAGGCCTTCGTCGACGCGCTGCACGCGCGCTTTGCCGGCCTGGCCGACGGCAGCGTGGCCGACTACATCCCCGAGCTGGCCAAGGCGGACCCGTCGAAGTTCGGCATCGCCATCGCCACGGTGGACGGCCGCGTCTACGAGGCCGGCGACACGCGCGCGCCGTTCACCATCCAGTCGATCTCCAAGCCGCTGGTGTACGGCGTGGCGCTGGAAGACTGCGGCGCCGAGCGCGTGCGCGCCTGCATCGGCGTGGAACCCAGCGGCGACGCGTTCAATTCCATCAGCCTCGAGGCCGGCACCGGGCGGCCGCTCAACCCGATGATCAATGCCGGCGCCATCGCCACCAGCTCGCTGGTGCAGGGCGCCGACCGCGACGCGCGCCTGGCGCGCGTGGTGGACGCGCTATCGGCCTATGCCGGCCGGCCGCTGTCGATCGACGAGGCGGTGTTCGAGTCCGAGCGCAGCACCGGGCACCGCAACCGCGCCATCGGCCACCTGCTGCGCAATCACGGCATCCTGGCCGACGACCCCGAGCCCGCGCTGGAGCTGTACTTCCGGCAGTGCTCGGTGGTGGTGGACGCGCGCGACCTGGCCCTGATGGCCGCCACGCTGGCCAACGGCGGCGTCAACCCGGCCACCGGCCAGCGCGCCGTGGCCGCCGAGCACCTGGGCGCGATCCTCAGCGTGATGACCACCTGCGGCATGTACGACTTCGCCGGCGAGTGGGTGGCGCGCGTGGGCATGCCGGCCAAGAGCGGCGTGGGCGGCGGCATCGTGGCCGTGCTGCCGGGCCAGCTCGGCATCGGCGTGTTCTCGCCCGCGCTCGACGCGCGCGGCAACAGCGTGCGCGGCGTCAAGGCCTGCGAGGCGATATCGGCCGAGCTGGGCCTGCACTTCCTGCAGCCGCCGCGCGCGGCCGGCGTGGCGGTGCGGGCGCGCTACGACGGCGCGCAGGTGCGCTCCAAGCGGCGCCGCACCGGCGCCGAGGCGGTGCTGCTCGACCGACACGGCGCATCGATCGTGGTGCACGAGCTGCAGGGCGACTTGCGCTTTGCCACGCTCGAGCCGGTGATCCGCGCGCTGAGCGAGGACACGCCGGCGCCGGCCTTTGCCGTGCTCGACTTCAAGCGCGTGGCCCATGCCGACGCGGCGGCGGTGCGCCTGCTCGCGCGCCTGGTGGAAGCCTTCGGCCGCCGCGGCGCGCACCTGGTGTTCAGCCGCGTGCGGCGCGGCAGCCCGTTCGACGCGCTGGCTGCCGAGGTGGACGCGCATCACGTCGGCGCGCTGGTGTTCCAGCCCCAGCTCGACCTGGCGCTGGAATGGTGCGAGCGGCGCCTGATCGAGCAGCACACGCGCGAGCGGCCGGTGCAGCGCCTGGCCGGCCTGGCCGAGCATGCGCTGTGCGCCGGCATGCCGGCGGCCGACGTGGCCACGCTCGACGCCCATCTGGTGCGCGAGCGCATCGAGGCCGGCACGCTCGTGTTCCGGCGCGGCGATGCCGCCGACGCGCTGTACCTGCTGCTCGGCGGCGAGGTCAGCATCGTGGTGCCACTGCCCGACGGCGCGGTCAAGCGCCTGGCCACGCTGGGCCCGGGCATGGCCTTCGGCGAGTCGGCGCTGTTTGCCGACGGCGTGCGCTCGGCCGACCTGCGCGCCGACGCCCAGGTGGACTGCGCCAGCCTCGACCGCGCGGCGTTCCGCCGCCTGGAGCTGGAGCATCCGGCCGTGGCGCTGCGGCTGCTGCACAACGTGCTGCGCAGCGCGCATGCCAACACCGCGCGCCTGACCGCCGAGGTGGCGGCCCTGGAGACCTGAGCCCGGCGCAGCGCAGTGCCCGCGCGATACTTCGCGCCCGCCATGCAGATCGACCAGTTCCGCCAACGCCTGCGCGCGCTGGGTGCCAACCCCGCGCACGAGTCGCACGTGCTGCGCCGCTGGGCGCAGGCACGGCCGCAGACGGGCGGTCGGCGCCGCATGGAGCACTACCTGCCGCGCGCGCTGTGCGACGCGCTGCCCGCGCTGGCGCAGGACCTGGCTGCGCTGGCGCAGGTGCGCTCCGCGCATCCGGCCGCAGACGGCGGCGAGCGGCTGCTGGTGGCGCTGGCCGACGGCCAGGCGGTGGAGTCCGTGCTGCTGCCCGCCACCGGCAAGTCGGCGGGCGTGTGCGTGTCGACGCAGGTCGGCTGCGCGGTGGGCTGCGTGTTCTGCCAGACGGGCGAGGGCGGCCTGGTGCGCCAGCTCGGCAGCGCCGAGATCGTGGCCCAGGCGGTGCTCGCGCGCGCGCGGCGCGCAGTGAACAAGGTGGTGTTCATGGGCATGGGCGAGCCCGCGCACAACCTCGACGCGGTGATGGACGCGATCGACCTGCTCGGCCGCGAGGGCGGCATCGGGCACAAGAACCTGGTGCTGTCCAGCGTGGGCGACGCGCGCCTGTTCGACCGCCTCGACGCGTTGCCGGCCGACGCGGTGAAGCCGGCGCTGGCCCTGTCGCTGCACAGCACCAGCGACGAGCGCCGCGCCGCGCTGCTGCCGCGCGCGCCGCGCCTGCCGGTGGCCGATCTGGTGCGGCGCGCCGACGACTACGCCCGCGCCACCGACTACCCGCTGCAGCTTCAGTGGACGCTGATCGAGGGCGTGAACGACGGCGACGACGAGCTCGATGCGCTGGTGCCGCTGCTGCGCGGGCGCCACGCGATCCTGAACATGATCCCGCTCAACGCGGTGCAGGCCTACGGGGGCCGGCGCCCGTCGGTCGAGCGCTGCACCGAGATCTTCCGCCGCCTGAACCAGCGCGGCGTGCTGACGCGGCTGCGCCAGTCGGCGGCGCAGGACGTGGACGGCGGCTGCGGGCAGCTTCGGGCCCGCGGCGCGGACGCGGCGCCGCCGGGGTCGTCGCCCGGGCCGCAG
>WBZX01001348.1_pt1 | contig 18691 bp, 14 predicted proteins | sample 5204211 | NCBI WGS metagenome assembly WBZX01 (sample SAMN12344362, study PRJNA552823) | activated sludge metagenome | biome: Activated sludge suspended growth; feature: Nitrification reactor; material: Wastewater; isolation source: activated sludge from nitrification reactor of wastewater... | reverse complement strand
CAGTTGCAGATTAAGCCTATCAACCCAACTTCTCAATAGCCCGTTTGGGCTAATGATGGTAGAACCTCTTACGCTGCTACCCCAGCACACATGACTCACCTTATGTTGGGCGTATACTAGAATTGTCTCAGGAAGATCACAATGGCCCATTCGGGCCATTGGCGCACAAGGCACGCCCCTTGGACGCACTGATTGTTCCGTTCGTGGTGAGACTGTCGGATCCTGAACGGGGTCCTATGGCATCAGGAAGTCGAAACGCCTTTCGACAAGCTCAAGGCGAACGGAATGATTTAATCGACGCTTTCTCAGTAGGCCTGCTTGCCTGTAAAAGCGGTGGTCGTGCGGACGAGAATGGTCAAGTCCAGCCAGACTGACCAGTTGTTGATGTATTCGATATCGGCTTCGATTCGTTGCGCCATTTGATCGATATCGGTGGTTTCCCCGCGCAATCCGCGCACCTGCGCCAAGCCGGTGATTCCCGGCTTGATGTTGTGTCGGGCGAAATAATCATCGATGCGTCGAGAGTATTCTTCGTCGTGCTGGATTGCGTGCGGACGCGGACCCACCAGCGACATATCCCCCATCAGCACATTGAATATCTGTGGCAGTTCATCCAGGCTGGTTTTGCGGATAAAAGCACCCACGCGAGTAATGCGCGGATCGTTCTTTTCTGCCTGCTTGAGCTTTCCTGCTTCTGGCTGGTGCACGTACATGCTGCGAAATTTCCAGATTCGGAATGTTTTGCCGTTCCAGCCCGCCCTGTTTTGCCTGAAGAATACCGGACCGGGGCTATCCAGTTTGACAGCAAGCGCCACTGCCAGCAGGACGGGGCTGATTAGAATCAGTATCAGGAACGAGAGAATAAAGTCTTCGGCAGATTTCGCCAGCAAATGCACGCCCGTCAAGGGTGTCTCGGACAATGTCATCACCGGAATACCGGCAATTTCCTTGACGCTATGATTGACCAGCCTTAAAGAGAAAATATCGGGTACCCAGTGAATGGCAACGTGTTTGTCCAGCAGCGTGAAGTAAATTGACTCCAGCACCTTTGAGGCATCCAGCGGAATAACGATATAGGCCGTCTGGATATCATACTGGTCAATAATCTCTGCCAGGTCTTTGACCGAGCCAAGCCTGGGCGGCGCACCATCTGCCGGGACGCCGATTTCGTTTTGCACATCGTCAAGCATGACTGTGCCGACGACACGCTCACCCAGCCAGGGGTTCAGGGATATTTTCTGGTTCAGGTAGTTGGCCAGACGCCCTTCGCCGATCATGATGGCGTTAACCTGATGCAGGTTACGCCGCAACATCGCACGATGCAACGTGCGAACAACTCCGTGCAGAATGACCTGTGCGAAAAAACCAGCCACATAAATCTCCGCGATCAGTCCTCGCGAATAGGTTTCGATCTGGCGGGAAAGAAATGCCAGCAACAACAGCAGCAGAAATGCGATGGTCCATGCCTTCAGCAGGACGATTAACTTGCCGGTAAAGTTGCTGTTGCTTCGATAGAGGGCGTATCGGTCGTATACGACCGCCAGAGTCCCCATGAGCACCAGCAAAAACACCGTGTACTCGTACGTCAGCGCGCCGATATGAAAATAAATCAAACCCAGGGCCACGCCGATCACGGCAAGCCCATCCAGACCGGCCTGAATGGTGTTGCTTACACTGCTTCTGCGCTGCAGAACTGCTCTTGGTTTATTAGGTTGCGTAAACATCGATCAGGATTATTTAACTGGGGATATCAACTTGGGTTCGTATTCTATCTTATAACCCACAGGATATTTAAACCCAAAGGTTATCCGTATTTTGTGTCCCGTGCACAGAAAAATACAATTGGGAAAGCACTGATTGATTCCGTTCATGGCGAACTTGTCGAACCATGAACGGAATGATTGAATCGGCGCTTCTTTAGAGCGTGTTCACACTAATACAAGAAAAGGATGTTACTGGGAGATTACACTGAACTTGGCGACAGCTTGGGCACGAGAAGTCACCTCAAGTTTATTGAAAATTCTTTTCAGGTGATTTTTGACAGTATTGGGGCTGATGCCGAGGATTACGCCAATCTCGAAATTGGTTTTTCCGTTCGTGACCCAATGCAGAATTTCCTGCTCGCGGTCGCTCATTTCAAGCAAGGCCGCTTCAATAGAAGGATCATCCTCGCGTATCCCCGGCGCAAGGGATTCCACTCTCCGCAAGGCGGCATCAACATGAGGCATCAGCATCCCCATCACGTATTGATGCATTTGAATTTTGTTGCTTCTGTCGAAAAACACGAAGAGCGTGTCATCCTTGCCGCGCATATCCCGAATCCCGTAGACAAGCACAGACTTCATCTGCTCCAACTTGCCCATAAAGGAATTTGAATTGTTGGTATTGACGCCGACGACATCGAAGTTGTTGATGACGTACCAACGTTCACCATTGCTCACCCAGCGGTGAAACAGGTCGCCCATCAAGGGGGCGATCTCGTCGCTACCGTTGATGACCTGCTGGGTGCGAATTTCAGGAACGTTGGAGGCAATATCAAACCGTAATTGTCCGCTGGTAAAGTCGCCCCATGTTGCTACGAGCACATCGTGCGGCAAAAAATCACGGACACACTGCTGCAACCACATGAAAAGATCCACGTGCTTGCTGATGGTGAAAGAGCGTTGAATGACGCTGAACAGCTTTTCCAGATTATCCTTATCCAGAAGCTGCTGCTCGATCATCCGCTCTCTTGTTCGTCTCTCGTTAATCAGAGGAAGCATATGGTTAATTATATTCGCTGAATATTACAGTAGTAAATCAGAGAGATTCCTTAGCTCACCGTCAACTTGCCACACCCGTATCGCCATGTGGTCGATACGGCGACGTTCAAGTATACCTAACATTGGCGGTGAAAGCAGAGAAACCGGGGCAGGAATCGTATCAGGTGATATTGTAGTTAGGAGCTTCCTTGGTGATCTGGACATCATGGACATGCGATTCGCGGATGCCGGCTGCCGTGATCTCGACAAATTGCGCCTTGGTGCGCATGTCTTCGATCGTGGCACAGCCAACATAGCCCATCGAGGCGCGCAGCCCGCCCATGAGTTGGTGGATGACGGCGAGCACGCTGCCCTTGTACGGGACACGACCTTCGATGCCTTCAGGTACAAGCTTGTCGGCGTTGGCTTCTGCGTCCTGGAAGTATCTGTCACTGGAGCCTTTTTGCATGGCGCCTACCGAGCCCATGCCGCGGTACGATTTGTAGGAGCGGCCCTGGTAGAGTTCGATTTCGCCGGGGGCTTCTTCGGTGCCGGCGAGGAGGCCGCCGAGCATGACGGCGTGCGCGCCCGCAGCAATGGCTTTGGAGATGTCGCCAGAGAAGCGGATGCCGCCGTCGCCAATGAAGGGGACGCCAGTGCCTTCCAAGGCGGCGGCGACGTTGCTGATGGCGGTGATTTGCGGGACGCCGACGCCGGCAACTATTCGAGTCGTACAGATGGAGCCGGGGCCGATGCCGACCTTGACGCCGTCGGCGCCAACGTCGACGAGGGCTTTGGCTGCTTCGGCGGTGGCGATGTTGCCGCCAATGACCTGGATTTGCGGGTAGCGGTTCTTGACCCATTGGACGCGGTCGAGGACGCCTTGGGAGTGGCCGTGGGCGGTGTCGACGACGATGACGTCGACGCCTGCTTCGGCGAGGGCGGCGACGCGTTCTTCGGTGCCTTCACCAACGCCAACTGCGGCGCCTGCCCTTAGCCGTCCTTGGGCGTCCTTGCTGGCGAGGGGGTGTTCGCTGGATTTTTGGATGTCCTTGACGGTGATGAGACCTTTGAGTTCGAAGGCGTCGTTGATGACGAGGACGCGTTCGAGCCGGTGTTTGTGCAGGAGTTGCATGGCTTGTTCGCGGCTGGCGCCTTCGGGTACGGTGACGAGCCGGTCGCGCGGGGTCATGATGGCGCTGACCGGTTGGTCGAGGTTGGTTTCAAACCGTAGGTCGCGGTTGGTGACGATGCCGACGACTTGTTTGCCTTCGACCACCGGTAGACCGGAGATGCGGTGCTGGCGCGTGAGGGTGATGACGTCGCGGACGGTCATGCCGGGCGAGATGGTGATGGGGTCGTGGACGACGCCGGATTCGAACCGTTTGACCCGGGCGACGTGCGCGGCCTGTTGGTCGATGCTCATGTTTTTGTGGATGATGCCGATGCCGCCTTCCTGCGCCAGGGCTATCGCCAGCGGGGCTTCGGTGACGGTGTCCATCGCCGCAGAAACCAGCGGGATGTTGAGGGTGATGGCCCGCGTGAGCTTCGTCGAGAGGCTGACGTCCCGCGGCATGACGTTCGAGTGCGCTGGCACTAACAGCACGTCGTCAAACGTGAGCGCTCGTTCTAGTAGACGCATAAAAATCGAATCCTTCGTGGCAAAACACGATTGTACCGTTTGGCACCCGACTGGTAAATCGCCCCAGCGAGCGGATTCCTTTCGGGAAAGGCCCGCCAACCAGATTACTTGCCTTTTTTGCCGCTGTCTTCAGGCTTCTTGATCGCCACGCGCGAAGAATTACGCCGGTCTCTTGCATCTCCCCAGAAATTCGTACTGTATTCCGACACGTGCCGCATTTGCCCGGTACGATTGACGCTGTATTCGTTGAATACGATCATTTCATCCAGATGAACATCCGGCGAGATGCGCGTATATTCGAACAGAATGCTGCGATTAATCTCCGCTCCGGCTCCAATCTGGCTTCCATGGCCGATCCAGGAGGGGCCGACAATCTTGCAGCCCGCTTCGACGTGCGTTCCCGATCCCAGATAAACCGGGCCTTCAATCGTCGTGCCTTCCCAGTCAATACGGGTGTTCAGGCCAACCCACAGGCCTTCCTTGATTTGCAATCCCGGCACGTCCATCCCGGCCACCTCCCCCATCAGGACGCGCTGCAATACGGACCAGAAGTCGGTAATCTTGCCAATGTCGATCCAGTTGAAATGGCGCTTCTGTGCATAAAATGGTAGGCCTTTTTCCACCAGCATCGGAAACAGTTCGGAACCGATATCGAACTGCTTGCCGCTGGGGATCAAATCAATCACTTCCGGTTCGAAAATATAAATCCCGGAACTGGCTAGATTGGAAACCGCCTCTTCCTGCCTGGGCTTTTCCTGAAAGGCCACTACGCGCCCATCGTCGTCGGTCACCACTACACCATAGTCCGAGACTTTGTCCCATGGTACTTCGCGCGTAATCACGCTGGCCAAGGCTCCTTTCTTCTTGTGCTCGAATACTGCCGACTTGATATCCAGATCGATGATTGCGTCACCGCATAGCACAATGGTGGTTTCATCGAAGAAGCCACCAAAATCCTGGATTTTCTTCATCCCGCCGGCCGACCCCAGCGGTTTTGGGATCACGTCCCCGTGGTCGTTGGTGTAGCCCTCGAACGAGTATCCAATCTGCACTCCGAATCGCTGCCCTTCACCGAAATATTCCTCGATACGCTCATGCAGGTAACTGACGTTGATCATGATTTCATTCACGCCGTATTTGGCCAAATGCTCGATCAAGTATTCCATCACCGGCTTTCCGATAATGGGAATCATGGGCTTGGGTAAATCGTAAGTCAGCGGACGAACTCGGGTGCCTTGCCCTGCGGCAAGAATCATGGCTTTCATAAATAGCTCCGGTTATTTTCGATCGTCTGGATCACCTGGTCAGACTCAAGATCAATCGCTTCCAAACAGATCACGGCTATAGACTTTATCCGCCACATCCCGGATATCATCAGTCATCCGGTTAGCCACGATCACGTCGGCTTGCTGCTTGAACTGGGCGAGATCATTCACGACTCTGGAACGGAAAAACTCAGGCTCTTCAAGCACCGGCTCGTAAACTATCACTTCCACCCCTTTAGCCTTGATGCGCTTCATGATGCCCTGAATGCTCGATGCCCTGAAATTGTCCGAGCCGCTCTTCATGATCAGTCGATAAACCCCGACAACTTTTGGCTTGCGCTTGAGAATACTGTCTGCCACAAAATCCTTGCGTGTGCTGTTTGCCTCGACGATGGCATGAATCAGGTTCTGCGGTACTGTCTGGTAATTGGCCAGCAATTGCTTGGTATCCTTGGGTAGGCAATAACCGCCATAACCGAAGGAAGGGTTGTTGTAGTGGCTACCGATACGAGGATCGAGACACACCCCCTGGATAATTTGCCTGGTATCGAGTCCATGGGTAGCGGCATAGGTATCGAGTTCGTTAAAAAAGGCCACGCGCATCGCGAGGTAAGTATTGGCGAACAGCTTGACCGCTTCCGCCTCGGTCGCATCGGCAAACAGTACCGGGATATCCTGCTTGATGGCCCCCTGTTTCAGCAGGCCGGCCAGCGTTTCTGCGCGTGCGGATCGTTCGCCAATCACGATTCTCGATGGGTACAGATTGTCGTAAAGCGCCTTGCCTTCACGCAAGAATTCCGGCGAGAAAATAATATTCTCGCAATCGAACTGCTCGCTTATTTTTGCCGTATAGCCAACGGGGACTGTGGATTTGATCACCATCACAGCCTGTGGGTTGACCGCCATGACGTCCCTGATCACCGCCTCAACCGAGCGGGTATTGAAATAATTGGTTTCCGGATCGTAATCCGTAGGCGTGGCGATAATGACGAAATCCGCTCCGGCGTAGGCATCCTGCCGGTCAAGCGTTGCGCGAAAATTGAGTTGCCTGCTCTTCAGATACTCCTCGATTTCCGCATCGACAATAGGAGACTCCTTGCGGTTAAGCATCTCAACCTTCTCAGGCATGATGTCAAGCGCGACAACCTCGTTGTGCTGTGCCAACAGGATCGCATTGGAGAGGCCTACATAGCCAGTTCCGGCAATAGCAATTTTCATAATTGGATAATTTCAAACAAGATTAATGACCTGACAATATCGAAGCACAGGGATACATCAGAAAACTTCGGCATCCTTGAGCGAATGTCCGAGCCGGTCTTTTGCTGAAAGTAGCGGCTCGCCATCCAGCGGCCAGCGGATCCCAATCTCCGGATCATTCCAGGCGATGCAACGCTCGTGCTCCGGCGCATAAAAATCGGTAGTTTTGTAAAGAAACTCGGCGGCCTCGGAAAGCACCAGGAATCCGTGTGCAAAGCCTGGGGGCACCCACATCTGGCGTTTATTATCTGCCGACAAATGCGCGCCCACCCAAAGCCCGAACGTAGGCGAGGCTCGCCGTATATCCACAGCCACATCAAACACTTCACCCGCCACAACGCGTACCAGTTTGCCTTGCGGTTGAACGATCTGATAATGCAGCCCGCGCAATACGCCTTTTTGTGATTTGGAGTGGTTATCCTGCACAAAATTGGGCGCCCAACCCGTGGCATCCTGAAACGCGCGCTGATTATAGCTTTCGAAGAAGAATCCGCGGCTGTCGCCAAACACCTTTGGCTCCAGAATCAGCACCTCCGGAATATTCGTTTTGACAATATTCATTAAAAGACCTTTTCCTTCAGAACCCGCATCAGATATTGGCCATAACCATTCTTGGTCAGCGGCACAGCCAGTTTCTCCAATTGAGCGGCATCGATCCAGCGCTGGCGGAAAGCAATCTCTTCCGGGCAGGCCACTTTCAGCCCCTGCCGTTTCTCCAGTGTCGCAATAAACTGCCCGGCCTCCAGCAATGACTCATGCGTCCCTGTATCCAGCCAGGCATAGCCGCGCCCCATGATCTCCACATTCAGGTGGCCTTGCTCCAGGTAAATACGATTGAGATCGGTAATTTCCAGTTCGCCTCGCGCCGACGGCTTGAGATTTCTTGCTAAATCGACCACGTGACGATCATAAAAATAAAGGCCCGTCACCGCATAGTTGGATTTTGGCTGCTTTGGTTTTTCCTCAATCGACAGTGCCTTGCCTGTAGCATCAAAATCCACTACGCCATAGCGCTCTGGATCATGCACGTGATAGGCAAACACCGATGCACCATCCGCCCGGGCCATGGCACTACCCAGCAACTGATGAAAATCATGTCCGTAATAAATATTATCCCCCAGCACCAGGGCTGACAGATCATCACCGATAAAATCGGCACCGATGACAAATGCCTGTGCCAATCCATCGGGCGAAGGCTGCACGGCGTACTGAAGATTCAGGCCCCACTGGCTGCCGTCGCCCAGCAACTGTTCAAAGCGGGGTGTATCCTGCGGCGTAGAGATGATGAGAATATCCCGTATCCCCGCCAGCATCAGCGTTGTCAGGGGATAATAAATCATCGGCTTGTCAAACACTGGCAGCAACTGCTTGCTGATGGCCAATGTCGCAGGGTGCAACCGGGTCCCGGAACCACCGGCGAGGATAATACCCTTCCGTGCGCTCATGCTGTACGCCCCTTATAATTCTGGTCGATCCACTTGCGATACTCGCCGCTGGTCACATTGGCAACCCACTCCTGATGTTCAAGGTACCACATGACCGTCTTGCGAATACCGGTTTCAAAAGTTTCGGCGGGTTTCCATCCCAGCTCACGCTCTATCTTGCGGGCGTCAATGGCATAGCGTCGATCATGCCCCGGGCGATCGGTCACGTATGTAATCAGCCGACGATAACTACCCGCCGCATCCGGTTTCAGCTCATCCAGCAACTTGACGATGGTATTGACGATATCAACATTCGGCATCTCGTTCCATCCACCGACGTTATAGACTTCACCAACCTTGCCCGCCTCAAGCACACGCCGGATGGCACTGCAGTGATCCTTGACATAAAGCCAATCGCGAATCTGCTGCCCATCGCCATAAATAGGTAGCGACTTGCCTGCCAGCGCATTGGTAATCATGAGTGGAATCAGTTTTTCCGGAAAATGGTACGGCCCGTAATTGTTGGAGCAATTGCTGGTTGTCACCGGCAACCCATAGGTATGATGCCAGGCACGCACCAAATGATCGCTCGCCGCCTTGCTGGCGGAATATGGGCTATTAGGCTCATAGGGGTTGGTTTCGCTGAACGGCGGATCGTCCGCCTTCAACGATCCGTAAACTTCGTCCGTGCTGACGTGATGGAAGCGAAAATTTTCCCTGTCACTGCCGCCGAGAGTTTGCCAGTAGCTGCGCGCTGCTTCCAGCAACGTAAACGTGCCATCGATATTGGTCCGCATGAACTCGCCCGGGCCATGGATGCTGCGGTCCACATGGCTTTCGGCGGCAAAATGGACAATCGCACGGGGGCGATATTGTTGAAGCAAGCCAGACACCAACTCGCCATCACAGATATCCCCCTGGACAAAAACATGCCGGGAATCTCCCTCGATCGTCGCCAGATTCCCCAGATTACCCGCATAGGTCAATTTATCCAGATTAACGACTGGCTCGTCCGAGCCTTCCAGCCAATCCAGCACGAAATTACTGCCGATAAATCCGGCACCGCCGGTCACCAATATCATTGCTGCACACTCCCGTTAAAAAATGATTGCTCCCACTGCCATGCATGAGAAACGATCGTGGATAACTCCGCGTACTTTGGTATCCATCCCAATACCTGGCGCGCCAGGGCCGCATCCGCAACCAACCTTGCCGGGTCGCCTTCGCGACGGTCAGCATAGCAAGTTGCAATTTCCTTACCGGTGACGGCGCGCGCCACATCAATAACCTGTCGCACCGAGAAACCACTGCCATTTCCAAGATTGAACTGGCGGCTGATGCCCCCTGCACCCAAGTATTCCACTGCCTGCCAGTGCGCCTCGCACAAATCAGCAATGTGGACGTAGTCACGAATACACGTACCATCCGGTGTATCGTAGTCGTTGCCGAAAACAGTAATAGACTCTCGGCGGCCCGACGCCACTTGCAGCACCAGCGGAATCAGATGAGTTTCTGGCTGGTGGCGCTCCCCCAACTCGCCATCGGGGTCAGCGCCTGCCGCATTGAAATAACGCAGGCATACCGACTTCAATCCGAAAGCCCGATCATAGTCCTCCAGCATCTGTTCAAGCATCCATTTGGATCGTCCATAAGGATTGATTGGTGCCCGAATGTGATGCTCATCGATAGGGACGGCTTCCGGCTCCCCAAAAATAGCAGCCGTAGATGAAAAGATGAATTGGTGCACGCCATGCGCCACCATGGCATCCAGCAGATTCAGCGAGTTGACCACATTGTTTCGATAGTAGATATCAGGTCGACGAACAGATTCACCCACCTGAATAAACGAAGCGAAATGCATGACCACATCGAAAGCATGCATCGAAAAAAGCTTGTCAAGTAAATCGCGGTTAGCCAGATCACCTTCCACAAAATCGCCGTAGACCACGGCATCCCGATAACCGCCCGACAAATTATCGAGAGTCACCACCTCGCACCCCGCCCTGCCCAGATGCTTAACCATGTGAGAACCGATATATCCTGCTCCACCAACAACCAGAACTCTCATATCAGCGCCCATAGGTATCATCCATCCTGACGATATCATCTTCACCCAGATAGCTACCTGACTGCACCTCGATGATTTCCAATGGCAACTTGCCCGGATTCTCCAGGCGATGCGTAATCCCGATCGGGATATAGGTCGACTCGTTTTCGGAAATCACGAAAATCTCGTCACCGCGAGTGACTCGTGCTGTGCCTCGCACCACAACCCAATGCTCGGCACGATGATGATGCAATTGCAACGACAAAGAGGCTCCGGGGTTCACTACAATGCGCTTGACCTGGAATCGCTCACCATGATCTATGGAATCGTAGTATCCCCAGGGACGATGCACCTTGCGGTGAGCAATTATTTCGGCACGCTTTCCAGATTTGAGGCGATCAACCATCGCCTTCACATCCTGCGTCCGAGACTTGTGCGTCACCATCACTGCATCTGGTGTTTCCACCACCACCATATCTTTCACGCCAATGCAGGTGACCAGCCGATCCTGTGAAAAGACCATGCTTCCACTGGTTTCATGCAGCAACACATCGCCGCGCGCCACATTACCTTGCGCATCCTTTTCGCTGACCAGCCACAAGGCATCCCATGCCCCAACGTCAGACCATCCGGCATCCAGCGGCACCACGGCCAGATGAATACCGATTGAGGCATCATCAGGAATCTTCTCCAACACAGCGTAGTCAATCGACTCGGACGGACAAGCTTCAAACGACACTCTATCTAGCCGGAAAAAATCTCCATCCTGATTGCCAGCCGCTACGGCGCTCCTGCAAGCAGCGAGGATATCCGGGCGGTAATGTCCAATCGCCTTGAGCCAGGTCGATGCCGTCGTAACAAAAATCCCGCTGTTCCAGAAATAATCTCCACTTTCAATATAACCCCGTGCAGTATCGACATCCGGCTTTTCAACAAAAGCAGAAACAACACGCGCTGTATCACTCGTCAGTGGCACTCCACCTTTGATATAGCCATATCCAGTTTCAGGCCATTGCGGAACAATGCCGAACGTCACGACATTTCCAGCCAATGCCAAACCGACTGCCTCTCGCATCGCCTGATGAAATCGATCCAACTGAGCGACAACATGATCTGCTGGCATTACGAGAAGGACAGCATCGTCATCCACGGACGCCACAAGTGCAGCAGATGTCAACGCCGGTGCGGTATTTCGCCCATTTGGTTCCAGCACGATGGCATTGGAACCAACTCCGATTTGCCGTAGCTGTTCCGCCGTCAGAAATCGGTATTCCTCGTTACACACCACGATCGGCGTAGTACTGGCGGGAATATCTCCTTCAAACCCTTCCAGCCGCTTCACTGTGCTTTGCAGCAAAGTCGAATCGTCGATCAACGAAATAAGCTGTTTGGGGTGTGCCTGGCGCGAAACCGGCCAGAGCCTTGTTCCAGATCCACCCGAGAGAATTACCGGCTTTATTTTCATTGCCAACCTCAAAACGCTGTCGAAAACCAATCAACCTTTACCCGGTTCATCAGTCGAACCGGGCGGGAGTGCCTTCTCAGAGAAAACCCCATAGCTTTTTCTGTCATTCAGCATCTCATTGACAATACGAGCACCTATCATTTCCGATCCGGCAGAAAAACCATACACCATCGCCATATCGCACAGTATGTTGATAGTTCTTGGAAATCCCTTGCTTGCCTCGGAGATCAGCGTGATTGCCTGCGGGGTAAAAAGCGGCATATCTCGACCAGCCACTTTGAGCCGGTGTGCGATATAAATCTTGACCTCATGCGGCTCCAGTGGAGGAATAAAGAAATCCACCGCAACACGCTGATAAAACTGCTGCAAATCGGGCCGTTTTAATAAATCGCGCAATTGTGGCTGCCCGACCAGAATGATTTGTAGCAACTGATCCTTGTCGGCATTGATATTCGACAGCATCCGTAGCGACTCCAGCGCTCCCGGATCCAGATTCTGTGCCTCGTCAACAATCAGGACAACACGTTTACCCGCACTGTAGTTAGCAATCAGAAACTTCTGAAACGCATCATACATAGCGACTTGTGACACCCCGTCATAGGGCTGCCCAAAAGCAAGCATGATCCACTCGAGCAGATCCCCGATGGCTTTGTGCGTGTTGTAAACCAGTCCGACGGTCAACTCATGCCCGATGTTATTGAGCAAATGTCGCACCAACGTGGTTTTACCGCATCCTATCTCTCCGCAAATCACGGAAAAGCCGGCACGATTCTGGATACCGTATTCAAGCATGGCATACGCCATGCTGTGGCGCTTACCAAGGAAGAGGAAATCAGGGTCAGGCTGAATCGAGAATGGCTTCTCAGTCAGCCCGTAGAAAGCTTCATACATCCTGCTCTATCCTGTCAGATTTAAGAACGTTGTCGATGAGCCCACCGCGAGTCACCCCGGTACAAACCGGGGAGCGCTTTTCGCACATCATGAGTTATAGGCTTTTCAGCAACTTACGGATCTCATCGGCTGGGCCGAAAGCGCCATTTCCAGCCAACTGCAAGGCCGTCTCAAGCTCCTTGCGAGCAGATGCCTTATCCGCCTTGCCAAGATAGACCATCCCAAGATGGTAGTGAAAAGTCGGTTCATTCGGAATCACCTTGATTGCCTCTTGCAACAAGAGGATTGCATCATCATATTTGCCTACACGGTAACCTGCCCAGGCAATCGTATCGTTAAACTGTGGGACACCCTTGCTTTTGAGTTTTTGCGCCAACTCGTAAGCTCGTTGATAGCTCTCTTTATCAGTTCGCCGATCAGCCAGCAAATTAGCCAGATTGTTAATGACCACTTCCGTATCGGGCTTATCCTTGAGCAAGCCCTCATAAGCTTTAATTGCATCTTCGATCCGGTTGGTTGCCTCATAAATACCGGCTTGAGTAAGGCGCATCGAGATGTCACCGGGAATGACAGCCAAGCCCTGGGCGATCACCTTCTCCGCATCGGCAATCTGGCTGCTTTGCAGATACAGAGCCGCCAGTTGCTGATAACCAACTGTTTGCTTGGGTGCTGCATCAATCAGCGACTTGAATACGGCAATAGCCTGGGGTAATTGACGATTGGACGCATAAACTCGCCCCTGCACCATGCGCAAATCAAGATTATTCGGATTGGCTTTTGCCTCAGCCTCGATAAATGCAATGGCCTCTTTGGTTTTTCCTGCCTGCAAATAGGCACGGACAACCTGCATTGCAGCCGGAGCAGAACCAGGTGCTGCCTCATAAGCACGCTTGTAAGCCTCGATACTGCCCGAGAAATCCTTTTTGGCAGCCAGAAGCGCGCCCGTAATCTGATCGGCCAAATGCTCCCGGTCGCCAGTTTTCTTGAGTTGCTCCACCAGCGCCAGCGCACCATCGCCATCACCGCGCTGCAGCCGACTACGGGCAAGCATCGTCACTGCGGGGCCGTAATTCGGCGATTTCGCGATAATATCCTCCAGCGTCTTCTCGGCACGTTCGCCTTGTTTATGCTTGAACAGGAACAACGCATACGGCATACCAAATGCAGGGTCCATCTTACTGGCCTGGAAAGCCTTGAGATAATTCTCTTCCGCAAGCTCCACAGAGCCTGCTCTCTCATGAACCTGCGCCAGCATCAGCAAAGTCTTGCTCGAATTGGGGGCATCGCGCAACACAGTACGCAAATCTGAAATAGCATCATCAAACTTGCCATCCCGCACTTCCATTGTCGCCTTGAGCAGCAGCGCCTGCTCGTTACGCTTATCCGAATTCAGGATTTCACTCACCATCTGCGCGGCGGTTTTAGCGTCTCCTTTGGCGTAGCTCAACGTAGCCAGCATTCCCTTGGCCTTCAAGCCGTTGGCATCGGTACCCGCTTTTTCTGCAATTTCCTTCAAGGAGGTCTCGACTGCTGCACCATCCTTTTGAGTAGCATAAAATTCGACAAGCGCAAATTTCAACGCATAATCATCCGGTTGCTGTTTGACGAAACTCTCCAGCTCCTGACGCCCAGCTGCGGCCCCCTTGGTAACAGTCAGAAACCGAACCAGTTCAATCTTGGTATCAAAATCCTTCGGGGATTGCTTCACCAACTGCCTGAGCTCCGCCTCGGCCTCGGCTGACTTCCCATGTTTAAGATAAAACTTGGCCAGTAGCTTATGCGGACCCGGATCATTTGGGTAAAAACCGCTAATCTTGCGAAGCGTCTGCTCGACCTCATCAGCCTTGCCCAATCGATCAAGAGACTCCACCGTTAGCAAAGCCAGCGAAATATTATTCTCATGACGTTGCCGGCCCTGCTCAAGAAACGTCAATGCCTTGGCAAAATCATTGGCTATCACCCGCTCAGAGGCCAGAATCAGAATCGCATCGACTGAGGCTGGATCCTTTGCCAGAATCTGGTTTGCTATCCTGACAGCATCCTCTGCATTACCAGATTTAAGCATCACGGCTGCCTGAAGCGCCATGGCAGATGAATCATCCTTTTTCAAGGCTATCGCCTTGTCGCTGACAAGTTTGGCTTTATCCAGCTTGTTTGCTGCAAGCAACAACTGGCCCAGTTTCACCTGCGCCTCAAAATGACCGGGGTCTTGCTCAACCACTTTATTCAGCCAACCATATTCCTGCTTGATATCTTTCTTTTTCTCTGCAACCAGAGCCAGTCCATACATGGCTTTGACCAGATTCTTGTCAATTTGCAAGGCATTCTGGAACTCCAGCCTTGCCTTGTCGATTTTGTCTTCCTTCATCAACGACATGCCCTTTTCATAATAGGCATTCGCTTTTTCTGCTGGCGATGAGCATGCAGCAAGTGCAGATAGCGCACAAATAACCACTGCGTGCTTCATTAAGCCACGCGCTCCTGATTTCATTTTTAAATGCATGAGATTCCCTATCGTAACTTGATCATTTCGGAACATAAGCTGACAACGCAGGCACCGCATCTTCCATAAATGCCTTCAAGCGGATATCAGCTTGCTCTGTTGACTCTTCCTGCAACAACGGTGTCGTAATTCTGACCAGCGCACCATCAGTACGATTCTTGAACAGCGCGTCGACAAACAAATTCCATTTCACCAGATATTCATTCGCTACTCGACGCCCACGCCCTTCAAACCAGTAATAAACCAACTGGCGTCGATTATCGCGTTCAATCACCACACGATACGCATTAAATGGTAGCTCGCCCTTGACGACCATCTGCACAGGCTCCAGCGAAGTAATAGCCCAGCCGCCACCCGGCATGCAAACCGCTGGCGAATGCGGAGAAACCCCTTTTCTCTGAGATCCGTAATACGCCACATAAAAATTGACAGTGGGTTCATCCGTGCGGCGATAATCCGCCAGGATGTAATCATCCAGGCCAAGCGCAGACTCCACCTGCTGAGACAAGCCCGACTCCTTCGCCTGCCACTGCCCTAACTTGAGCGGAAATGTCGCCAATGATGACCGTACTGGCTGCAACTCCTGACGGCTATTCATGAGCTGCTGGCCTGCGATAGCCAGGATCAGAAGCAGGATCGCTCCGGCCAATGGGGCATTAAATGATTTCGGCAAGAACTTCGGCTTCACCGGACTGACCTCCGGCAAATCCAGACAATCGAACACCTTGCGCCCACTCCCTATTCGCTCAAACAGCCAGATTTCACCCAACAGCATGCCCAGGCACAGCATAAAGACAATCCAGCCCTCAAAATAGTGCAAAAAGCCATCTGCCATATCACTGCCCCAGCGCTCCACCAGCAGCCCCACCATCGCGATGCGCAGACTATTCATGAAAATGGTAATCGGCACTGTGGTCAGAAAAACCAAAGACCGCTGCCAGAAAGGCGCACGATACATAAAACCCATAAGAAAACCGATACTCAATAATGGGTATAGATACCGCAAACCACTACAAGCCTCGACCACCTGAAGCTTGTATTCGCCCAGATCAATGACATTCCCTTCCAGGAACACCGCTGAACCGAGCACGCGCAACACAGCAACCCCGATTTGCGACGAAAGCAACTGCATGCCGGCCGTCAGCTTGGCCTCAATAAAATACGGAAGTGGAATGGCAAACGCCAGAAAAACAATGGGAACTACAGACAATCGAAAAATGCCGGAACCGCCCAAACAAAGTACCAACCCGGCCAATGAAATCAGAAAACCATACTGTATCAGGATAAAAAGTGCTGTCAGCTCACCCAGCAATAACGCAAAAACACCTATCCCGACAACTGCCAGCCCTTGCCAGGCACCACTTCCCATACTGGCTTGCAAGGCATCCTTGCGCCGCCACAGCATCCACGCCGTCAGAACCGGAATAAAATAACCATGCCCGTATTCTTCCTGTCGATCCCAGCGCGTGACGACCTCACCAAGCCCCCCCCAGTAGGCGAGCAACAAGGCAGCAAGCGCAATCATGCCCATCCAGAAACCCGTGGTTAATTTTTTCAAGCACTTTCTCCAGGATCGATTTGTTCGAATCTAGTTGCAGACATCACTGTTTTTGATTCTAACATCAAGCTGCATGCCGGGCAGAGAGCCCGTTTGGGTAGTCCCTCACTCAGGGCTTTGCCGACTCAAGTAAATATTCCACCCCGTTCCAGCAAAAAAATCGCCGATTAACTTGATTGATCCCGATGACTTGCAGCGTCAACCCGGCACGATCCAGTTGCTTTTTCAGCAGCAGCACCATACCAAAAAAACCCGGCCCAATATATTGCGTCTCCGACACATCAAGCACAACAGGCTTACCAGCCTCGCCGCACCCTCTGAATGCGGCCCGCACCGCCGGGGAGATCACATCAACGTAACCAATGACACGTAAGCGGCAAGCAATGTCCTCGATCTGGCTCTGCACCCATCCGCCCTTACGAAAATCCTTGGCATTCCGCCATTTCCACCAGACATGCGGAAGCAATTGCCTGACAAGCACTCGAGCAAACAAACCACCATCTCGCCAGTACCGTCGCCACAAGGTCGGCTCCTCCTTGATGCGCCACACCCACTCAAGCCCGCATCGCTGAACCCACATCGGCGCCCGCCGAACAGTCCCCGCCAGAAAGTTGATGACCGCGCCCAAATGACTGACCACCGGGACAGAAAGCCGTGTGCGATTACGCTCAATCCACACCTGGCCTTTACTCGCACCCAATGCCACCAGCAAAAAATCGGCCCCGCTCGCATTGATTTGCGCAATCGTCTCATCACGGCTCATTTCATCGACAGAGACAAAGCCGGGAGAATAGAACCCCGCACAGACGATCCCACCTGCCGTTTCTGTCAGCTTCTTGCTCGCCGCCTCCGCCACGCCATCCGGCCCGCCAAACAGAAACACCCGCATCGGGGCGGATTGATCATCCTGCTGTATGGCCTCCATCAGGCTGGATCCGGCCACCCGCTCGTAAATGGGCACCCCGAGAAAACGCGCCATCAAAACCACAGACATCCCATCCGCAATCACCAGATCACTATGGATGACGGAGTCCCTGAAATCCTGGTCCCCGACGGATGCCATCAGAAAATTCAGATTTGGCGTTGATAAAAAACATGGTTCCCTGCGACTGACAGATTGCCTGATCGCTGCAACGGCACCAGCCATTGTCAATGCATCAAAGGGCAAGCCCCCCAGGCAAAAAACATTTCGATCAAAATCACTCAATCCCGACCTCGCGATGAATCTCGGCAATCGCAGCCCGTTTTCCTTTGAACAAAGCCTTATGCTGATATCTCGTTAAAAAACGGCGAAATTCAGCATCACCATAGCGAGGCTTGCCTTGCAGCGCACTTTTCAACCAGCCCCACAACATCGCCAGGCTCCCCAACACACGCGGCTTCTCGTTCAACCGGTTAATCGCACTGGCCAGCATGAACAAAAAACCTGTTCCCATAAAATACTGCCCATAGCCATGGCGCATGCGCCCCACAAAAATATTCTGCTGGCTCGACCCCATCGGCCGCAAATGCACAAACCGCAACTCCGGCTCATCCCAGCTACAGGCAATCCAGCCCATCATCCGGCATCGATGGCAATCAATCCCGTCCCACATCACCTCGCGCACAAACCCGCCAATTTGCTTAAAGCAGGACACCCTGTAAAACTTGGTCATTCCGAGCGAAGTCTCGTCTCCTTTGCGCTCGCTCACCAAACGGCCGCCCTCCTCGACATAAGACTTCCCACTGCAAGTCCCAATTTTTGGATTCTGCTCCATTCTCTCCATCAAAATCTCAAAATACCGGGCTGGCAACCGCAAATCCAGGTCCAGCTTGCACACATAGTCAAACTCATCCGGATTCACCGACTCATAACCGGTATAGAACGCCTCGATCACTCCAGGCCCCACGGCACGATG